>Ga0082212_10006362_pt1 | contig 15897 bp, 12 predicted proteins | sample TergutNt197P3_FD_71548 | JGI IMG/M metagenome (GOLD analysis project Ga0082212, IMG submission 71548) | Neocapritermes taracua P3 segment gut microbial communities from Petit-Saut dam, French Guiana - Nt197 P3 | ecosystem: Host-associated > Arthropoda: Insects > Digestive system > Gut ... | reverse complement strand
ACTCTTTATCAACGCTGACCGACAAAAATAATTAAAAAATTTGTTACTCAAAAAGGGGCGACAAATAAATCGCCTCCAAAGTTGAAATTTTGTAGTTGCAAACCAATAAACATGACAACATCTGCAAATGCAAATAGAAAGTTCAGCGTACCTGACCTCGTCTCCTTATAATGATTTTAGTCTTTACCAATACCGGCTCACATTCAAATAATACGCAAAAGACACTGAACATTCGCGCAATCGGTATTATATTTTTTTCCGTCGGTAGAAGTCAGTTTCAGTTGTCGACAATTTGTCGACAACTCAATTCCGTTTACGTTCGGCAATGACGGAAATACAGGCTTGATATGACAGTAGTACATTTTATGCTGAACATCACGGTTTACATGCTGTTGTCCCTCCGTTTGAACTGTTAGGTTAGGAAATTCCGAATAGTTGCCTCCGACTCCATTTCGCCTTCTTCAACAATCGTTGAAATAAGTTGAAGAATAAAAAAAATTAACAAACAGTGAACGGATATCACCGTTTTCATGGGTGGGTATGCACCGCTTTTTGCATCTCATTAAACTCATCAATAACACTTTCAAATTCAACAATTTCCTTATTATGTAAATTATCAAACATTTTGACTGGACGAAAACCTACAAAAACAGACACTTCAAATCTTCTGTTTTTATTGATTTCATAAATGTGTTCCGAAATAGGCGGCAACAATGATATAAAATGTTCTATATCTGCATTTTCATAAGGAAGTGTGTTTACTTTATAATACGGATTTATGTTAATGGTGAGAGGAAAAGAATCTGTTGAGGTATTAATTGCATAATCAATATCTTTATGTAATCCGGCGAAAATATCAACTTCATTCCCTTTCCTTTTTGCATTACCTATATACAATTCCGGCAAAAATAAAAGATTGACATCAATGCCAAAAATGTATGTTTTAGAATCGGATATGTAATTATATAAAGATATTTTTTTTACTAAACTGTCAAACTCAGCAACCGTATTTTTTCCGATAATTTCTGTTGTTTTAGATGAAAAACTTTCTTGTCCCAGTATAAAGTGAATTGGAAAAGAGAGTTTAAAATTCATTATATAATCCATGAAATTTGCATCAGCTTCTTTTTCTCTTGAATTTATAGAGAGATGGTGAATATTTGTGTCTGATTTGAATTTGTTTAAAATATGAGTTAGCGTCTTTCGCGAACAGGATTTTTCATCTGTTATATTTCCCCTGTTATAAAGTAAGGGATGGGTTGTCTCATTACGCAATTTCAATTTGAAGTCATTATACAAATAGTCGAAAAGCATAATGTTATATGTCGAATCAACAGCATTCGATTTTCCTATTTCACAAAAACGGCATTGATATTTACAATTTCCTCCTTCGTTTCCCAAAAAGAAAACGTAGCGATAGCCATATCGGTCTTTTCTTAAAGGAAAATCTCTGTTAATCATTAGTTATGAGAATAATATACGGTTCTATTTTCTACAATATTGTTTATTTCACTGTTATTCGGCAAAACCAAACTGATAGTTTTATGAAAGGCCTTTGTTTCAAGGCAATTTTCTAAGGCAATTTCGATCATTTCATTACTCCAATTTATCTGATTTGCCATTTTCAGGAAAACAGTCCAATAATACTTCCAAAGAGTAGATTTTTCTTTGTATTTTTCAAACAGCAACCTGTTTTTCTCCCTCAAAGATACATTCTCTTCAAAAACGATAAAATCCAAAATTGATATACTACTTTTTAAAACTTCAATTAAACAGGATAGAACAAAATCATTCAAAAACATCTGGTTAATGGAAACAGGTAATTCAATAACGTAAAATGTATCATAATCGCAGAGGTATAAACTATTTGCTCCGTCAACAATATCGTTTCCAATATTGCTGTTCAGAATACCTCTAAACCCACAGTTAAAATGTAATTTTATTAGAAGATCGGCTTTCATCCGGGAGTAATAATGGACATTCATTCCGGGAATACGCAATTCGCTTCCAATCAAAAAATTAGTTTTTAACTTTTGAGTCTTGATTTCAATTAGTTTTTTTAAAGATAAGACAGGGTATTCAATCAATTGTTCTATTCTTTTATCTCCTGCTAAAGATTTGAGCAAAAGACAAAAACCAATACTTTTATCTCCATAAAAATATTCGTAAATACAAACGGGTTCATGTGCAACAGGTATATTATATGACAAACAAAAGCAGTAAGCCAATATTTCTCTCAATACGCCTTCGTCAGTCAAAATTCCAAAAGGAACTTCATGATAGATTATCGTTTTACTACGATAATCTATACTCTCAACCGGAAATGTGCTGTTGTTATGAATTTCAGGACGGCAGCCTTTAAATTTTATTTTGCTTTGTTCATCATACGCAGACCTGGCGCCATTTCTACTCATCAATTTATACTCTTGGTTAATAGCCAAATACTGAGACCGGGTAAGGCATTTATTAACAAACAAAGGAATAGCGATTAATTTCAAATGCTCTTTCTGTTGTTCAATAACATAAATTTCCCTATTACTTAATAATTTGGATTTTTTATCGGCAAAACTATATATTGAATGTATTTTCCCCGTACATTCATACATTTTCACCTCTTTTTCACCGATTTCAAGAGCAGTCCTCCTGTTTTGTTCTAAAAACATACTTACCGGCTTCTAAATATCATCTGAACTGGTGTTTCTAATACATCCTGATTCAATTTATTATTTAACAACTGTTTTTTTGAAAATTCCTGATTCTCTATATCAATTGTTTGATTAGATAAATCAACCAATAAATTATCAAAAACAATCCAGCGTATATCGGAACTTACACATGTGTTTATTGCATCCTGAGGAGTACAAATTACAGGTTCGCGGTCATTAAAAGAAGTATTTAAAATAACAGGTGTGTCCGTTATTTCATTAAACGCTTCCAATAAAGAATGAAATCTTGCATTATCAGTTTCATTGACGGTTTGAATTCTACATGTGTTATCAATATGTGTAACCGATGGAATAAGACCTAACTTGTCGCTTTTGACTGTTCGTGAAAAAAGCATATATTTGTCACAGGATGAATTCTTCTTAATATCAAACCATTCATTACATTTCTCTTCCAATACGCTGGCGGCAAACGGACGGAAAAATTCTCTGTGCTTAATCTTTTCATTGATATAATGAGCCATTTCTATTCTCCTCGGATCTGCGAGAAAACTTCTGTTACCTAAGGCTCTCGGTCCAAACTCCATTCGTCCCTGAAACCATGCAACAACATTTCCTTCAGCTAACAAACTTGCCGTAATGTTTACGATGTTTTCATGTTCCGTATATTTGATGTTTTTATCATCTAATACGGATTTAATATGTTCACAAGAATAATCGGGACCTAAATACACATTTTCGAGGGTATATCTTTGCTCATTATCCAAAACCTGATGCCATATATACAAACATGCGCCTATGGCTGTTCCCGCATCGTTAGCTGCAGGCTGAATAAATACATCTTTAAACGCTCCCTGTTCTAAAATGTAATTATTCGCAACACAATTCAATCCGACGCCACCGGCTATTGTTAAATAATCCATTTGGGTTGTATTATGCAGATGATTTGTCAAGTTCAATAGAACTTCGTTTGTGATCTTTTGTAATGAGGCTGCAATATCCTTGTGTCTTTCTTCTATTTCTTCATGACTTGCTCTATTATTGCCGAACAGTTTTTCAAACTTATTAAATTTATCAGTTCTATATTGCAATACATCGCCGTTGACTGTGAAATTCCCGTCCTCATCGAATGAAACAAATTTCAAAAATTCATTGTAATATACATCAGGATTACCATAAGCGGCAAGTCCCATTACTTTCCATTGTCCATACTCGCCAAAGCCTAAAAAGCGGGAAAATTTTGTCCAAAGGAAACCTAAAGAATTGGGGTAGAAAATAGCCCTGAGTTTTTCTATTTTATTGTCTTTGCCATAGCCAAACCAAAAACTTGCGAACTCTCCAATTCCATCCACGCTCAATATGGCGGCTTCCTTAAATGGAGATACAAAAAATGTGCTTGCAGCATGACATAAATGATGTTGTATCCATTGAAACTTGGGAGAAACATCATACCCGAACAACCTGCTCAATTTATCCGGGACAACTTTGTTCAAATAGTAGAAGGTCTCTTCGCCTTCATAAGAACCGGCGCTGCCATTAATAAATTCTTTGTCGACGCCAACATTTTTCTCGAATCTCACATCCGGCACAAGTGAATAACCGATGTAATCAATATCCTCAGCTGCTATTCCGCCTGCTTGAAGGCAGTACTTTATGGATTGTTCCGGAATGTAGTGAGGGTTTAATAAATCTGCATGTTTCCCATGCCTGAACCGGTTGAAGCGTTCTTCTTCGACTGCGGCTACAACTCTACCATCTACCAATAAACATGCAGATGATTCGTGATAAGCTGAATTAATTCCTAAGATTTTCATAATATATATATAATTTGTTTATAAGTCTATAATTTGCTTTTCTTCAATAAATAAATTGATAAATAACCCGATAAACATCGCTACAAAGGTAAAAACCAATAGAAAGCCCGGAGAAATATAAGCTGTGCTGTTGAAAACATGCAATTCAACATAATATTCCTTATAAGATGCATCCTTAACGGTTAGGGTACCAACTAAAGCGGTAGCAATTATTCCGATGGTGTATGAATAGCAGAATGTTATAATCATCAAATTAGCTGTACGGCGTATTTTTTTAGGTCTATCATTTGAAAGGTAAGGTAATGCCCTGTTTATAACTCCACCATATACAAAGACGCCAGTAATAAAAAGCAAAAATAAAATAATCACCAAATTCTGCCAAAACAGGTTTTTAAAATCAATAGCATAAAAATCAGGGAAAATATTGGACGCAAAAACAATCATTAGCCATGCGGCAATTATTGTGCCTAACAGACGAGGTAAAAAGAGATGAATACTGTAAGAATATTGTAATTTTGATTTACAGCGTTTTTCCACATAAAAAGAAGTTACTAAAGCGACTATTGTTGCAGATACTATAATATCTGTAAGTGGATTTTTACAAAAAGATTTATCTTGGTAGCAAAATAAAAACGACATAACGAAAACTAAAACACAACAAAAGAATGCCCATGAAATAACAGGTAATCCGTGACAAAAGTCATACTTCGTTAATTGCCATTGTGAAGCTTTCTTTGTTGTTTCTTTGCAATTTTCTTTTATTTTTTTTACTCTTTCTTTTTCCACTCTTGTTTCATCGTCCTCGACTTTTATTCGTTTTTTACTTCCCAATGTTTTTTGTATCTCTTTACAAAGTATGATTCCATTAATGGCGCCTTTACTTTTGTTGTAAACATTTACCATTTCTACTTCGGGATTATTAAACCATCCAATTGTGAAATCATGATCTGAACGAATGTTGGTAATACTTTTATTCCACTGCTTTTCGGCCGGCAAAAAGAATTCTTCCAAAAAGAATAATCTCCGTATCCGTTCTGTTTCTGTTTCTCTTTCTGTTTCTCTTTCTATTGATTCAATCTCCTTTAAATAGAAGTATTTTGCCTTATTTACCAACGCATTAAAGAAAAAATTCTCTTTCAGTTTCACGGAAATATATTCGTAGTGAGGTGAGTTTTGGAACACTTTCGTATGTTCCAAGTCGAACAAAAAGTCAAGAATGAGCTTGCGGATAAAACGGTTTATTGGTTCTTTTGTGGGATCATTTTTTGCATTTTCTTCTCTTTTATCAATATAAGCATTTTGGCTATTATCCACTTTATTAACTTCATGTACTAATTTTTCCCAATTTTCTTTTTCGTCTTCGGTTACAAAAGCATTTAATTCAAAATAACTCACATCTGATTTTTCCCATTCTCTATTTTCCCAATAAAATGTTTTCCAATATAATTTCCACAAATAATTACTTCCGTCTTTATCATACATTGGAAAATTGGTATTAAATCCTTTTCTCAATGCTTCTGTCAATCCGTCTTTTACTTCAATATTCGGAGAAAGCGGCAATGATAAAACTGTATTATGCAAATGTTTGTATTTCTCTTTGCCATTTTTGTCTGTATGAATATCATGATAGTGAGCATGAAAATTTATTGAATCATTACTTATGGTTATATAAATTGGAAATTCAGGTGAATTATTACTATTTTCTTTATCGAAAAGCCATAGATAATCGAACACGGTTATCCCATTGCATAAATCTGAATTTTTATAATTTAATCTGAAAAAACGTCCGTAATTCATAAGCTAAATACTTTGATGGTGAAGATCGGTAATATATTTTTCTATTCCTTTTATAACTTCTGCCGCTCTTGAATTTTTAGATAAAGCCTTATGTAAATTTGGCTTAATCAGCATAAATTCCTCCCACATATCAGGCCATTGCCGTATCGTGCCAAAAGCGGTTAGATATACAAGGTGCATTGTGTGCTCCCAAAAAGCATAGTCGTAAAATTCAATATCGGTAAAAAGCGAGTTTACAAGGGGTGATTTCAATTTTTCCTTCATTTTTTCACCTTCAATCAGTTTTCCTTTGTAGTCAAGGCAAGCATCGTATTTCAATTTACCATAAGTAAGCCGCATTTGCAGTAAAGAATTGAACAATGTTATGGCTTTATCACGCGGCTTTATCTTTATTTCATTGTTTTCTTCATCACAATAAATTTCAAAGAGCAAGTCAATAAGTGTAAGAAATTCCGTGTTGGTTTTCAATTCATCAATTTGTCTGTTCATAAATTTCAATAGAAAGTAGAGAAATAAATGAGGAGTAGTAGTAGGGCACGCACCACGACTAATGTTCCAGTTTTTTCCGTGAAAGTTCAAACCCTCTGCCAACATTCTTTCATTAACAGCATTGGTAAATGCTGAAATAAAAAAGAAATGAAATTTACCGTTTGGGCCTTTCCAGTGTTTGAGAAAATCCGTATTTTTATGTCCCCATTTTTCTAATTCTTCAATAGTAATGTTACATGCTCTATCTTGTAAATCATTAAGACTATTCAGAAGTTCGTAAGCATAATGTCTCTGGTCTACGCCATTAATGTCATTATTTGGCTCCAGCAAATAATCTATTAAAATCAAATCGTATCTCTTTTCAGCAATTTTCTTTTTTGCATCGCTTATATTTGTAACACAATCGAAATGGATAATCAAATTAGGGTCGCCATTATTTGAATTAATAGATAGTTTTTTACAGATTTCATTATCGCAATTTTTACATTCATTATCATAGATTTTTGGCATACAATTTAAAGTAAAGTATGGCGATAGAATAGCTCTTAAAATTAAACATTTAGGCAAAATTGAAGATTCATCAGTGCTGCTAGATTCAATCCTTGCATCTTCTGCAGCTTTAACAGTAGCGTGGTCATCAATTAAAAGGAAACGCCATTCGAGTTTTCCGTTATGGGAAAATTTCTTTAACTTTGCTAATTGAGATTCTTCATCTTTTTCTTTTTCATTATTAAAGTATAAAAACTCCTCCTTTTCAAAGTCCCCTACTGCCAAACGTCGCATTTCAGTTTCGGAATGGAAAAGAAAAGGAACGACATATTTATCGTGTCCGCCCACTTCTGATAAGTAAGAATTCACGGCCATCCTTGCCTTAAATTCAATGATCTCCAATGCGTTGTTTGTTCGATATAGACCAAGTTGGTGGTATTCATTAATTTCCTTAATAGTTCGATAAAGTGGGCATTTATTATTTTCCGCATTATCGCATAAACAATCATTTTTACAGCCTTCCATTTTTTGAACATAACGAACCCAAATACTACTATCAACAAATTTGAAAAATCTATCCAGATGCTTGATTTTAGAAATATCTTTCAATGATTTTTCACCAATAATAATTAGCGGTTTTATATTTATTGCATTTACATATTTTTTTGTTTCTTTGAAATATGTGGGTTTAAAAATAAGATCGACATTTTTTTGTGTATTTCCGTCAAAAGAAAATTTATCTTTATATATTTCAATAAAGGGGTATTTATCATTACATTTTTCTGTTTCAATTGTTAGATTTTCTATATATGCACTGGCTATTTCATCAATTTTATTATTAGCCAGATTTTCCAATTTATTATTATCTAAACAGGATAAAAGTAGATTCCACAACCTTTCAGTGTGACTGAAAACAAACAATTCAAATTTGTCCAAATTATAAATTTCACTTAACTTGTATGAATGGTTTAGCATCTTTTCAAGCAAAATTGTGTTATCTGGTTCGGATTTTTTTATTCGTCTGGAACCTTTGGAAATATCAAACCAATCATAATCGTGATTAATAAAAAGCCACTCTTCTTCTGATTCCCCTTGTTTTTTTATAAATTCTTGAATATCTAATATTAATGCTTCCAGATATTTTGCTTTTGGATAATAATTATTACTATGACTATAAATATGGTGTGGAAACTCGTAAGCAAAAAAGATAAAAGCGTTACCCACTTTCAGGTACTTTATTTTACCAATAAAAGAAACAATATTTTCGTATGTTTTTCTTTTTGCTATTAATTTACCAATTAATAATAACAACTTTTTCCTGTCAACTTTGGAAAAATCAAGGCTCTTTATTTCTAATATATCTTCTCCAATATTTAAAGGAAATTTAGAATCAAAAGTATCACAAGTGTATTCGATTTTCGAAAATTCAACATATTCAGATTCAAAAATCAGAGATTCATTATCAATAAAGACAGTATATAGCAAACCATTTCCATTTTCGTTCGTATAGTTACAAAAAAACTGATTTTCCAAATTATAGGTATCTTTTACTTCTAGTAAATTATTACTCAATCCTGTGATAACCTTGTCAATTTCCCTGCTTGTGATTAAAATTACCCTTCCCATAATATATTGTATTATAAAATAATTGCGTTAAAAAATACTTTGAATTGTCGAAAGCAGCTTCCAATGCTGATAAACTTATAAAAGGATAATCTTTTAATTCATTTTCCAAATCTGCGCTGAAATTACCACGTCCTGAATGAATAGAAATAAACTTGGTGTTAAACTGTACACGTATCTCATCTAAAATATTCACTATTGTAATATTTTCATTATTGGTTTTTCGCTTTTTGAGCAACTTTTCGAGCAATCCCAAATGAATGGTTAAGAAATGTATACTATCCCCAAAATATGCTTGTTCTCTTTCCAATTTGAATGGAATAATTTCACCACATGATTTATTACTCAAATTTATGATTTTCGAATTATCAATATCCATGTTATAAATAAATATATTTTTTCGGTAAAAAGCCTTTTCTTCAATGAACATTTTTTCTTGGGTATTGCTTTCATCAATGCAAAGTAATCTGATATTTTCACGTTCATCCATAAAATTGAAGTCCGATTTAGTATTTTTATAATCTTCCAGTTTTTTACTTATTGCAGGCATTGTTTTTTGAAATCTATCCATCATCTTTTTTATGAATACTTCTAATGTATCTACATCTTCATGACTCATACAAGCATTTACATATTTTAGAAATTGGTCGCCAACTTTTATGTTTTTATGACAGCACTTTTCAAAAATTCGTTCATCAATAATTGCAATTTTTGTCAGCGCCGATTCGATAACTCTATAACGCTGAATTTTACTATTAGAGAAAAAATCAAGAGATGTCAGCGTTTTTGTAAAATTTGCGCCGGAAATAGAGTCGACATTTACTGCTTGCCTATATTCAACATCATAAACTTTTCTTTTAGCATAAATATCATGTGTATCAAGATGATTGAGAAAAACAATTTGTTTGTCGGTTGAAAGAATGTCCTTTGGGTTTATTAATACTTTGGGAATTAAATTTCTATCTTCTTCAATTGAAAAACCCGGATTTTCACTATCTAATATAAGAATTTCAAATTCGTCAAAATCCACATCGCCTAAAACATTTTTACTTGATTTTTTAAAAAGATTTGCAAAATATGTTTCAGCTTTATTTCTGTATTCCTCATTTTTAGATTTAAAAAGTTTTTCCAAATCTTCGTCTTTGATTGTCAAATCGTTTGTGAAACGTGGAAAGATATCTTTCAATTTTCGTTTGTTTTCATTGCCAATTTCTTCTTCTTCGTTTTCGAAACGAACTACATCTGAACAAATTTCTATTATAGCATCAGGTTTTTTATCAAGCAGAGTATATATTTTTTCAAATTCGGGCAATTCAAATTCGTATCCGAAGTCCTTACCTTTTTCTATCAATCTAAAATATTTTTTAATAATTTCATATCGCTCATCGCCCTTTTTTGAATTGTCAATTTCAGAAAGAATTTTTGAAATATTTTCATTCTGCAACCACAGCACACTAATCAGCATTTCTTTTAATCCTTTATTATCATTGTTCATTGTTCCTTGCTGATTTAGTATTTCTATATTAGATAAACGTTGTTTCACATTACCTGATGCTTTGGATCGGTTTCCTTTGTTGTCGTAAATCCGAATCCGCAACAAATTATTTTGATTTTTGAACTGTTCTTTTACTTCCTTTTTATCAGATTTTGTTATTTCAATCGTAATAACTAAATTTTTCGAATCTCGTTTGGCATGTTTTGCGGAATTTCGCATCATGTTTTCTATAATATTGAAAATGGCGTGCCGAGCCATGATACCTCCCGGAACGGCAAGGTTGAGTTGCGAAAGTTCGAGTTTCGATTCTTTTTCTTCGTTTTTTAACTCATTTTTTCCTGTAAATGTTTTATCTTTGTATTTAATTTGTAAACTCACATCATGGAAACCTTCGCTTTTGCCAATGGTGTATTTTTCAGAAAATACAAGATATTTTAAAAAGAAATTGGTCGTTGCTTTTTCGTGTCTGTCTGCAAAATCATTTATTGTAAGTTCGTCAAATAATTGAGCTTTCGTATTCAGAGTGCCAAGCGGGTATTGGTCGCCTGAAACAATCGTTGCAATATAATCCATTCGTTCCTGCGTGTATTGTAACACATGGCGAATACCTCGCAAATCGGCAGCAAGTTTTGGGTCATTTTTATATTCTTCACCCTTTCTACTGAAATAATTTTTTGTATTCGTAATAAAATGGCTCCCCAAATTATGGCTCATATTGCGGGACATTATGGCAGCAATAGCCGTGCGTATTGATTGATTTTTTGTTTTTTCTGCAAATTCGTCAGCAAGCATTGATAATAAAATCTTTGATATCATTTTTAATTCGTCGACATCCAATCTTTTTTTTGCAGCCATTGCTATCGTCCCATAAAAAGCTTTTTGATTATAAAGGCATGGATTGAATGTATAAATATATAAAGAGTAATTAATTTTTTTTTGTGCTGTTCTATAATTTTCAATATAATTTCTGAATAACGTTACATCATCATTTTTATAGTTTTTACTAACACTCTTTAATACATTTTCAATACTTTCATTATCTGTATCAGAACATACATTACCATTTTGATCATCTTTACAATCAAATGAAGGATATGTAATAATTCGAACTTTATCCTTTTCATCCCATTCCATTTCTACAAGAACCGCCCAAAACCCCTGCTCCTTTAAATATGTTGACATTGAACGCTTATTGTTCTTATCTTTAATGATTTTTTCAAACTCATTCAATGTATCTATAAGTATTTCTTTAACTTTGCCGGATACATTAAAAAAAGCATTATCACTATTGGTATCAATCTTTGTATCCTCAAATTCAAGATTACGAACATAAAAAAGAACATCTTTACTTTCCACATATTTATTCAGGATTTTTAATGATTTTTTACTATCTAAATCTGACATATATTTAAGTATTTAATAGTTTAACAATATTTACAAAAAACTTATTTATTTACATTCCAAAATACAACTTTTCTTTCAATCAATTCAATCACCCAATACAGCAAAATCCCTATTAATGATGCAGCAATAATTCCTGCAAAGGTTAAATCGGTCTCGCTATAATAGGTAGAAGATTTAATGATATAACCTATCCCCTTAGTTACCCCTACATATTCGGAAATAATCGCTCCCACTACAGCAAAAGATGAAGCTACTTTCAACCCTGCAAATAAATCGGGCAAAGCATATTTTATCCGTACTTTTGCGAACACCTGCCATTTTGTCGCCGAAAAAGTTTTCATTAAATCAAGCACTTCTTCCGGCACGCTGTTTAATCCTTTCATAAGGTTAATCAAGATAGGAAAAAAGGAGGTAAATGCCGTTAATGTAACTTTACTGAAAATATCAATCCCAAACCAAAGCACAATAATCGGCGCTATGGCAATTGGCGGTATCCCCCTTGTGGCAACGGCGAGAGGGAGAAGCGTCTTTTTAAAGAAATTGGAAAATTGAAAAAGCGTAGCCAAAATTGCCGCAACAACGAATCCTATCAGAAAACCTGCAACAGCGCCATATAGCGTATTCATGCTGTTACTTATGATAGAGGAGTATTGAACGACTATCTTTTTGATAATACATATCGGGCCGGGCAAGATAACAGGGTTAACTTGAAAAATATCCACTAATACCTCCCAGATAACAAGGATAAAAATCAGTGAAGCAACGGGGTATAATCTGTTTTTGAATTTATCCATATAAAGCTCTGATTTTCTTTTCAATTTCATTAAAATGATTATCAACAATCAACTCTTTTTCACGCATATACGGAAGGTCAATATCAACCGAATTAGTTACCGTTGCAGGTTTTAAAGATAAAACATGCACCTGGTCAGAGAAAAACATTGCCTCTCTTACAGAATGGGTAACCAAAATAACCGTTGTGTTCTCCTTTTTCCAAAATTTCCGGAGGTCAACCCAAAGATTTTCTCTGGTTTGTTCGTCAATGGCGTTAAAAGGTTCGTCCAACAAAAGTATTTTAGGGTCGCACATAAACGCTCTGGCGACGCTTGCCCTTTGCAACATTCCGCCTGAAAGCTGATAGGGATAATATGTTTTATATTCCAGAATACCAAACTTTTCCAGCAAATTTTCTGCTTTCTGTACGTCTTCCTGCCCGTGTCCTTTCTTAATAATGTTTACCGGAAATAACAGATTTTCAATAAGATTCAACCAGGGAAAAAGAGTTGCTTTTTGAAAAACAAACCCGACATTGTTTCCTTTTAGAAATTCTGAAATTTCGCAATTATCCACCCGGTAAACGCCTTCATCGGGTGCGAGCAGACCTGCTATTATCCGCAATATAGTAGATTTACCACATCCGCTTTTACCGAGTACGCCAATAATATTTCCCTGTTCTACGGAAAATGATATGTTATCCAAAACATGAAGCGCTTCGGATTTTGAATTCTTAAACGTTTTAGAAATACCACTTACCGCTAACATACGCTCAAAATTATTTTTTGTAATATTCTTTCAAAAAAGAGTTGTCGAATGAGGCGTTTAAGTCAAAATTTTCAGGCACAATTTTCAATTTAACCAGTCTGTTTTTGGTGTCTTCCAACAAAGCAGCGTCAATCCATAGAACTTCGGAATTGTTTAAAATGGTCGGATTAATCAACTTCAATTGCTTTTCAGCCAATGATGCGCTAAATTCTTTATCCCGCTTTTGCATTGCCTCAATACTTTCATTAACATGCACAACCGAATAGTTTGTCGCTTCGATAATGGCGCTAACAAAGCGTTTCACCAAATCGGGATTTTCCCTGATAAGTTTTTCATTGGTAATGATGGTGTGTCCATGCGTTACAATACCGTAATCGGCGGGAGAGATGTCGTTAAATTCAAAATCTCTCTCACGAAGAGTTAGCCCCGCAGTGGTTGTAAATGCCCATTGTGCCGGCAACTTGTCGGCTAAAAGCAGATTGTAGTTGAAACCCACGTCAACTTCTTCAACCTTTATATTTTCCTGCAAAAAGAGCGACCTCAACACATCGGTCGAGATATGTCCATAATTGAACCCAACCTTTTGTCCCTGCAAGTCGGATAATTTTTTGTAGGGCGAATCTTTCTTGGTAAGAATAGTTACAAAATTTGCATTGACATGCACTAAACCTATTGCCTTTATAGCAACATTATTAGCTCGAGCCGTCATGAGCAGTTCCGGTCCCCCGATTATGGCAAACTGGTCAACACCCTGCCCAACCATTTTAACAGGATTGAGTTCCGGCGATCCGGGTTCTATCGTAACCTTGAGATTATACTTCTCAAATATACCCTTATCCTGAGCAAGATAATACGGAGAAAAATCTCCATTTACGACAGGGATGGGCAACCGAATAGAAATTTCGTCAACCTTACTCCCTTCATTAGCCTTACTTTTCCCTTTACACGAAACAAAGAAAACGGCTATTAACAAGCTGAATAATACGATTTTAAAACTGTAACCTTTCATACTGAACTATTTTTTGAATTAAAGTGCAAAGATACAACTTTTTTTTGAATTGGGTAGCAAAATACTTAATACAATCCATTTTTTTTTCAAAACTCCTCTACTTTCCGGGTATTTAATAAAGTCTGTATCAAGATAGATTACGCTGTCCCTACAGTGCACAGAACTGACTGACCGACTTGCGCAAGCGCGGTTGGGCGTTGAAAAGCCACAAACTGAAAGATTTGCGCAAAACGCTTTCATGCGGTAAGTCCGTTCAGCATCAAGTACATCAAACCGCTGTAAGCGGGTTGCATGATGCGAATAGTTCCGAGCAATCGACTCATGTAGTTTCCAAGGGGAATTTATCATATTATATTGTTTATTAGTCATTTAATTATACGTTCAATTCTTTCACAGGACACAAAGGTGCTGAATTTATTTTTCTCACCGGCAAATTATTAAAAAATTTACTAAACCTTTACCGGTAAACGCTTTCGCTCCGTTTCGATGGTCGGTTTTTTGTCCGTTTCATTTACAGGCTCAGGGGCTGCTGTACCGGTAAATTCGTGTGACTTTCTCAAACAGTCAAGCCTCGTTTTGCGGGTAACCCTAAACCTGAATTAAGTTCGGGATATGGGGGACACAATTCGGGCAAAAACGCTTTATTTCGGATTGCTTCGCCAACTGGTTGTTTCGTAATGATAAGAATATGTAAAATGATGATATTCAATGTATCCGGATTGCTTCGCAGGCTCGCAATGACGTGTGATACAAACTGTCATATCCCGCTGTTTGGCAGCACACATCCCCATTTGCAACAAAATGTTGTGTGCCTTCATTTCGATAATTCATCTTCAATCAATATCTTTTTTTGCCTTGCCTCAAAACAAAAGCCGTTGCCCGGTTCGAGCAAAAAATGTTGGATATTATCCATAATCGCCTGTTCCAAATCAGATTCTTCGACAATATCTTTCGCTTTCATTCCCAAAAACTCAAAAGTAAAGGGCGACTTTATGATTTCGGAAATGTTAATTTTTTCTGCTTTTGTTTGAACCGACGCCATCAGTTTTTCGGGATTGCGACTTAGGCCGGTGCGTTCAAGAAACAGAGAATTGATTTGTCAAATCCTCAAACACATTTTTTTTCCGGGGCATATAGACGATACCGTGACGGATCATTGCCGAAACAGGCAGGGCGGTGACGTCGTTTCCCTCAAAAATAATTTTCCCTTCCGGCGTCCGGGGTTTCAGCAATCCGTAAACGGTTTTCAGAACGGTACTTTTGCCCGAGCTGTTGCCGCCGGTCAGCAAAACAATATCGCCTTTCGCCACTTCAAACGAAACGTCGGTAAGCGCCTGTTTCTTGCCGTAAACGGTGGTTGTAAATTGGTATTTTTTGAATACTGCACACTTTGCTATTTGTCGTCATAGCGTCCCCATGCAGAAAGAAGTTTTACTGTCATTCTTTTTTGGTTCGCAATGATACGAATTTATTTTAAATTCCAAACGAAGGGGGAGATAATTCTGCAGCCGAAGATTGATCTCTTTTTCTGATACATGGAGAGTTCCGGGCTTATTCTACTTCCCGCCGTTG
>Ga0082212_10006361_pt1 | contig 15897 bp, 14 predicted proteins | sample TergutNt197P3_FD_71548 | JGI IMG/M metagenome (GOLD analysis project Ga0082212, IMG submission 71548) | Neocapritermes taracua P3 segment gut microbial communities from Petit-Saut dam, French Guiana - Nt197 P3 | ecosystem: Host-associated > Arthropoda: Insects > Digestive system > Gut ... | reverse complement strand
CCCGGGCAACTGCACATTCAGCCAGGCGCTATAAGGGAACCAGTCGACGAAATTGTGCTTTCCAATGCCATCCGTGAAGCCGAGTTTCGCCTGCCAGGGCGGGGTCGCGTCACCGCCTATTGGCACGATCTGCGTTTCGGAAATCATGCCGCCATCAGGGTCTTTATAATAGAATATTACTTTCACGGTCGTCGGCGCCGGCTCTACATATTTCCATACGACACATTGAATCGCGTCCCCTTGCTGTATGTCCTTTGCCGCGTTTTGCGATTCGACAGTTCCGCCCAGTGATTTATCGCTTGTGGTCTTATCTTCGATTTTTTCAAACACCAACCCTACAGCTTCCAGCGCGGCTGTAGCGTCTTCAACTGTTTTGCCTGTCACATCCGGCACGGCCCCAAGGCTTATAAGCAGATTTATCGGATCCCCCTTCTCAACTGTGATCCCCGATATCGGATCCTGGCCGTAGACCATGTCTTTCGCCTGAATATCGCTGAAGAAATATTTTATATTCACCCAGAGATTCAGTTCACGCAAAAGAGAAACCGCTTCCTGTTCGATCATACCGACCACCCTTGGGATCCTCACGGTCGTATCTACCGGTTCGGGTACGATCTCGATATCCTCCTGGCTTTCTTCAATCGGATCCTCTTCGAAAATCGAATCAGTCGTATGGCCGAACCACCCCGCGATCGTGTCGGAATATAAAAAGCTGAATATAAGCGCCACCGCGACAACCGCGGCTATAGGTATAAACAGCAGGCCTTTTCGTTTCTTTTTCTTTCCGTTTTTCGCGCCCGCCCCGTCTTTCGTATCCGGGGCGCCTTCGTCCGCGCCTTTATCCGTATTCAGAGCGCCCGTGGCCGCGTCCGCGCCGGGATCGAAAACACCAGCGCCGGCTATATATCCGCCTTCCGCGCTTCCATCCTCCTCAGCGCTCTCCACCGCGCTTGCCCGCCTGGCGAGAGCGGCGGCTGATTCTTCCGCCCTGTTCATTGTTCGCTCGATATAGTCAAGCGCTTTGAACATATTCTCAAGGCTGCTGAAACGCTTTTCCGGACTTTTAGCCGTTGCCGTCATTACGATTTGCTCTATCCCCGGCGGCAGGTCATCCACGAGCTCCGACGGCGGGACGAGCCTGTCGTTTATAATCATGGAAGCGACAGCCATCGGATTGTTCGCGTCAAACGGCAAACGCCCGGTCAGCATCTCGTATAGTACGATGCCGAGAGAGTAGACGTCCGATTTTTCGTCCAGCTTCTGCCCCCGGATCTTCTCGGGCGAAAGATAGTGCACCGCCCCCATTACCATACCGCTGAATTGTATAATGGTCCCGTCCGATACCGCCTTCGCAATCCCGAAGTCCGTTATTTTTGTAGTGCCTTCTTCAGTAATAAATATATTGCTCGGTCTAACGTCGAAATGGGTGATCCCGTTTTTGTGCGCGTGGGCAAGCGCTGAAGCGACCTGCCTGGCGATCTTCAGGCTGCGCCTGTGCCCAAGAGGAGCCCCTTCCGCGAGGATCGAGGAAAGTGACTTCCCTTCCATGAAATCCATAGCTATAAAACATGTATCCTGATCCGTACCGGCGTCCTGGATCGGCACGATATTCGGATGGAAAAGGTTTGAAACCGTATTCGCTTCCTTGATAAAGTTCTCGACAAACATCCTGTCAGCGACGAATTCTTCTTTGAAAATCTTGATGGCGACGAAAATATCCTGCTGCTTGTCGCGCGCCTTGAAGACAGCCGCCATAGCGCCATCACCTATCTTTTCCAGTATTTCGTAACGACCTGCCAAAACCAAAGAGCCCATGTTTTATCGTTCACTCCTCTTCGCTCTTATCATCAACTTCACCGGACGCCGCGATCTCCTTCTTCTTCTGCGCCTTATAAAACAGCAGATACACGACCGCCGCGACTATTATCACAATAATCGACAGGACCTGCGCCTGCCGAAATTCCCCACCGGGCAGCGATACCATCAGTGAGTCCGTACGCAACCCTTCCACCAAAAAGCGCTCTGCAGAGTATAACATGCAATACAGTAAAAAAGTTTGCCCTGTAAATATTCGCTTATTATCCAATTTCCATAAAACCACGAACAGTATCAGACACCAAATCGATTCATACAGGAATGTAGGGTGCACAGTGTCGCCATTTACGACTATCGCCCAGGGAAGATCCGTGTGGACGCCGTGCGCTTCCGAGTTGAAGAAGTTGCCCCAGCGCCCTATCGCCTGCCCGAGTGGTATGCCGACAAAAAACAAATCGACAATATTGAAAAACTTTTCTTTATAAATCCGCGCCAGCACGGCCGCCATCAGGCAGCCAAAGATGAGTCCGCCGTGAATCGCGAGCCCGCCCGCGCGGAAATTAAAAATCTCCGAGGGATTCGCGCTGTAATACTCCCACTGGAAAATGACATAATAAACCCTCGTTCCGATAATCGCGGCTACCAAAATCAGTATGACCAGATTGACGGTACGGTCGGCGGAAATACCGTGATATTTCGGCGCCCTGTAGATAATGACTACAAACGCGCAAACGATACCGAGAGCGACCAGTATCCCATACCACATTACTTCAAAACTGCCAATAGTAAATGCTATCCTACCAGGTGATTCCATATATGTCCCTCCAAGAGAAATTGCCGCATTGCGCTATCTGTCCTACATTCCATCGTACGCCGCGAGCTCTCCCCCCGGGTCTTCCGCGTTCAGGATGGCCGAGCCGATAACAATAATCTCCACACCCGCGGCCTCAACGTCCAGCACATTCTTTTTGTTAATGCCGCCATCGATAGCGAGCTTAAAATCAAGCCCCCGCCGCTCGCGCATCTCTTTCAGCTTGTCTATTTTAGCAAACGAGGATTGTATAAATGACTGCCCTCCGAAACCGGGGTTGACGCTCATGACGAGCACCTGATCCACTATGTCCAGCACATAGTCGATGACCTCCGGCGGCGTCGCCGGATTCAGCGCGACTCCGCTCTTCGCCCCCGCCTGCCTGATTTGCCTGAGCACGCGATCGAGGTGAATACAAGCTTCGGCGTGAACGGTGATATACTCTGTGTTTTCCGTAACAAAGTTTTCGATATACCTGCCGGGATCGTTTACCATGAGGTGAACGTCAAATGGGATCCGTGTCTTTCCCGCCAGGGACTTTATCACCGGCGGGCCAAATGATATATTCGGGACAAAAGCCCCGTCCATCACGTCCATATGGATATAGCCGACGCTGGGATGTTTCTCAAATACCTCGAACATCCTGCCAAGGTTCGCGAAATCCGCTGTTAATATTGATGGAGCGATCTTTGCTGTTTTCATTTCTCCTCACTTTTCCTCAGTAACTTAATATACGATTCATAACGGGAACGCTTTATCGTCCCGTTTTCTAACGCCGCCAGCACCGCGCAACCCGGTTCGAAGTCATGCCGGCAATCATTGAACCTGCACTCGTCCGTCAAGGCCGCGAACTCCGGAAACAGGGCTCCGATATTCGCGTCGGTAAAATCCGAAGCCGCCGCGGCTTCAAACGAAGTAAAGCCCGGCGTATCATACACCTTGGTGCCATCAGCAAGTGTAAGTATCTCCACATGCCTTGTCGTATGCCGTCCACGACCGGTTCTTTCACTGACGCCGCCGACTTTCAGTCTTTCGTCTCCGGTCAAGAGCGCGATGAGGGAGGTTTTCCCTACGCCCGAAGCCCCGGCGAAAGCCGCGCTTCGTCCTTTGATCGCCAGCCTCAGCTCTTCCAGTCCCTCACCGGTCAGCGCCGACGTCACCACAGTCGGATACAGTCCATTATACACATCCGCAATCCGCTTCGCCCGCGCGGACTCCAGGTCATCCTTGTTGACACAGAGGCACGCGTCCGCGTCCGCCAACTCCGCCGTCACAAGGAAACGGTCTATGATCTCCGGATTCGGCTCCGGCTCGGCAGTCGCGACAGTTATCACAAAGACATCGACATTGGCGACAAGCGGCCGTATGAACTCGTTCTTGCGAGGGAGTATCTCGTCCACTACCCCTTCTTCGTCATCCTGCGGGGTGATAAGGACCCGATCCCCGACCAGCGGCGTTACACCTTCTTTTTTGAATATCCCGCGCGCCCGGCACCGGTACTCCGCCTTTCCGGTATCGACGTAATAGAACCCCGCCAGAGACTTTACTATCTGCCCCTGTTCGTTCATCTCCCGTCCGGGCTGCCCGTCAGCAGCGCGCGGCGCGGCGTCACTTCCTGTTCCCGCTTAATCAAGAATCTCGTCGACCTTAGCTATATACCGCCGTTACAGTAGTATTGTTTACAAATCCCGTACACGGATGATCCCAATGCATAAATGTGTGAGTTGTGACCCCCCCGTCATCGGACCAGAACGAAGGTATGGTTGGCACCGCTACATTCGCGCCGCCGCCCGTCGTCACTGCCGTTGCCGTAGCCGAGGTCCCATCGGCATTCTTATAATTGAACGTGATAGTATACTCTGTCAGCACCGGCGGCTCATATTTGTGCACGATGACCGTTATGGTATCTCCCTTCCTCACGCCTGTAGTAGCGCTCTGCGATTTGACCTTCCCGTCCAAAGAGTTGTCATTCGTTGGTTCCATAGCGTTTCTCTGGTATTTCAGCCCTACCGCCTCGAGCGCGGATTTGGCCTGCGACTCCGTCATGCCGACCACGTTCGGCACCTTCCCGAGGCTGACTTTTATAGTCACTGTATCCCCTTCCTTGGCAGCCGTCCCTCCGGCCGGGTTTTGTTCAAAAACCGTATCTTTAGCGACACTGTCATTGAACCACTGCTCGACGTTCGATTGCAGCTTGGCGGCTTTCAGCGCGGCGATGGCATTGGCCTCGCTCATATCGGTCACCTTCGGCACCGTGATCGATGTGTCCCTTGGCCCTATTGATATCACAAAGTGTATCCGGCTGTTTGCCGGCTTTATCTCGTCCGCTTTCGGAGATTGGGATATCACCGTGTCGGCCGGCAGGTCGCTGTTCTCATAGTTCACAGTGCCTATCTTGAAGCCCGCGGCGATGATGGCCGCTTCCGCGCTGGACCTCGTCATCCCTGACAGGTTCGGGACCACTGTCGGTTCTCCGAGTTCATCATCCTCCGCTCCGGGCAGGTCGTAGGGCGGATCCGCCACTATCAGCGTTACTTCAGTACCCGGACGCACTTGCTCCCCGCCTTCCGGGGTCTGCTCCATTACCTGTCCCACCCTGAATGTCACTTCATCATCGTCTGACGAGCTGCTATTTCCGAAATAGGACAGATCGTCAAATCCTGTAAACTCTTCCCCCGCGACCGGAGCCTCGGAGATCGTCGGCGTCGGAAGCGCTTTGTATTCAATCTTTACGTCAAACCCTTCATCGACAAGAATCTGCGTCGCTTCTTCCTCATACAGGCCCACTACATCAGGCACCTCAACGGGTTCATAGTTGTTTTGCCCCACAATAAACTTCGCGATCGGTATGCTCACGATGATCGCGATCGCAATGGCCGCTATGAGAAGGATAAGTTTTTGTTTCTGGGTAAGTTTGGGATGTTTATCGTCATCGTCGTCATCATCGTCTTTCGCTCGCGCCGCGGCTCCGCCGCCGAACGCGCCGCCGAACAATCCCTTTTTCCGGTCATCTTCATCATCGTCGTCATAGTAGTCATCATCGGAAGCCCTGCTTCGTTTTCTATTGTAATCCCTGTCATAGTCATCGTCGTAGTCGTCAGCTTCCGAATCATATGGATAGTCGTCCTTCGGGCCGGCCAGATTGCTATAGCCCTGCCCCTCCGGCTCCATAGAGGTACTCTTTGACGTCACATAACCGGCAGCCGGGCCGTTGATGATCCCGGTAATAAAATCCACATTGTTGAGCGCCTCATACATCTCATCGATATTATTGAAGCGGTCGCTTTGGTACTTGGCCGTTGCCTTTATTACGATCTGGTCCAACCCCGGTGGCACGCCTTTTACGAGCCTCCCCGGAGGGATAAGGGTATCGTTCATATGCATCACGGCTATCGTCACCGGATTGTCGGCGTCAAACGGCACACGCCCTGTGATCATCTCGTAGAGTACGATACCCAGCGAATATATGTCCGATTTTTCATCCACATACTGTCCCCGGCTTTGCTCCGGTGAAAAATAGTGGACCGAACCCATTACCATTCCGCTATCGTTAATGATGGTGCCGTCAGACACGGCTTTCGCGATGCCGAAATCGGTTATCTTCGCCGTACCGTCCGCGGTGATGAGGATATTGTGCGGCTTGACGTCGCGGTGGATGATATTGTTCCTATGCGCGAGCGCGAGCGCCGAAGCGACTTGTTTGGAAATCCTTATGCAAACTTTGTAGTTTAACGGAGCTTCCGCTGATATAACAAAGGAAAGCGGCTTGCCCTCCACATATTCCATGACTATGTAATAGATATCGCGATCCCTGCCTGCGTCGTGAATAGTCACGATATTCGGATGGAGCAGGCTTGCCGCGGCTTTTGCTTCTCTGATAAAGTTTTCGACAAATGTCTGGTCCGCGATGAATTCCTTTTTCAGGATCTTGATAGCTACGAAGCGGTTGAGCTGTTTGTCGCGCGCTTTGTATACGACAGCCATCCCTCCGTCGCCGATCTTTTCCAGGATTTCATAACGTCCCGCCAATACCAAAGTTCCCATAGTTTCCTCCTAATTCTCACCTGTTATCGATACATATCACCGTAATATTGTCATTTCCGCCTTTTTTATTAGCGATATTTATAAGCTCTTTGCAGATAGCGTTCAGGCTCTCATCCTTCCCCAGGACAGCCGCGATCTCGTCATCCGTCAGTTCGCCGTGCAGTCCGTCTGTACACAGCAAAACCCGGTCGCCCTCGCGCAGGTCAAACCGGTAAAAATCCGGATCGGTATTCTTCGTGGACCCGAGAGCCTTTGTAATAATATTTTTTTGCGGATGCGCCCGCGCTTCTTTTCTGGTCAAGGTCCCCGCGCTTATCAAGTTATTGACATAGGTATTGTCTTCCGTAAGCTGCTTTATCATACCGTCCCGTAACAAATACGCGCGGCTGTCGCCCATATTGACCACATAGATCGAGTCCATATCGAAAAAGCACAGGACCAATGTAGTAGCCATCCTGCTCATTTCCGGCTTGGATCTGGCCTCTTTGCGGATTTCGGCGTTGACTTTCTGCAAACATCTGTGAAAATAGCCTTTCAGCCAATTCTCGCGATATTTCGCGTCCAGATTGTCCGCGCCGGAAAGCGAATTGTTCGATATAAACTCTTCCAGCCCGGTCATCGCTTTACGACTCGCGACTTCGCCGTAATTCTCTCCGCCGACCCCATCGGCGACCGCGAAAATCCCTTGCTTGGGCAGCAACAAAAGCGAGTCTTCATTGCCTTCGCGCTGTTTGCCGGTATCGGTCCTGAATCCGAATTTTTTAATCTGCATATCTGCGCTCTCCAAGGCAATGGCCCTGATCTTTTCTCAACAGGCGGCAAATAAAAAATCCATCCGTCTCACCTTCTGTCGGGAGCAGTTGGAACATATCGGCTTTTTCAAACCCGTCGTTGCCGCACAGAAACGCGTCTATCACATCCCCGTTCTCGCGCTTTGCTATTGTGCACGTTGAGTAGACCAGTGTCCCGCCCGGTTTCACATACCCGGCCGACGCGTTCAAGATGTCAAGCTGCGTCCGCGGCAGGGTCTCCATAGACTCGTCAAACTCCTTATACTTCACTTCCGGCTTGCGGCGGGCGGTGCCCAGCCCGGAGCAGGGCGTGTCTACAAGGACCCTGTCGGCCATGTTTTCGAGTTCAGGAATCATATTCCGGCTGTCGTGGCGTCTCGTTTCAACGATATCCACACCGAGCCTCAAGGCCTCCGCTTCTATCAGTCCTATTCTATGCTCATGAATATCCAGCGCGATAATCCTGCCGTTATTTCCCATCGCTTCAGCCATCGCCATCGCCTTACCGCCCGGCGCCGCGCAGACGTCGACGATCGTTTCTCCCGGCTTCGCGCCTACACTCGCCGCAGCGATCACCGAGGCCTTATCCTGTACAGAAAAAAAGCCCTTCCTGTATAATTCGCTGTCCAGCGGTTTATTACTTCCCGACCCGTCGAGGAAGAGTATATCCCGTCTGTTTTCATCCGCCTCCACGGAAAAACCTGCTTTGTCCAGGCTGCCCAACAACCCTTCGGTATCGGTCCTCAGCGAACCTACGCGAAGACATAGACGAGGCCGCCGATTTAACGCGGCAAGCAGCTTTTCCACTTCGGAGACATCCCGGAACTCGTTTATCCACATCTCGACGATCCACCTCGCGAAACTGTATTTCAGCGAGAGATATCCCGCCTCGTCACGCTCCCGCGGCGGCAGCCCTCCGCGATCCTTTTCGCGTATATACTGGCGCAAGACGCCGTTGATAAACTTCTCGCGGCCGCGCGAGTATCGCTTCGCGAGCTCGACGGTCTCAGAGACCGCGGCATAATCCGGCACAGAGTTGAGCGAGACGTGTTGATATACCCCCATGCGAAGCAGCACGCGATCGGAAACCGGCAGTTTGCCCACCGGCGTTTTGATGAAACGGCCGATGATATTATCCAGCAGCAGCTGCTCCCTGATGGTGCCGTAAACCAACTCCCTGACAAACGCGGTCCTTTCGGGCGGGATTTTTCTCACTGCTTTTTGGACGGCAAAGCCTGAGTACGCCTTGTTCTCTTCGACGTCCCTCAGGGCAAAATATGCGGCTTTTCTCGCGTTGTCCATACTCCGTTCACTCCGTAGTATCGGTAAGCATACCAGATAACAGTATATCGCAAACCCCAAGAGCAAGCAAACCGCGTCTCATCGCCCGGCTGTATTATTCAACCTCGCCAAAAGCATTGCCTTTTATATACTCACCTGATGGCATTTCGCGTTTGCCCGGCGCCTTCAGCATATCGATCACGAGGATGCCGTCTCCGGTCTTGATGAAAATCCCTCTCTTTACAGCGGCCAGTACGGTTCCCGCCTTGGCCGTTTCACCTGCTTCGGCCATCGCGGTCTCATCCACGGCAGCTTTGTATCCGTCCTCGCTCAGGGCCCGCGCTTTTGTCACAATGATTCTTTCACCGCCCTTTATAATATAGGCTCCCGGAGCGGGCGTCATAGCGCGTACTTTTCGCACCGCTTCTTCGGCGCTCGCCCTCAGATCGAGCCGGCCCTCATCCTTTTCAATTTTGTCCGCGTATGTCGCTTTTGACTCGTCCTGCGTGAGACGCGGCGCGGTCCCATCGGCAATCATCGGCAATGTGTTTACCAGAAGCTCCGCCCCGAGCTTCGCGAGCTCGTCTGTCAACTCACCGGCGTTCATCTCGCCGGCGTCCGTCTTCGCGAAAGCGATCATATCTCCGGCGTCAAGCTTTTCCGACATATGCGTCAATGTCACTCCCACTTCTTTTTTCCCGTCCAGTATCGCCCTTTGTACAGGAGCCGCTCCGCGATACGCCGGGAGTAGTGACGCGTGGATATTGACGCAGCCGAGAGCCGGCAAGTCCAGCAGCGCTTTGGGCAAAATCTTCCCATATGCCGCCACGACAACCAGCTCGGGGGCAAACGCGGTCAGCGTCTCAAGGAAAGTCTCGTCCGTTTTCAGGTTTTCCGGTTTGCAGAGCCTCAGATCATTTTCCTCAGCGAAAAGGCCGACCGGCGTCGGCAGTATCCTGCCCCCTCGCCCTCTTACCCTGTCCGGCTGCGTCACGACCAGCAGGGAGATATTTTCGCCGGAACCGCCTGTACGGTCCCGTCTTTTCTCGTACAGCGCTTCAAGCGCCGGTACCGCGAACGACGACGTCCCCATATAGACGATCCTGCTGATCTTATGAATCCTTTTACTCACTTTGACTTTGCCCGTCCTCTTCCGCCTCTGAGGGAGAGGTCAACGGCTCCATCGACCTGGCGATATCTGTATATACTATGCCGTTGAGATGGTCTATTTCATGTAATAAGGCTTTCGCGAGCAAGCCTTCCCCTTCGATCTCAAACCGGCTGCCTTCCAGATCCAGGGCCCGGACTTTTACCCACACCGGGCGCTCAACTTCCCCGACCATGCCGGGCACGGACAGGCAGCCTTCTTTTGACAAAACGGTATCTTTCGAAACCTCGATAACCTCGGGGTTGATCAGAACACATTTGATACTTTCCTGTTCGGGTACCGGCCCCCCAACAAAATCGCTTTCTTCCGACTCTTCATCATCTTCTTCCGCGGGAAGAGCCACGTCGATCACGGCGATTCGTCTAAGCACTCCGACCTGGGGGGCGGCCAGCCCGATACCGTTCGCATCATACATGGTCTCCCACATATCTTCAGCCAGAACACGGATACGTTCTGTGATTTCCTTTATTTCACGCGACTGCTTCCGCAATATCGGGTCTTCTTCTGTAACAATCTTCCTCAATGCCATACCGATAGTCTACCACAACAACAATGAACGGCAGTTAAAATTACATATTTTACCATATGCGGCAGCTCTGTTTTTACATGAGTGAATATGGGTTTACATCTATCACGATCCGGCATCCCGAGTCGGGATCCGTGTTGATTTTTTGCTTCAGCTCCGCGAGCGCGCGCTCGACCCCTTTGCGCTTTTTCGTCTCCGCCTTTATGTATAATTGATAGCGGAAGTCGTCGTCATCCCTGTCTCTCGCGATGGGCGCGGGCCCGGGTCCGAGTACAGCCTCCCCTGTAAGCAGGCCCGGCTCTGACAGCAAGCCTTCGCGTACGCGCTCAAGGCATCCGGCCGCGTCCTTTTCCACGGCGGCATATGCCGTGACTTGGACCACATCTGAAAACGGAGGGTAGAGCAGCGTATTTCGAAAAAACAGTTCCGATCTGTAGAACCCTTCGTAATCGTTGCACGCGGCGGCTTCTATCGCGTAGTTATCAGGCATATAGGTCTGAATCACTACCAGTCCCCGCTCTTCCCGGCGCCCTGCCCTGCCCGCGACCTGCGTGATAAGCTGATATGTCCGTTCCGGCGATTTGAAATCGGGGATTCCCAGACTGACGTCCGCGGCCACAATTCCAACAAGCGCTACGCCCGCGAAATCAAGCCCCTTCGCGATCATCTGCGTACCTATCAGGATGTCCGTCTTGCCCGCGCCGAAATCCGCCAGTATTTTTTCCGCGTTCCCGGCCTTTTCAGCGGTTTTGGCGTCCAGCCGGGCAACCCTCGCTTCGGGAAACGACTCTTTTGTTAATTCCTCGACTTTTTCCGTGCCAAGCCCCCAAAAACGCAGATTCGGCTTACCGCAGGAAGGGCATATGTCCGGGACTTTCCGTGACAGGCCGCAATAATGGCACACGGCCCGGTCTTCCGCCTTGTAGTATGTGAGCGAGATATTGCAGCGCTCGCACTTCATCACATAGCCGCAGGAGGTACACGACACGAGCGACCATCCTTTGCGATTGAGAAAGAGCATCACCTGTTTGTCGTTTGCCAGCGTCTCATTGATGCCACTAAAGAGCGCTTCGCTGAAAATGCTCCTATTGCCCCTGAGCAATTCCGTACGCATGTCCGCGACGGTAAGCAGCGGAAGCGGCGTTGTATTGTAACGTTTTGTGAGCGATATTTTTTTGTATAATCCCCGCTCCGCCCGGTAGTTTGACACGACCGAGGGGGTGGCGCTGCCGAGTACGACCGTCGCTCCGTTTTGGGCGGCGCGCTTAATCGCGACCTCTACCGTATCGTATTTGGGGCTCATGTCTGACTTATATGTTGTTTCGTGTTCCTCGTCCACCACTATGAGGCCGATATCCGAAAAAGGCGCGAAGACGGCGGAACGGGCGCCGATCGCGATGTCCACTTCGCCCTGCTTTATTTTGAGCCACTCTTCATAGCGCTCCCCCTGCGACAGTTTGCTGTGCAGGATCGCTACGCGGTGTTTTCCGAACCGCTCAACGAAACGCCTTACGGTCTGGTGAGTCAGGCTTATCTCCGGTACGAGCATGATGACCTTTCGCCCGAGCCCGACCGCCTTTTCCGCCGACGCCAGATATACTTCCGTCTTGCCGCTGCCCGTAACGCCGTGCATTAAAAAAACGCTATTCTTCCCGCCCTCGATCGATGGCATTATTGCTTCCGTGGCCCGTTCCTGCTCCCGCGTCAAAGGCGGCGCCGGGGTGACCGTGCCGCGCGGCGAATCCGCCTCCGGCTCCGCCTTCTTCTTCCGTGGTTTCCCGCTTGGCGCGAAACATAGAGCCGCGTCAATATACCGGCAATAGTACCGGGTCCGCATCCAGCCGCAAACTGAGGCCGCGTCGGGTGGCAGCGACAATGTCCCGTCAACGTCCGTGATTTTTTGTATCCTCCGCCCCTCAAGCTCCGGCGGCATTGTATCGTGCACCTTGAAAACATAACCCGACGTCGTTCGGGGCCGGCCTTTCCCGAACGGCGCTTTGACGCGCGCGCCCGGTACTATTTCCGGAAAATCCGAAGCGTCGTATGTGAAATAATTATCAACATTATCGCTCTTCGTGTCGATAATAACGTCAGCGAATATCATCTTTTTGAAAACCCGCACCCGCAATAGTCCTGTCGATAGAGGCCGTATGCCTTCGCGAGAAGAGCCGCCCTTTCACTGCCTCCGCCCTGCTTAAAATCATCGTCAACAAACGTGAGCCCGTAGCGCAACGCGAGCGCCATACCGGATTCCGCGATCATCCCGTGGTTCTTATGCCTGCTGACTGAAAGCGTCGTCGAAAAAGACTCAATACCGTGGAGCGCGGCATATATAGCGGTTTTCTCAAGGCGATCCCCGATACAGAGGCGGCAGCGCTCTCCGCCTTCGGGGTATTTTTCATACCCTTTCACCATTTTCAAAAACGATTCCGGAGTATATGGCGCGCAAACGAGATCGACCGGTTGCCCGGCCCGGTCCGGCGAGGCATTGTATATCTCGATATATTGCTTCTGCGCCGCCAGCCGCTTTTTGTACTCACCCTCATCGTCGATATTGGAATTACAGAAAAAAACCACGATTCGGAACCTGGACGCCAAACGCTCGACGACGGCAGTAGAACAAGGGCCGCAGCAGGAGTGCAGTAATAACACAGGCATGGAAAGGGGCGGCTCCTCAAAAGAAACGCCCGCTTCGCCTGTTACTAAATTTATCTCCTGCTCAAGCAATATGCTATCTAGAGAATAGCGTCGATTCTGGCATATAGTTCGTCTCTGGTGAGGACCTGGCTCACCCTGTCAGCGACTTCCCCGTTCTTGAAGAAAACGATGGTGGGTATCGAAAGTATTTTGTACCTGAACGCGAGTTCCCTGCTATCGTCGACATTGACCTTGACGAAACTCACGCGGCCTTCGTACTCGTTCCTCGCCTCTAAAAAGGTTGGCGCGAACATTTTACACGGCCCGCACCAGTCGGCGTAAAAATCAACGACGACCGCTCCGCTCGAAATCGTCTCATCGAAATTATCGGTATTCAACACCTGAATATCACTCATATCATTCGTCCTCCCTCGCGACCATTTTCCCTTGTATTATTTTATCATACTCAAGTCAGTATATCCGCCTTACCGGGAATTTTTCGGCCGCGAACGCCGCGAGCACCCTGTCGATATGCTCCGGGCCATTGGTTTCAACCGTGATTTCGAGCGCGACACGGTTGGAATACCGGTCGAGCGCTTTGAATTGATTGTGCTCGAGCTCGATAACATTCGCGCCCTCCCGCGCCAGCAGCGAAGCGACCGCGACAAGCTGGCCGGGCCTGTCCGGCAAGTCTACTGAAAAACACATGATACGGCCGCGGCTTATCATTCCCTGATTGATGACCGAACTGATAGTGACAGTATCTATATTGCCGCCGCTGATGATACATACAAGCTTCCGGTCCGCCCGGGCTCTCTTACGCGCTCCCGCCAGAGACAATACGCCCGCGGCTTCGGCAACGAATCTGTGTTTCTCCATCAGAAGTAAAATATTCTCCATGATGTCCCGTTCCGACACGGTTATAAGCTCATCGAGATAGTTTTTTATTATCGCGAAGCATAGATCGCCCGGCCGTTTGACGGCCACGCCTTCGGCACATGTGCTGATGGTCTGTTCGCGCTTGACCTTTCCGAGCTCAAGTGAGTGTTTTATCGCGGGCGAGCCTTCAGGGATAACGCCGATGATCCTGACCTTTGGATTGACGGCTTTCGCGTAGAGCAATATCCCGGAAATCAAGCCGCCGCCGCCGATCGGGCATATGATCTCATCAGCGTCCGGCAAGTCTTCAAGCACCTCTTTCGCCAAGGTTCCCTGCCCGCACACGACCTGATAATCATCGAATGGATGGACAAAGATCTTGCCCTTTTGTTTCGCGAGTTCCGTCGCTTTTTCAAAACTTTCGTCATAGGAATCGCCGTAAAGCGCCACTTCCGCGCCATAAGCCTTTGTCGCTTCGACTTTGAGCAACGGGGTGATATTTGGCATTACTATGGTGGCTTTCGTACCCCGGCGACCGGCCGAAAACGCCACGCCCTGCGCGTGATTGCCCGCGGACGCCGATACTATGCCTTGCTTCAGGTCATCCTTCGCGAGCGACGCGATTTTGTTGTAGGCGCCCCGTATCTTAAAAGATCCGGTCAGTTGTAAATTCTCGGGTTTCAGCCAAACCCCGCATCCGTAATCCGCGCTGAAATAATCGCTTTTAATAAGCGGAGTCTCTTTGATGACCCCGGACAGCCGCTCCACCGCCCGTTGTATCTCCACCTCATGATCCAGCTTTAGCCACTTCTTTACTTGACTTTGTTCCATCTGCCTCACACCTGCCAATACTTCAGTGGCATCGCCCGGCCGGTATCCCGCTCCGGTACAGGCGGCAAAACCACTCTATCAATAGTCACATCTTAACCGCTTAGCCGCGAAATCGCAACACTGTGAACCGCGTCCCGCGACAAACCCATGCACCCAAATTGTTAATTCGCGAGCGAAATAGTATAATTAACCGAAACACAGCTGGAGGAAAACATGGAAAATCACAATCGCCCGCTCTATATACCATCGCTTATTCTGGGGATTGCCGCGCTTGCTTCGCTCTGGTTTACTATCGGTATCTCGGGAGTCGTATGCGGTATCATCGGAATAATCATCTCGCGAAAAAACAAATACCAGTACAATACCAGCGCAGGATTTGTTTTGAATCTGATCGCGCTGATAATTGGTTCTATTTTCCTGATAATCATTGGTATGTTTCTTCTGGTTGTTTTTTTGTTCCCGAACTCTGTAGGCGCTTACTATGTTCAGGATTTTCTTGAGATAATACTATAAACTCCCGGGGTTGCCGGTATAAATATTAAGCTCATAAAGCTTTTATTTCACATAGGCAGGCATATATGCTAGTATAATGCTTGAAATGTTTTTAAAATTCTTGGGTTAACAAAAAGAAAGGAGAGTGTTTGGAAATGCTTGCAGAAGTCCAAATCGCTTTTTCTGTGATTACGATCGTGTTTATCGTACTTGCCTTCCTGTTTTTCGTTGTTATGTTTTTTTCTTTTATCCTTCGAAAAGCGGAAAAGTTGATAAAACCTCAGGACCGATCACAACAGACCCGGTCATAATCAGTGAGAATTTTTAGGATAATATAATTAAATGTCGGAGGGATGATCTATGTTTTTAGAAGCGATATCAGGGATTGCTGAAACATCAGGTTTTGCAAATTTTACATGGCAGCATTTGGTGATGCTCATCATCGCGTGTGTTTTGATCTATCTGGCGATCGTTAAAAAATTCGAATCGCTCCTGCTGCTCCCGATAGCATTCGGTATGATGCTCGCGAATATACCCATGGCCGACTTGATGGCGGGACCTGCGGCGGAGGGAGAAGTCGGCGGCCTTCTCTACTATATATATCAGGGCGTGAAGCTTGGGA
>Ga0082212_10006360_pt1 | contig 15898 bp, 17 predicted proteins | sample TergutNt197P3_FD_71548 | JGI IMG/M metagenome (GOLD analysis project Ga0082212, IMG submission 71548) | Neocapritermes taracua P3 segment gut microbial communities from Petit-Saut dam, French Guiana - Nt197 P3 | ecosystem: Host-associated > Arthropoda: Insects > Digestive system > Gut ... | reverse complement strand
CTCTCAGCATTTCTTTCAAAGAAACGTCTTCTACATACGCATAACCCGACTGGTCGCCCGACAGCACACGCACACCTACCCCAAAGTCTATATTGGAGGATGCACGGTTCACGGCGCCGTCTTGCAGGCCGATACTGTTATAATAGGTATGTTCAAAAAATAAATCCGCATAATCCCCACCTTTTTCCAAAGCGGCGGACAGGACTTTTTTCAAGTCATTTTCAGTGACGTCAAAGTGATTCAGGGCATAACGGATAGATTCCGTTGAAAAGCCTGACTTACCTTTGGATTCACAACTGCATAATATGGAGGGCGCTGCTAATGTACCAATCATAGCCAGCCCTCCGGTTTTAATAAATTCACGTCGGTTAAATCCCATAAAAAACTGTTTATACTAAATTTGTTCATAGTTCGACAAAAGTAGGCAAAATTTAATAACTTGTCATTAATTATACCATAAAATTTTAGTTCGCATTTGTTTTTTTCAAATATCTTTGTCGTTTGAATTAGAAAAATAATATCGGACAATGAAAAAAATAGCATTAATAACAGGCATAACGGGACAAGACGGGTCGTTTTTAGCCGAGTTTTTATTAGAAAAAGGCTATGAAGTACATGGTACCCTGCGCCGTTCTTCATCTTTTAACACCGGTCGAATCGAACATCTGTATTTAGACGAATGGATACGTGATATGAAACAGCAGGCTACGATACAACTGCATTACAGTGATATGACGGACAGCAGTTCTATCATTCGGATTATTCAGATGGTTCAACCTGATGAGATTTATAATCTGGCAGCTCAAAGTCATGTGAAAGTGAGTTTTGATGTGCCCGAATATACAGCCGATACCGACGCCGTCGGCACATTACGGCTGTTGGAAGCCGTGCGGATTTTGGGAATGGAGAAAAAGACGCGGATTTATCAGGCCTCAACCTCCGAACTGTATGGTTTGGTACAGGAAGTACCTCAAAAAGAAACGACGCCGTTCTATCCGCGTTCGCCGTATGGCGTGGCAAAACTGTATGGCTTCTGGATTACAAAGAATTACCGTGAGAGTTACGGCATGTTTGCCGTGAATGGCATCTTATTCAACCACGAAAGCGAACGACGAGGAGAAACATTTGTTACCCGCAAGATTACTTTGGCGGTTGCCCGAATTGTACTGGGATATCAGGATAAACTCTATATGGGTAATTTAGACGCACGGCGCGACTGGGGATATGCACGGGATTATATTGAATGTATGTGGCTGATGTTGCAATATCATACGCCCGAAGACTTTGTGATTGCGACCGGAAAAATGCATACCGTACGCGAATTTTGCACGCTCGCTTTCCGCGAGGCAGGGATTGAACTCAAATGGGAAGGTATGGGTGTGGACGAAAAAGGTATTGATATAAAGACAGGGCGCGTTTTGGTGGAAGTGAACCCGAAATATTTCCGCCCTGCCGAAGTCGAACAGTTGCAGGGAGATCCGACCAAGGCGAAAACGCTGTTGGGCTGGCAGCCTGAACAAACCTCGTTTGAGCAGTTGGTCAAAATCATGGTCGAACACGATATGCGTTTTGTCCGCAAATTACACAATAAGATAGTGATTAGTGATTAGTCGTTAGAATCAACAATTTAACGATTTCAGTCGAATCTATTCATTTAACAATATGGATAAACAAGCAAAAATTTACGTCGCAGGCCATTTGGGATTAGTCGGCTCGGCTATTTGGAACAATTTGGTCGGAAAGGGATATTCCAATCTTGTCGGAAAATCAATTGATGAATTGGATTTAATGGACGGTTCGGCCGTAAAACGTTTCTTTGCCGACGAATGCCCCGAATATGTCTTTTTGGCGGCCGCTTATGTGGGAGGGATTATGGCCAATAACATCTACCGTGCCGATTTTATCTACCGGAATATGCAGATTCAGCAAAATGTCATTGGCGAAAGCTACCGTCATCAAGTCCAAAAACTGTTATTTCTGGGAAGCACCTGTATCTATCCACGCGATGCACAGCAACCCATAAAGGAAGACTCGCTATTGACCGGCCCGCTCGAATATACAAACGAACCCTACGCAATAGCCAAGATTGCTGGTCTGAAAATGTGCGAAAGCTTTAATTTGCAATATGGCACAAATTATATGGCCGTTATGCCAACCAACCTGTACGGCCCGAACGATAATTTTCATCTCGAAAAAAGCCACGTACTCCCCGCCATGATCCGAAAAATATATTTGGGAAAATGTCTGTATGCAAATGATTGGGAGGCTGTTTACAGGGACTTGCGTTTACGTCCCATAGAAGGAATAAACGGAGACAGCGACCATAAGGATATGCTAAATATACTGAATAAATACGGCATTACGGCTCACAGCGTAACCCTTTGGGGAACAGGCAAACCTCTCCGCGAATTTCTGTGGAGCGAGGAAATGGCCGATGCCTGTGTCTATTTGATGGAAAACGTAGATTTTGAGGATTTAAAAGGAAGCCACCCCGAAGTCCGCAACTGTCATATCAACATAGGCACAGGAAAAGAAATTACCATTGCCGATTTAGCGCAGTTGATAAGCCAAACGATAGGTTACACAGGCAAAATTATGTTCGATGCCGGCAAACCCGACGGCACGATGCGCAAACTGACCGACGTCACCAAATTACACGCCTTAGGCTGGCGCCACCGAATCGAAATAGATGAAGGGGTAAGTTGGTTGTATGAATGGTACGTGAAAACAACTACGAATTAGGACTTTACATTAGTGTTAAAAATTAGTGTTTGGCTTTTCTTCCCTTCGGAAAGAGGCACATTATTTGATTTTTTCATTATGGATAGTTCCGAAAGGAAGCAATAACTGAATAACCGGTATTGCTTAATGATATCCGTCTTGACAGAGAATACCCAAATTCCTTCGAGCTTAAAATAATACCCGTCCCACCGAATTTGAAATTCGGTGAATTGGAGTATAAGGATTTGAAATCCGTTTTATTTCGCATCAAAAATACTAATAATCAATACTTTCTGATTGCAAATCCGAAAGGACGAATAATCCAAATAGACGGGTACTATAAATGTATTGTATTTTGGGCTGAAAGCCTTCAATATAATAGCACAGGGCATCTTGACGGATTTGTAATCCGTCAATGTTGAATATAAGCATTTGAAATGCAAAAAACGGATTATAAATCCTTATAATCAATACATTCGGATTGCAAATCCGAATGGACGGGGAAAATTGTGGGGGCGACCGCGAGGGTACGCCCCTACAATTCAAAATTCATTGTCAATTGTCAATTAATGTAGAGATGTTTCGACTTCGCTACCGATGACGTCCCGCATTTCCGTCATTGCGAGACTGCGAAGCAATCCAATGATAATCAATTTATTATGGTGCTTTCTGGATTGCTTCGTTCCTCGCAATGACGAGCGACTCAAAACGTCATTTCCGGCTGTTTGGCGGCACGCTATCCCCACTCAACATGACAGTTAAATATGGACAGGGGACAATGCTCTGTTAATAGCGTTGTCCCGTACTGATTTTCTTTATCCAGCCTGAAGCGCCCTGCACAATCACGACAGCATTTGGGGCGATTTCTACCGGATAGCTTGCTTTGCCTTCCTGCTTTACGAAACTGTTCAGCAACATGCCGCTTACCGAATAAACCTGAATGGTTTCGGCTACCGGACTGTCAATATACAACCGGCCGCCGGTTATGTAAGCGGCAGTTTCCATAAGCACCTCCGGAATACCTGTCGTTGTGTTATTGATGATTACAATCGGTATCTCATTTTCGGTGATGCGTGCGCCGTTGTCGAACGCAAACGATAAATCATGAATAGAGGCTTCGTAGGTTTCCAGTGTTGCCTTTTCGTCAATGATATAACCAATCTCCACAATCTGACTGTAATTCATTTCCGTAGCGCTTCGCAAAGTTTGGGGCGTAATGGTAAATATCCAACTGCCGTCGGCTTTCTGCACCACTGTCAAGGTCAGTTTGGACGCCAAATCATCGGCCAGATGGGTAACGCTTAAATCTAATTGTACGCCGTCAGGCAATACCAGTACAAACGAACCGGAAAACAGTACGTCAGCCGGTATCGTCAGCGACAGCACGAATGTGCCATGCCCGTCATCACCGGTTTGCATACCTCCTCCCACCGCTACATCCTGTTTGCGTACTTCTACTGCACAGGTAGCTTTGATAGCGCTGTTGTCTGCGGAGGTAGCCGTAATCACTGTCGCTCCATGTGCTATGGCGGTAATCAAACCGGAGGCGGAAACAGTGGCAACCGTTGTATCAGCGCTACTCCATGTAACATTCCGGTTTGTGGCATTGGCCGGTAAAACGGTAGCAGTCAGCTGTTCGTTTTCGGCCACCCACATTGTGACGGATGATTTGTCAAGGGTGACGCCGGTAACGGCAACCGTAGCAGCCGCCTGTTCAACGATTGTCCCGAAATATCCCCAAACAGGATCTGCTTCATAGAGCGCTTTGGTGTCGGCAGGGACATGCAGAGTCTTTGTTGATAAAATATTAAGTGATGGCACACTATTCGAAGTCATATCAACAAATACTTCACGATTTATGCTTATGGGTGTTGTCCAATTAACCGTAACATCTGTCATTGCGGTACAGCCTCCAAAAGCGCCTCCCAGCATCAATAACACATCATCATCAATAGTGTTTACTGAGTTGGGAATTATCACAGATGTAAGACCAACACACAAGGTAAATGCTCTTCCAATCTTTGTTACTGAATTAGGTATTGTAAATGCTCCGTTTTTCCCTGCAGGATATGTATGCAGTAATGTTTTATCTTTGTTGTAAAGTACGCCTTCCGAATCGGACGAATAAGTATGATTTCCCTGATCTACCCAGATAGAAGTCAATTTTGTACATGCCGAAAAAGCGCCTGTTTCAATAGTCGTTACGGAAGCTGGTATTGTGACGGACGTAAGATTAGAACATCCTTCAAACGCCCAAAATCCAATAAATTTTACCGAATTAGGTATTGTCACGTAAGTAACACCGCTAAGCGTAAAAGACGCATACCCAATATTTATCACCGAATTGGAAATTGATATGGATGTTAGGTTATTACACGCAAAAAAAGCACCATTTCCAACACATGTTACTTTATCTTCGATTACAACCGAAAGAATATTTTGACGAACATCAACCCATGGATAAGTATCTGTATTCGGAAATTTCCAAAAATCAAAATTCTTCTCCGGCATCGCCTCTCCTTCCGCCTTAGTGGTAGAGATAGTCAGAACACCTGCATTGTTTAGTGTGGCTGTCATGGTGGGCGTTAATTGCCATATTTGAGTTCCCTCCTCAACAATCGTTCCGAACTGTCCCCAAACCGGAGCAGCTTCATAGAGCGCTTTTGTGCCGGCAGGGACATGCAACGTAGCAGCAGGTAAATTTACGCCGGAAAACAAAATACTCATGACATTCGGGGGGGTCGCCCATTTGACTGTTACATTTGTTAAACTGGAAGAAGGGCTACCACCAAAAAACGCACCGGAGTAAAAAGATGTTACTGATTTAGGAAATGATATTGAAGTAACATTAGAACAAAAGTAAAATGCTTCGTTCCCAAGGTTAGTTACATTTTCTTCAATCACTATCGAAAAAATTCTATCACACAAACCATGCCAGGGAGCATAACTGTTAGGAGTATAATAAAATGGCATTGCTTCTGAACTTGCAGTTGTACTTACAGTCAAGACGCCTTCACTGTCCAATATAGCTGTCATGGTGGGGCTTATTTTCATAGTCCAAGTTGTTGGTACTTCGCCCGGTTCAACAATCGCTCCGAAATACTTCCACACATCAGCAGCCTGATAGAGGGATTTGGAACCGGCCGGTACATGTAAAATGGCAGATCCGATATTTCCATCTGCAAATAAGTCAGGGACAGACAAAGGAGTAGCCCATTCAACAGTTACCTCTCTCCACATTTTTTGCACCCCAGAATACTGTTTAGGGTTAAAGGCGCCTTCACCAATCGTTGTTACCGAACCGGGAATTGTTACAGATGTAAGGCCGCAACCATTGAAAGCGTGGCTTCCAATCGTTTCTACCGAGTTAGGAATGGAAATGGATCCAAGTGCGCCGCATCCAAAAAAAGCGCTATTTCCAATTATTGTCACCGAGTTAGGAATTGTGACGGAGGAAATTCGATGTCCTTCAAAGCCGTTACCCGCCCCACCATGGTATTGACCTCTTCCGCTAAAAGCGTTTGATCCAATCGTTGTCACCTTGTCTTCAATTATGACCGTATGGATGCGAACAGAGTCAACCCAGGGAACATCAATCCAATTATAATCCGGCATCGCCTCTCCTTCCGCCTTGGTGGTAGAGATAGTCAGCACACCCGCAGCGTCTAAAACAGCCGTCATGGTAGGCGATAAATTCCACATTGCCTGCCCCCAAATTTGGGCAGAAAACAGGAAAACTACACAAAAAAACAAATTAAATCGCATATTCATACGCCTTAAATTAAAATACTTTTCCATAATTCATACATTTTATATATTTGTGTTTTATTAACTCCCCCTTTGAAGGGGGGCAGGGGGATGTCTATATTTACATTTATAGTTGCTATTCACCCTTGTTTATTTTCGCGGCAAAAATAGGATGATTTGCCAATTATGTCAAACAGATAATTTCTATCTGTATATAGATGTGATTTATAATAAAACGATATGCCCATTTTTCAAAAGAATAAGGCATGGTACTCGCCTTATCAATTAGAGGTATCACCACAACACCTTGCCACATAAGAAAAGCCCATGCCTTTAAAACAACATGAGCATTTACTTATTCCTGCTGTGGCTATTTTAAAAAAGTGGTGAACTCTCTAATATACAGCAATAAAGCAAACGTTTCTATGTAACTAATTGATTATAAAAACAAAAAGCCCGCCATTACAAGTAGCGGGTAACAAACTGGTAACAAAACAGCCTTTTTTTGCTATTTTTGCGGGCTTTCACATTGTCATTTTTGTTTTCATATCGTTTTGGCAAAGATAAGCATTTTTTCAATTATCCGATTTGGTGTATCTTTTTGCGGGCTGTTAATTTGATGTCCGCCATCCATCCGGTGTATCTATCCATTTATCTACTCGCTCATCATTTATGATTTCAACTAATTCTGTATTTAATTGAATGAGACCGGATACAATTTTGCACATCCATTCAGGTTTTTCAAATAGAGGTACATCGTCAGGACAATTTTTGATGTAAACACAAAGCATCTGCATTAACCTTGAGGTTAAGCACTCCAATTCTGAATCTTCCCAATAATTGTAAAGCATGCTTTCCATTATTTTAACAGTACTCTCTGAAAATACAGTCTTTACCGTATTAAGTGAATGCGTACTCTCTCTTTGCGTGTTTTGAGCCGTCGCATGGGCTGCAATGTTATTTGTCATAATTTTGTTTTTGTGGCTGAGGCCGTATTTTACAACCTCAGCCGGATTAATTTTATTTACTGCATATTCTACATTTGACGTATTGTGCCACAACCCTGTCATCATTGATGACCAATATTCCGTTACGCTGATTGGCTCTTGGATACATATTTTCATCCGTTGGCGCCCAACATCGGCATCCCGTACGAATCCTATAACAGGTTGCGCCGTTGGCTCTGTTATTGGCCAGTTGTTCCGTTAGTTCTTTCCGAGTGGATACATAGATTGTTTCCATAAAATTGTATTGCTTTATAAATTAAATTCAATGTAACCCCGCCATACCCCCATAGACCACACGCTTGTGGCATAAGGGTAGAGGGACGGCGGGGCAATTATCAAAAGGCTAAGTTTAATTTCTTGAAACAGCGCCATTCCTGCTTTTCCGTGTCAAAATAGGTCTGTACTGTGTCGCTCTTCTTGCGTGTGTCTGTTCCTGATGAGGCAGGTATAATACGGCTGCTCAATGTTCCGTATGCCTCCCTGATTGAGCCGTCAATCTTTTGGAAATAGAACTTTACTATTCCCTTACTCATTGATACTTTCAATTTGAAGTTCGCCCAAGCCTTTTTTAAGGCCTCTGACAGGCTTAAGCCTGCAATCCTGATAAAACTGTGCGCCTCTCTCATAATGACGCTTAAATCCGCTCTTTTCATGTCTATTTGTTTTTAAATGAATGATTTGATATATTCTTTGTTGGATAATTCGCTGATGATTGAATTGATGAAGAATTTCGGCAATGCCAGCAATTGATTCCGGATAGCATCCTGTATTCTTGAAAAGCGGGTGTAATAACCCAAGTCATCAACTCTGCTATACCAGTGGTCAAAGTTATTGATTGAGTTTACCAAGTCCTTTACGATACGGTTCTTATAAATCCTGTACCGGCTCCATGCTTCTGTTAAAGCGGCTGACAGGGTGCACCCCGTTTCTCTTACGATAATGTAAGCCCTTTTGAATACTATGCTGCGGAAGTTGAATGTTGGTTTCATTGTCTTATGATGTTTTATTCTATTATTACGCTACAAAGATAACTCATAATATCATATCCGCCAAATTATTTTAGTTAAAAATTGTTAAATAATGATAGTTTGGGTTATTTTTTTTGTTTTTTATGATAATTCAATAAAATATATTGTATTTTTGCACTATAATTTATAATATCATAATACAAAATGAATTTGAAAGTTAAGGAAATATGTAAAGACAAGGGGTTGACAATAACCCAACTTGCAGAGAAATTGAATATCAAGCAAGAAAGTTTATCAAGGGCTATCAACGGCAACCCCACAAAAGACACATTAGAGCGCATCGCCACCGCCCTCAACGTCTCGATAACAGACCTGTTCGAACAGCCGGCAACGGATATTGTAAATTGTCCCTACTGTGGAAACAAGATTAAAGTATCAAAGGAATAGCCCTTTGGATAAAATTTAGAATCATTCTAAATTTCGGTTTTATCGTCTAAATTTCAGAATGAATAAGCAGCTTTATAAAACGGTTGTTGTATCTTTGCAGCAGATTAAAGTCCCCTTATACTTTCTTGTATAAGTCCGAGCCACTTTTTAGTGGCTTATTTTTTATATTTAACCCTATGAATGAAAGAGTTACTTTTTATATAGATGGATTCAATTTTTATTACGGATTGAAAAATAAAAAACGAATCGACAGAAAATGGAGACGTACATATTGGATAGATATTGTTAAATTGTTCAGTCAATTTTTAAGCCCCAATCAGACGCTTGAAAAGGTTGTTTATTTTACGGCTTCGCCGCTCAATCCGGAAAAAAGTAACAGACAGGGAGCTTTTCTCAATGCAAATAAACTGTTAAATGGCAGTAAATTTGAAGTCATTAGAGGGAAATATTTAAAAAAAATAATTGAATGTCCGAACTGTAAATATGCGATTTCAAAGCCGGAAGAAAAGAAAACTGATGTGAATGTAGCAATTCGAATGATAGGCGATTGCGTAGATAACAAAACGGACATAATAGTACTTGTAAGCGGAGACAGCGATCTGCTCCCGCCTATAGAGTTTATTCAACACAAATATCCGTCAAAGAAAATAAGGGTGTATTTTCCACCAACAGTTTATAGTGTTGATTTAAAAAACAATGTAAAAGGCCATAATGGAAAGATTGTTTTTCTTGAAAACAACTTTAATAAATTTGACAATAGTATTATGGCTGATACAGTAACGAAGGGCGGAAAAACGTACAGCATACCGGAAAAATGGAAATGAGATTAACTCAATAGGTTTTACCGCTCCACAATACAGACAGCCGGATAAGCAATAAATCACAGATTTTCAGCTATCAAGTATTTGTTCTTTTGTAATATTCATCAATTGCTGCTTGCCGTTCCTCATCAGATGTTTCAATTGCCAAATCCTCTTTTGTATTGACAACACGAACAAACAGACTGTGTTCCAATCCGGGTACAACACAGCATGAATGAATCACAATCTTACCGGTTGTGATTTCATAGGAACAAATGTATTTTGGGTCGATACTGTCGCCTTTGGCGTATCTCAATAAGATTTCTCTACTCATCTTTTTTTTTGTTTAGTTGGTTTAGTCTCATTATCCTTTCTGTAATCTCTTTTATAGCCGATTCGGGCGCATTGTTTAACAACCTTTCAATCGCTGCAAATTCTGCCTGTATCTGTGCTTCAATGCTTATTGATTGCTGCTTTGGTACGGCAAAACTCAACAGTTTTTCAAACATTTGCACGCGCTGATATGGCTCTAATTTACCCATGTCATTAATAAACAACTGCGTGTTATCATTCAGAAATTCATCAACCCATTTTCTTAAATCGCCTGTTACCTTATTTGGAATTCCCTTTGGCCTGCCATTTGGATTCCCTGTCTGTCCTTTTCTCTGTGCCATAATATGTAAGTCAATGTTGTTTTCATATTTTTTGATTGAAAATCCGATTGCTGTTTTAGCAACCGACCAATTTAACGGTAAAACTTTACCGCCTCTTTTATCTTTTTGTCAAGTTCGCTAATACAGTCGTTTCTGTCTGTTATGCCGATTTTTTCCTTACATGCGCTATCTATGGCTTTCCTGATATCAAACGCTGCATCCTTGCTTAAATTACCCATTTTTTGGGCTTCTTTTACCTGCTCTTTCAATGCAAGTTCACCCCCGAACATTTCCAACATGCAAAGTATTCCCATTCTATTAAAATCTCTTATCCCTTTCATTGCTGTCAAATTTATTGTTATGTCGTTTATTTTATTGATTTTAAAATAGTTGGATTTCCATCTGTCTATAATATTGATATAAAACTGCTCATCATACAGTATTGATGCCGTTACACGTTCAACGTTAAATGCCTTTGGCAATCTGCCTGTATATCGTTGCTCATACCTCAATACATTACGGTTTTGGTACATTTCAGGTATGGGCTGCCTCTTTTCTGTTTGCTCTTTGACTTTGTCATAAAATACCAAAAGGCCGTTTGACTGATAATAGTACAATCCACTAATTAAACCATTCTCCGTTGTTATCGGTACACGGCTACTTCTTTTATTACCATCTTTCAACTCGCCAAAATGATTGTAATACTCCTGCAAATCCTGCTTTAAAATGAAATTTTGTGCAATATCAATGCGGGTAACTTTCCCCTCGCCTATCGGTAAATGAAAAGTATCCGATAATCTTTCAATCGCTCGCTTTGTGTCGCTCCGGTGCAGCGTTTGAAAATTATCACCTAAATGAAATTTACATAGCGACCCGCTTAATTTTATGCCGCGCTCGCTTAACTCTACTTTTATGCCTTTTTCAAGTTTACCATGTAAAACTACATCACCATCATAAATACACTCTCGCGACACATCAAAATACTGTGACGTTTCTCCTAAAAAATCGACTTTTTCAAAATCGTATTTCCCTAATCTTATAACTAAATCATCGTACATGTTTTTTTCTCTAAAGGTTGCCTTTTTGGCAACAGTTGACAACTTAATACTCAGTTTTGAAAAAAGTGGCATTTTTCCCCTTTCCGTCAGTCACATTTTTTTGATTCATTGGTTACGTTTTTGGTTGCCAAATCGGCAACTTTTTGGGTTACGGACTCAGTAACTTTAACGGTTGCCAAATCGGCAACCGCCGCCTTTATTAACACTGAAATTTCATTATCGAGTTCGCCATCTTTTAACATATTCCAAAGATTAATCCGGTTGTTTTTTTTGCCGCGTGCGACAAATATTTCAAGTTCGGTATAACCCTCATTATTGACTATCAAAACAGCATCCGAACTGCCTTTTACATCTCCGTATGCAAATGGTAGTGTAACATCAGGCACAAATACAGATGACAGGCTTTTCCCCTCTCGTGTTGTAATGATTTTGTCCGCCTTTCTTTGTGCGCTCGCGCTGAAACTTTCAGGAACGTTGCAGAAGTAAATAAACAATTCCCCGCGTTTGTTCTTCAATAGTTCAAACTCATTGTAGTTTTGTGTTGAGGCGACACAATCTAATCTTGACTTGCTTTTGCTATCCGGCAAATGCTCAAATCTGTAATAGTCTGTCAGTATCATACCGCTACCACTTTCTGTTACCGGTTGCCGTTTTGGCAACCTTTCCGGTTACAATATGGGTTGCCGCCTCTGCTTCCAACTCCTGTGTTGTTCTAACGCGATGCTGTAACATCCATGCGTTTAACTCGTCTTTGTCAAAGAAAACATTTTTACAACCGTTTGCCTTGTAATACGGTATTTCCTTTGCACAAATCTTTTTATAAATACGTGATTTACTTAACCCTGTCAGCATCGCACAGTCGGGAACTGTCAATACTTTTTTTGCAGCCAGTAGCGTGTACTGCTTTATTTGCTGCAATTCGCTTTTAATATCCGCTTGCTCCATAATTCTCTATTGTTTTATGGATTATGGCCGGCAGGGGGTAGGTGTAAGACATTCCCAACCGTGCCTTTGGTTTATGTAGCGGCGGCTTACACTCCCCCGATTCAAAAACCACTGCAAAGGTAAATAAAGTGGTAATAAAAACAATAGCTATATATTTCTGTGTATTAAACTTATACGCATCTTTTTACAGTGTATAATATTGTGTATAGTAATACGAATATTTTAATATCCTGTATTTCATCTATATGCTTTCTATCTAATAACGCAAATTCACATCATATTGCTTTATATCAATTAGATATAAATTATATTTGACAAGTAAATTATTAAACGTTTCTTTTCCAATTTGGTGATTTATCGTTTAGTTTCGTATTTAATATTTTGTTTTTCAGCGATTAGAATTTGTAATGAATTGGCGTTTTTCATTCGTTTTTGTATTAGTTTTAAATTTTCTTCTAATTCTGACAATCTAATTAGGCTTAATTTTCCACTGTATATTACATTTATTATCCCTTTATCTATCCAATCATAAATTGTTTTTCTTTGAACATTCATCAGTTTTGCCGTATCTGTAATTGTATAAAATTCGCTTCTGCAAAAATATTTGTCTTCTCCTCCTTTATGATAATTTTCCCAATCATAGTTTTTAAAATATTCGTCTTTATCCTGTATCAAATCAAATCTTTTTATATATTCATCTATACAATTAACTCTCACCATTGCAATTGTCAGCAATTCGTCTTCTTCTATAAACAAATCGTCATTATAACCCTTACTGTTACTATACTCTTGAATCTTCTGTAACCCCTCTATTACTTTTTGTATATTGTATCTCATACCCTTATATTTTAATCCGTTAAGCCATCCAACAAACTAACCGCATCGCGCTTGTTTTTGTCTATTACTTTGGCATATATCTGTGTCGTCTGTATGTCTGAATGACCAAGCAATTTACTGACCGTTTCAATCGGGACACCCAACGACATCAACAATGTAGCGTTTGTATGACGGCTTACATGGAACGTTACACGCTTGTTTATTCCTGCCGCCAGTGTCCAACTTGCCAACGCCTGATTTACATAACCATTGGCAAACAATTTGAAAATCGTGTCATCACTCGTCGCGCCGTTCCGTTCCGGCAAGAACTTTAACGCCTCGTTTGATATCTGCAAATACTCTGATTTCTTTGTTTTTTTTTGTGTGTATCTGATTAGCTTGTGGCCGTCATTGTCTGTTTGAATATCACCCCACTTCAACGCCTTAACGTCTGAAAAACGCAAGCCGCTGAAACATGAAAATAAAAATGCCTGCCTTACTATTGGCTTTATACATGGAGTTTCTACCAACATTTTTATCTCGTCCAATGTTAGATATTCAATTTCAGCCGCGTTTTTCTTTGGCTTACTTTCAGGTTTAATCTGTTTGAACGGATTTGCCTGTATTATCTCATCGGATATGGCTGAATTTAAAATGGCCTCAAACCTCCTCATGTATGCAAATTGCGTGTTTATACTCATAGCATTATCATTAAGCGTGCTTTTAGCCGTTTTCAAGTACTCAATAAATCCAATACAATATGATTTATCTACATGTTTGAAAGTCTTTGTATCGCCGCCATATTGCCTCAAATGATAATGCAACGCCATATATCCCATTGATGCGCCGCGCGGATTGCCGCCTGACTTCTCTTTTTTCTTTTCTGCAAATGCCTCAACATAGTCAAGCAGTTTTATTTTTGAACGCCCGCTATTTACTGAAAAGCCGTGTGCCGTGTTTTGCAGTTCTACAATCTTTTGAGCTTTTATGGCGTTTGCAAGTGTTCTTGTTTGTTCATTGGTGGTTTTGTCAATCGGAGTTATTTCAGGCACTATATACAGTTTTAGAAAATTGTACTGCCTTTTACCATTGCAATAATAGTCCAAATAAATAGACTGACTACCGTTTGCAAGTTTTTTTAACCTTACCTTTATCGGTTCTTTGGCTTTGGGATCTGCCGTTTTTGTTTTACCCATAATTCTAAAATTACATTGTTTGTTACCGATTGCAAAGATACACCTATAAACGACATAACAAAGGAAAACAACAATATTTTTTTGCTTTTTCTGCAAATAACTTGTTTATGCTGAATATCAATATATTTCACATTTAAGTAACTGTGTATTTTCCAATATTTTACTAAATAAGGTGACGTGTAACAGTATTTATTTGTTACCAAGTAACAAATGAGTAACAAAATAGGCACTAAAAAAAGCCAAACAACTGCAAATATGTGTCTGACTTCTGATTTATTTTATATTGTATAATTATCTGTAAATATGTCTGTTTTTTGTCTTTTGGTGGGTTATTTTTTTCTCTTGTTTTCTTGGTCTTTTTTATGGTTTGCATTTACAGCAATAAAGCAAACGCTTTATATTATTTACGTTTTAATCCGTTTTTTACTTTTCCATAAGCCAATCGTTTTTATGTTTGTCCGACAAAAATAGGAATTTTTATCAACAACACAATCGCTTATTTGAAAGAAAATAAAAATTAAACTTTCGGCATGGGCTTATGAATTCCCTAATATCGCCCGCAAAGTAACGGAAAATTCGGGCATAAATAGAGGCTGTTTGAAATTTTATGCCTTCCGTATCGGAGATAGAAATAGTCACATCACGCTCATTACTCAAATTAATAAGGTAGCGATGAAGCGATTTTTTTTGTTTCTTTGCAGTATGTTATACAAAAGCAATTATGGATGAGTTATCAAAAATACAGGGTAAGATATACGAGATAAGAGGATACAAAGTGATGTTAGACTTTGATTTAGCCAATGCCTACGGAATAGAAACAAGGGTGTTAAAACAGGCCGTAAGACGAAACTTTAAAAGATTTGATGGCGAAGATTTTATGTTTGAAATCACAATAGACGAACTTTCAAGATCACAATTTGTGACCTTGAACAAAAGCAGGGGTAGCAATATAAAATATAAACCTTTTGCATTTACGGAATTAGGGGTTGCTATGCTTAGCAGCGTGTTAAACTCTGATACGGCAATAGAAATGAACCGAAACATCATGCGTGCGTTTGTAGCTGTTCGTCAATTAGTTTCAAATCAACCTGTTGATGAAGTGAAAGAGCTTAAAAACGATGTGATTGCGTTGAAAGAATATATTGAAAATGTATTTACGGACTATAACGATATAAACGAAGACACAAGGATGCAGCTTGAACTTCTCAATGAATCACTGGCAGAGTTACAAACTAAACACAAGGGATTGATAACCGACGATTCACGCATTAGAATAGGCTTTGCCGCTCCGCAATACAGGCAACCGGATAAGGAATAATAAATCAGTGATTTTGTCAGTCCGGAGAAAAATAATATTTTTGTGGAAATTTATTTTTACTGCAATGTTAAACAATATCTCCATAGGGCTGTTTATTGACGGCGGATATTTTACCAAAGTATGTCAGGATGCCGGAAAGCACGGATATGTGCTCCAAATAAAAAAGATGATGAAGTTTTGCGTCAAATACCTCTCGGATTATTTTGAGCTTAATGAGGCGGA
>Ga0082212_10006359_pt1 | contig 15898 bp, 15 predicted proteins | sample TergutNt197P3_FD_71548 | JGI IMG/M metagenome (GOLD analysis project Ga0082212, IMG submission 71548) | Neocapritermes taracua P3 segment gut microbial communities from Petit-Saut dam, French Guiana - Nt197 P3 | ecosystem: Host-associated > Arthropoda: Insects > Digestive system > Gut ... | reverse complement strand
AGAAGTCGAGCGTTTCATAACGAAGAAGAAATTCGCCAAGCTGCCCGATCAAATCGATGAAATCGTAAAAGAATTTGAGCGGGGGAATTTCCCGGGCGACAGAATAAGCCACCAGGAAACGCCAAAGCCCTACGATGTATATAAATTAAGGCTGCCGAACCTTGACGCGAAATCGGGAAAATCCAACGGTTACAGGGTTGTCTACATGGTCGTCACGGACGTGAAAATTGTCGTGCTTTTGGTGATCTACTACAAGAAAGAACACGATACAGTTTCAGACAATTATGTAAATGGTTTGATCGATGGTTATTTCCTCGATTCGCTGCCGGAGGAGGATTAGCCCCGCCCGGGGGTGCAAGCTCTGTTTCGGCCAGACAAAAAAAGCGCGGGCGTCTGATGCGCCGATGTGGTATAATATAGCCAAGGGAAGCGAAAAAGAAAGGATGGAAAAGCATGAACGCGATAATAATAAACTTCGACAGCACGGCGGACACGGCGGCGGCGTACAGGCAGCTCAAGAAGCAGTACCCGAAAAGCAGGGTGTCCAAGGCGAACATCGACTGCGAGGAGCTCGAGGACGAATGGCTGCTGGCGCTGGCGGAGGGGCGCAGGAGAAACGACAGCGGCGTCAGGATCGACCACGAGGAAATGTGGGAGAGCCTCGGGATCACGCAGGAGGAGACCGACGAAATGGAGGACGTTGAGCTTGAATACGAGCTACCGGATCAAGTACAGCCCCGAATCCAAGCAGGACATTGAGGAATTTGCCAGGCATCAGCAAGGGCAGATCAAGAAGGCCATCGAAAAGGCGGCCGAAAATCCGTGACCGATTGGTGTGGACTGCACGTGAACTATCGTTCACGTTCGTCTCACATGCCGCAAAACGAGGGCGGTTACGGGAAGCCGCTGGGGAACAGGGGCGGGAGGAACCTGACGGGGCTGTGCAAGATCACGCTCAAGAAGCTTGGCATCCGGGTGGTGTACGAGCTGGTGCGGACGGAGGCTGCGATGGAGATCGTCGTGGTGGCGGCGCGGGCGGACGAGGAGGTGTACGACATCGCGGCCAGGCGCGCAGGCAGGGGATAGCCCCGCCCGTCGGCCAAACAAAAAAAAGCCCGCCGTGGCGGGCTGCAAGGAAGGGGTTGCATGGTACGAGCTGAACACGGGGGAGCTTTCGGCGGCGCGGAAACACGACTACAAGATAGCCATAAACAAGCATATCTGCCCCGCCACGTGTAACGAGTGTGAACGCCCCGCGTTCACGCGCAGTTCGCGCCAATCGATAAAAGAAAAAACGCCGGAAAGCCCGCAGTTATCAACGCTGCGGGCTTTCTGCGTTTTCCAAATCGGTATCAAGTTTTATCTCGTCGTCGCTCAGCCACGCGACAAACTCCCGCCCCTTTTTCTCCCCGAACGAGAAATTCACGTTTTTTTCGCCCGTGCCCTTGACAAAACCGTTTTTTTGTGGTATGATGTTGTCGATGTCGGTGAACTCAAGCTCGCTCGGCGAATTGTTTTGCCCATGCGTTGGCTGGTGTGGGTCGTCCCGAGAACCAGCACTTGATAACCCGGCATTGTTTTCGCCCGGTAATTGCATGAGTTAATTTTTTGTGAATGAAACGATAGATTTTGTTGTAGGGCACGACCACCGGGCGTGCCGCCAGTTTGATTTTACGTTGATTTTATATCTGCGGTGCGCCGAGTCGTCGCACCCTACATAATTTGTTTTTCTTTTGTTCATATAATTTTTACTCGTGCATTTACCGTAATTTTTTTTCGTGAACCCCTTGACATTTTCCCCGTTTTGTGATACAATGTATATGTCCCGCAGGGCTTGCCCCTGTTTCCTCTTGCCCGTCTCATTTCCTTTTGTCGCCCCGAATTTCGACAGCAGTCGATTTCGGCGGCGGCTCTTTCTTTATTTTTTAGTATTTTGGATTGCGAACAACGTAAGGTAGTTTTCTGGCATTTTTGAGAATTTTAGTTGTAGAAAAATCATGAACTACTTTTTGTGGTATAATGTTGCTGTATAGGGGGAATTTACTTGTGATATCTCAAAGGATAAAAATATTAAGGGAAAAAATGGGGTTGTCCCAGCGGGAATTGGCGGAAATTGTGAAAATGAGTCAACAAGCCATCGCCAAATGGGAAACGGGAAAAGCCGAGCCGGACATAAAAATGATCAATATGTTGGCCGAATTTTTTGATGTTGATGTAAATTATCTGTTTGGAAACACAAATGATTCTACGCCACCTGACAAAAATAAACGCCCCGTAAAAACAGAGCGGGACATATGTGTTGATCGTTTGAATGAAATGATTGATAAATTGAGCGAAAAAGAAGTAGACAAAATTATCGATTATGTTGACTTGTTAATTCTTCGGCAAAAAGAATGATTTTTTTCAAATCTCCGATTTTCAATGATAATGCAATCAAGGAACATGGGATGAAACATGGGATGAAATTTGTTTTACGGCTTTTCTTGACAGCGGGGCTTGCCGCAATATATGTTTATGCTTTATGCGTTTTGGAATATTGGAATCAATTTGGCGCAGTGGACAACATCATAGGTGCGGCGCCTTTCATATTTCTCACCGGCATCATGATTTTTTTGACGGCGCTGACATGGAAACGCCATAAGAATGCCTCGATTTCCACCATTGTCTTGGCAACTATGAGCGCAATATGGGCATTGCTGTTTATCCCGTCGCTGACAGGAAACTGGTATCCGCTGGCAAAAACGCCCGATCCGGATCCAACGTCGCCCGACCTTGCGGTTTATGCGCCGTTTTCCGACGATGCGCGGGCGGCAAAGCTGTCAGGCGCGGCTTCGATACTCATATCCGAAAAATTGCCCGTGCTTGACGGGGCAACCGCGCTCTATCCCGTTTACGCCGCTTTTGTAAGCGCGGCATACGAAAAAGACAGCTGCACGCCCGAAATCGCCCTATGCACCAACACCTCAAACGCTTACGGGCGAATCATCGCGGGCGATTGCGATATTATTTTTGTTGCCGGAGCATCAAAAAAACAAAAACAAGCGGCGGCGGCTGCCGGAAGCGAATTGGTATTCACGCCTATTGGAAAAGAAGCCTTTGTGTTTCTCGTCGGCAAATCAAATCCGTTGGACGGACTGTCATATCAGCAGCTGAAAAATATCTATTCCGGCAAGACGGCGCACTGGAAAACCCTTGGCTGGAGCGAAGGCGGCAGAATAATCGCCTTTCAGCGCCCGGAAGGTTCAGGCAGCCAGACCGGACTTCAAAATATCATGCGCGGCCTGCCGCTCCAAAAACCGCAGCCGCTTCCGGACGACAGCTTGATTGGAACGGGCAGCATGACAAAACAGATATCCGTGGAATGGCGGGGGGTGCAGCCCGCGATCGGATATTCATACAGATATTACGCGGCGGCGATGTACATGAACCCTGACGCGAAAATTTTGGCGATAGACGGCGTTTATCCCTCAAACGAAACGATTGCGGACGGGAGTTATCCGTTTGCAGACAATTTTTACGCGGTCACAAACGGGCAGCCCGAAGGCAATGCAAAACTGCTGATCGATTGGATTTTATCGGATGAAGGGCAGTACTTAATCGAGCAAACGGGATACGCGCCGCTCCGATAGCTAAAATTACAGCAAAAAAACCTTAAAATATTTCATCAATAAAACCGGAGGAATCAATTATGCCAAAATTATTATATCAAGGGCACGGCAGTTTCAGGCTTACGGCAAACAGCGGGCTCGTTATCTATGTCGATCCATATGCAGGCGAAGGATACGATGTGCCCGCCGACATTATACTTGTCACGCATCAGCACGGCGACCACAATAAAATCGAATTGGTGCCGCAAAAAAAAGATTGCTGCATTTTCACGAACAGAGAAGCGCTTGAAGACGGGCAGTTTCACATGAGAATGCACCTTGACGATTGCGACGACGAAGATTTTTTGGTCGAAGCGGTCGAGGCCTATAACAAAAACCACGACCCAAAAGAGTGCGTGGGGTTTATCGTCACGCTTGACGGCATCAAGATTTATGCGAGCGGCGACACCTCCAAGACAAAACAGATGGAAACATTCGCGGACATGAAGCTTGACTACGCCATACTCTGCGGCGACGGAATATACAACATGGATTTAGACGAAGCCGCCAAATGTGCGAGGCTCATCGGCGCAAAGCATAATATCGTGGTCCACTTGAAACCAAGGGCGCTGTTTGACCGCGAAAGAGCCGAGCTGTGGGAGGCGCCGAATAAAACAATCGTTGAACCGGGAGAAGAAATTGATTTATAAAGATTGGAGGGATTATATATATGGGCAAAATATTGATTGTCGGAGGGGTCGCCGGAGGAGCGACGGCGGCCGCCCGCCTGCGCCGCTTAGACGAGCATTGCGAGATCGTCATGTTCGAGCGGGGGGAATATATTTCGTTTGCCAATTGCGGGCTTCCGTATCATATAGGCGGGAAAATCAAAGAAAAAGCGGATTTGACGCTGCAAACGCCGCAGAGTTTTTTTAAACGGTTCCGCGTCGATGTGCGCGTACATAGCGAAGTGACCGCAATCGACAAAAACAATAAAACCGTTTCGGCGAAGAATTTGAAAACAGGCGAAACTTACGAAGAAAGCTACGACAAACTGATCCTGTCGCCGGGCGCGGCCCCCTTTGTCCCGAGTATCGAAGGGGCGGATAGCGACAGGGTTTTTACGCTGCGCAATATCCCCGACGCAACCAAGATAAAAGATTTCATCGAAAGCGCCGCGCCCAAAAGCGCCGTCGTGGCCGGCGGCGGTTCCATCGGCGTCGAAATGGCGGAGAACCTGAAAAGCGCGGGGCTCGAGGTCGCGATTGTGGAGATGGCGGATCAGCTGATCGCCCCGCTCGATTACGACATGGCCTGCGAGGTTCACAGGCATGTTTTGCAAAAAGGGGTGAAGCTGATTTTAAAAGATGCGGTGAAAAGCATCGCCCAACGCCCCGGCGGGCTTGCCATAAAGCTCAACAGCGGCGAAATATCCGCCGATATGCTGATTATGGCTGTGGGGGTCCGCCCCGAAAGCGGGCTGGCGAAGGCGGCGGGGCTAAATACAAACGAACGCGGAGCCATCATCGTCAACGAACATATGCAAACTTCCGACGAAAATATATACGCCGTGGGCGACGCGGTGGAAGTCGCCGACTTTGTCACGGGTCAGCCGGGCTTTGTCCCGCTCGCGGGACCAGCCAACAAGCAAGGGAGAATCGCGGCCGACAATATTTGCGGGCTGGATTCGGCATATGCGGGAACGCAGGGCACAGCCATCCTGAAAGTGTTCGACATGACGGTGGCGACCACCGGGATCAACGAAAAAACCGCGAAAAGGCTCGGCCTTGATTACGACAAATCGTTCATCTATCCGGCAAGCCACGCGAGCTATTACCCCGGCGCCTCCACTATGTCGGTAAAAACGATATTTGAAAAAAACACCGGCAAAATCCTCGGCGCCCAGATCACGGGCTACGACGGGGCGGACAAGCGCTGCGATGTGTTCGCCGTTGCGATCCGCGCCGGCATGACAGCCTATGATCTGACCCGGCTTGAGCTTTGCTACGCGCCGCCCTACTCCTCCGCCAAAGACCCGGTGAACATGGCCGGATATGTGATCGAAAACATACTGACCGGAAAGGTGAAAAATTTCCATTGGCACGACGTCGATGCCCTGCCCCGCGACGGAAGCGTGATTTTGCTCGATGTGCGATCCGGCGCCGAGTACAAAAGCGGGCATATCGACGGCTTTGAAAATATCCCGCTCGACGAGCTGCGGGGGAGGCTGACGGAGCTTGACAGGGGAAAAAAGGCATATATAACCTGCCAAGTGGGGCTGCGCGGCTATATCGCCGCCCGAATTTTATCGCAAAACGGATTCGAGGCGCATAATCTCAGCGGCGGCTACAGGCTTTACACTTCCGTTAATCCTACGAATGGAATATATTTTACGGGGGTTTGATTATTTTTGCAATAATGCTTGACAAATCATAAACAATATGATATTATGTTTGTAATATATTTGTTTGAAAGGCGATATTGTTTATGAAAAACAGAATCGAAAACGCATCGGCCGCCGACCTGAAAAACGGCTACATATTTTCCGAGAGGGCCACCGACAAAGCGAAAGTATATTTTTGCCTGTTTTGCCCCGCAGGATACGAAGAGGGGGACATGTACGAATTCGGCAAGCGGTTTGTGAGCGCCGAAAAAGCCATGCAGCTGCATATACGCAAAGAGCACGGGGAAGTTTTCGGCAACCTGCTTGAGGAGGACAAAGCAAAAACAGGGCTTACGGACACTCAAAAAGAATTCCTCAAAAATTATTTCTCAAAAATGACGGACAAAGAAATCGCAGAACAGATGGATATCTCCGAGTCCACCGTGCGCTATCAGCGATACAGTTTCAAGCAAAGGGCGAAGCAGGCAAAATTCATTCTCGCGCTGTCCGAGCTGCTCGAAGAAATGGAGCAAAGCCCCGGCAAACCCGCCGCCGAAACCGACGAAAGCCAAAAAATGCTCGATTCCCTGTTCGAGTCCCTTTCCCCGCTCGTCCTAAGGACTTTTGATTTCGGAAAAAACAAGGACAAAAAACGGATGCTCGTATTGGAGACCATCGCAAAGCAATTCGAAAAAGGCAAAATATATACGGACAAGGAGATAAACGCGGCGCTGAAGGAAATATATTCCGATTTCGCGACGATCCGCCGGAGTTTAGTGGATTACGGGTTCATGCAGAGGACAGACGACTGCAGAACATATTGGCTCGCTCAAAAACCATGAGCCGGACCGCATAAGGCGGCATACATCAAAGCGGCATTTGCGCGATGTGCGAAATAATTTTATAAAGCTGTTTACAAATGCGAAAAAATATGATATAATAGATTTATTGTAAAGGGGGTATTTTCAATGAGCCGGAAACTAACCGTCGGGGCGGCGCTCGCCTTGGCGCTGCTGATGGTGGCGGCTTCCATCCCGCTGACCATGCTCTACGCCCGCAGCCAGCAGAACAAGCTGATCAAGGACCTGCCCCAGCTGATCGAGGACTTCGGCGCTTTGCAGGAGATCCAAAAGAAGGTCGGCGAGGAATACTACAAGGACCCGGCCGGGGACAAGGTGACCATTGGGATGGTGCGCGGCTACATCGCGGGCCTGGGCGATCCGCGCAGCCGCTACCTGAAGGCGGAGGAATACAAGACCTATATGGACCGCCTGGAGGGCAAGACCCAGGAGTTGGGCATCGTGCTGAAATACAGCCCGGAGGTGGTGGGCCTGGTGATCGACCAGGTGAAAGCCGGCTCCACCGCCGCTTTGAACGGCCTGAAGCCGGGCGACCACATCACCAGGGCGGAATCGGGCGGGCTCCCGCTGTCCATCGTGGCCGAGATCGCGCCCGACAAGGCCGAAGCGGAGATCAAAAAATTCTATGCGGAGACCACCGCGGCCGCCGACACCGCCTCCATCGCCGTCACCATCACCTATAAGCGGGACGGGATCTACCAGCCGCCGGTGAACGTGATGCTGGGCAGCGCCGTGTCGTCCATCTCCGTCGATATGAAAAACGCCTGGCAGAGCTCGGACAAAACCGTGGGCTACATCGCGATTCACCACTTCTTCAAAAACACGGCAGACCAGCTGGAGGCCGCCATCAAAAACCTGAGCGAACGGGGCGCGCTGTCCTATGTCCTGGACGTGCGCGGCTGCTCGGAGGGCGACCTGGAGTCCGTGCTCAAGGCCATCGACCTGTTCTCCGTCGTCTCTCGGGACGGCGGCGTCATGGCCACCCTGCAATATAAGGATGGCTCCACCGTGCAGTATCCCTCCAGCTCGAAAAACATTGTGTCCTCCCTCCCCGGCGGCAGATTCGTGGTGCTGATCGACAACAACACCAGCGGCGTGGCGGAGCTGTTCGCCTACGACCTGCGCGCCTACAACGCCAACAAGATATTTCTCGTCGGCGCGCCCACCAAGGGCGTGCGCACCGTGCAGGAGCCCTTCGAGCTGAGCGTGGGCGGGGCGGCCCTGCTGACCGTGGGCACCGTGACGCCCTACCTCGTGGCGCCGGGCCAAGCCTGGAGCGTCGCGCCGAACGATTCCCTCCCGGCCACCGATACCCTGCTCAGCGTCATCTATCAGATCTCCGGGCGCGAGCAGCAGCTCAACCGGGCCATCGAGATCCTCACCATGCCAAGGGAAAAGGCCGAAGCTGAGTTTTAATGCTGAATTATAAATGCTGAACATTGAATAATTTAAGCCGCCGGTCACGCGTTGACCGGCGGCCATTCATAATTCAGCATACATACTCATACCCATGGACAGAACGGGGGTGTGTCCATGCGGCGGATGATCGTATTATTGCTGGCTCTGGCGCTTGTCTTAAGCGCCTGCGGCAGGCAGGAATGGCAAAACCTGCGGGAGCTGTGCGAAAGCTTTAGCCGCTTCGCGTCTGAGACCAATCACCTGGCGAATGTGGAGCCGGGGCAATTCACGGCGCTGCGGTATGACGACGGCACGGTCTACCAGGCGTATATAGGGGATAGCTTGCTGCTGGCCTGCGGCGCGCTGCGGGGCGGGCGGGTGCATACCGTGTCCCTCACCGGCCTGCCCGAGCAGCAGCAGGGGGTGTTTTTCGACGCCGCGCGCTGCGTCCTGCAGGCCTATACCGGCGCCGCGGCCGATCAGGCGGAGCGCTGGCTGCGGCAGCTACGCGCCGGCGAATCCGAGGTCCCGGGCGTGCTTGGCCTGGAGGAGGAGGGCTTCCGCTTCAGCTATGCCGCCAACGAGGCCGGGCGCTGGCTGCGGGTGAGCCGGCTGCGCTTTTTGCCGCCGGAACCGGAGCTGGCGACGCTGCGTGAAGAAATTACGGGGGAGTGAACGTGATGGACTGGCACAGCCTATCCGCCGCCGGGGCGGTAAACCGACTGGAATCGGACGCAGGGTCGGGCCTGCACGCGGAGGAGGCCCGGCGCCGCCTGCAGCGGGACGGCCCGAACAGCATTGTCCGCCATCGCCGCGGCAAGTGGATACTGCGCTTTTTGGCGCAGTTCAAGGATTTCATGGTACTCACCCTGCTGGCGGCGGCGGCGGTGTCGGCGGTGTCGGCGCTGGTCCATGGAAACGGAGACTACCTGGATTCCATCATCATCGCGGGCATCGTGGTGGTGAACGCCGTCGTGGGCGTGATCCAGGAGGGCAAGGCCGAGCGCGCCCTGGAGGCCCTGCGCAAGCTATCCGCGCCCTCGGCGACCGTCCTGCGCGGCGGCAGGAAGGTGCGCGTACCCGTGGACAAGGTGGTGCGCGGGGACGTCCTGCTGCTGGAGGCAGGGGACCTCATCCCGGCCGATGCGCGCCTGCTGGAGTCCGCGCAGCTGAGCGCCCAGGAGAGCGCCCTCACCGGCGAGAGCATGCCCTGCCCGAAGGACGCGCAGGCCGTCCTGCCCGGGGCCACCCCCCTGGGCGACCGGCGCAACATGCTGCTGAGTTCCACTACGGTGGTCACGGGCCACGGCCGGGCGGTGGTGACCGCCACGGGCATGCACACGGAGGTCGGGCGCATCGCGGACATGCTCAGCCGGGAGAAGGCTCCGCAGACCCCCCTGCAACAGCGCCTGGAGAAGGTCGGCCGGCAGTTGGGGCTGGGGGCCATGGCGATCTCCGGGCTGATCTTCCTGCTGGGCTTCCTGCAGCACGTCCCTCTGCTGGATAGCTTCATGCTGGCCATCAGCCTGGCGGTGGCCGCCATCCCCGAAGGCCTGCCCGCCATGGTGACGGTGGTGTTGTCCATCGGCGTGCAGCGCATGGCCAAGCAAAACGCCATCGTGCGGCGGCTGCCCGCGGTGGAGACCCTCGGCTGCGCCAGCGTGATCTGTTCGGATAAGACCGGCACCCTCACGCAGAACAAGATGACCGTGACGGAGCTCAAGCTGCAGGGGCCTGCCAACCGGGACCGGGAGGCCCGCCTGCTGCGCATGGCGGCGCTGTGCTGCAACGCGGAAATCGTCCCGAAGCGCCACGGCCACAGCACCAGCGGCGACCCGACGGAGGCCGCCATCGTGGAGGCCGCCGCACACCGGCGCGTGCCCGTGATGCAGGACAGGAAAGATTTTACGCGCTTGCGTGAAAATCCCTTCGATTCATCACGCAAGCGTATGAGCGTAATTTGCAAGCTCCCCGACAGGCCCACAGCCCTTGCTGCACAAGGGCTGACGCTGATCGCCAAGGGAGCGCCGGATATTCTGCTGTCCAAGTGTGATTTGGATGAAAGCGCAAAGCGGGAGATTCTCAAGCAGAACGAGGAGATGGCGCGCCGCGCCCTGCGCGTGATCGCCGTGGCGTATACGCCCGCGCAGGACGTCCACGCGCGGGAGGAGCAGCTGATCTTCTTAGGGCTTATCGGCATGAACGACCCCCCGCGCCGCGAGGCCAAAGCCGCCGTGAAAATCTGCCGCCATGCCGGGATCCTCCCCATCATGATCACCGGGGACCATGTGGCCACGGCGGTCGCCATCGCCAGGGAGCTGGGCATTGCAGATGGTTCTCACTGCGCCATGACCGGGCCGGAGCTGGACCGGATCGACGACGAAACCCTCAAAGAGCGCCTGACGCGCTGCCGGGTATTCGCCCGCGTCACCCCCGAGCACAAGATGCGTATCGTCAAGGCTTTACGCGCACAGGGGCATGTTGTCGCCATGACAGGCGACGGCGTGAACGACGCCCCGGCGCTCAAGGCGGCGGACATCGGCTGCGCCATGGGCAAAAGCGGCACGGAGGTGGCCAAGGGCGCGGCGGACATGATCCTCACCGACGACAATTTCGCCACCATCGTGCGTGCGGTGGAGGCCGGGCGCGGCATCTACGACAACATCCGCAAGGCCGTGCACTTCCTGATCAGCAGCAACATCGGCGAGATCGTGGCGGTGTTCTTCGCCTCCATCATGCGCATGCCCACGCCCCTGCTGCCCATCCAGCTGCTGTGGGTCAACGTGGTGACGGACTGCGCCCCGGCCATCGCCCTGGGGATGGAGAAGACCGACCCGAACGTCATGCGCGGGCCGCCCAAACCCGTGAACCAGAGCTTCTTCAACAAAACCATGGCTCTCCACATGGCCCTGGAGGGTACGCTCATGGGCGCGGTGACCCTGCTGGCCTTCGCGCTTGGGCGGCGCGTGCTGGGCATGCAGGACGACTTGGCTCTCGGGCGCACCATGGCCTTCACGGTGCTCAGCTTCGTGGAGGTCCTGCACGCCAACAACATCCGCTCCGAGCGCTCGCTGCTGCGCATCGGCCCGTTCTCCAACCGCCACATGACCTTCGCCAACCTGCTGTGCCTGGGACTCCAGGCGGCGGCGGTGACCTTCCCATTCCTGTGCGAAATCTTCGGCACCGTACCGCTGGGCGGCCCGCAGTGGCTGGCCGTGGGCGCGCTGTCCCTGGTGCCCACGGCTTCGATGGAGCTGGAGAAATTCGGGGTATGGCTGCGGAACAGGCGGAAAACGCGGCGGGCCGGGGGCGCAGCGAGAGCAACCATTTAAAAAGGGTACCCCCCGTTCCCAGGGGATAGGAACGGGGGATTGGGGGGAGGAGAAGTCCATAATTGGACAGAAGAATGTAAACTATAGGGCGGCTAGCAAGCCGCCGCGGCTTGACTTTAGTGCGCTCTGACTACCTTGATGTTCCTGCGGCGGAACACCTGGAATCCGCAGTACCCGCAGCCCATGAGCAGTATCGCCATGGCCACCGCCACACCGGGCTTGAAGGTTGTCGCGCCGGTCTTGGGCTTATCCACATCCTGGCCCGGCAGGGTCGTGGTGTCGTCGTCCTCGTCGGTGGTGGTGGTCGTCGTCGTCGTGGTGGTGGTCGTGTTGTCCGGGTTGAAGATGCCCTTGATCATCTTCCACACGTCCTCGGCCTGCCGCCAGTAGAAGTAGCCGTTCTCCTCCTTCACGGAGGTGGAAAGGTCGTCCTTGGTGCCGAATTCCTCGTCTTGGCCCCACCAGATGGCATCGGACGGGTCCAGGTCGCCGTCGGCGTTCACCGCCAGGAAGATGCCGCTGCCCTCGATAATCTGGACATAGAACTTATCGCCCTTCGCATAGGCCGCCCGGGCCTTCTCGGGGGGCGCGCTGCCGTCCACGGGGGCCGTGGCGCTGAGGATGTACTCCTTGGTGGGCTTCGACTTGCCCTCCGTATCCAGCACCTCGTAGAGGTTCTTGATGCCGTCAACGGCCTTGTATTTACCGTAGACGACGGGGGGCGTATCATCCACCTTGGTAAGGACCAGGTCGTAGAAGATCAGGGAGGCCAAAACAGTTTCGCTGCCGCCTGTACTGCCATAGTTTTGAACTTCAATGGACAATAGGGTGGCGTTGGTCAAATCGATCTCGAACGTGGCGGGGTCGCTGTTCGCCTTGAAGTGTTCCAACGTGTAGACGGGGTTTTTGGAGGCCGGGCTCGTGCGGATAAGCACCTTTAGGTCGCTTCTCTCCGGATTGTTCTTTAGATTGGCTATTTTGCCCGTCAGTTTGGTATAGCCTTTGTTCAGGTTGTAGACCGCATGAGGCCATCCCGTGTATACGTAGGCAGAATTGATGGCAAGGGTAGCCTTCAGGCTGTTGGCATGGTCAACATTCTTGTTATCGGTGTATGTGCTGGGGCCTTCCCAGTCCTTTTTCAGCGCCGGCGTCAGGGTCTGCAGCCCCACGGTTTTGTCCGAAGCCTTGGGCGAGGCCTTGGCATCCACCTGGGTGAATGTCATGTCCGCGAATATCACGCTGGCAGCGGTGTCCGTTTCATCGTTGCTGCTGACCACAATGGTCAACAGATCGAAGATGTCGGTCAGTTCCACATCGATCACGGCGGCGAGGCTGTCCGATCTGATGTTTGCCGGAGACTCATAGATGAGCTTTTCCGGGGTGAAGGGGATGCCGTCGTCGGCGTAAATCTTCACGCTCAGGCTGCTTGCGGCGGCGTTGCCCTTGGCGGGGTAGATTTTGCCTGTCAGCTTGGTGTACCCTTTGTTCCAGATGTTGTATTCCGCTTTGGCGGGCACCCGGATGATTGTTTCGTCTTCGGCTTCCTGGGCGGTGACGGTGGCCTTAAAGCTGCCCGCATGTTCCGCATCTTTATTATCGACGTATTTGTCGGGCCCTTCCCAGTTCGCTTTGCTCGCGGCTGTCAGCGTGCTCAGTGCCACGGTTTTCGGGGTTGCATCGGGTTCCGCCAGGGTGGAGGCGCTCAACAGGGGCAGGCAGAAGGCAAAGCAGCATAGGCACAGCGCCAGGGCAACGAGCCACTTTCCTCTTTTTTTTGCATTGTTCATTGCTTTCTTCATTCCTTTCGCAGTGGATATTCCTTGCATTTTATTCCTCACATTTCGCTTCACCATAGTACACCGTAAAACGCAAATCGTCAACCGGTTTGCTCTGAAAAAGCACGCGTATTTTCACGGAAAAAAGCAAATCCCCACCATCTGGCAGGGAAAGGCCAAATGATGGGGAATTGTTGACAATACCAGATGTAGTGCCTATGCGCGCTCTTTGCGCAACACGCGGTATCCGCAGTATAAGCAGCCCATGAGCATCACCGCCACGCACACCAGCAGGCCCATATTGAAGGGCACGCCCGTTTTCGGGGGGCCGCCATCGGCGTCCCCGTCCAGGAAGTCGTTGGTGGTGGATTCAATGGTGCCGGTGACCGTTGTGGTCACGGCGGTGGTGGTCGGGTATACGGACGTGGACCAGCGGGGATCCACAAAGTCGTAGCGGGAAACGAGGAACTTCCACTCGCCGGGCTTCTCCTCGTAGTAGAAGCTGCCCTCCCGCAGGATCGCGGGCCGGTCGTCCGCCGTGCCGAAGCGTCCGTCGGGCCCCGTCCAGATGGCGTCGGTTACGTCGAACGTGCCGTTTCGCCGCAGCTCGAGGTACACGTCGTTCTTGAGCACCTCGAAGTAAAACTTGTCGCCCTGGACATACACGGGCGTGCGGTCCTGCGCGGGCTCCCCGCTGAAGGAGAAGACATAGTTGAACGTGCTGCTGCCGGTATCGGCGGTGGCAAACTGCTTATAGAGATGATACCAGCCCGGCACAGGCACATAGGTGATCACGGGCGCGTAGGTGGTGGCAGTTGTCGTTGTCGTGGTTGTGGCCGTCGTCGTGGGTTCGACCACCCGCTTGAAATTGGCCCAGGCCAGCAGGAGATAGCCGGCGGGCTTGCCCTCCGAGGGGGCCGTAAAGCTGTCCACCTGCACCAGCTCCATCTGCAGCGCGGAGACGCCCCGGACGTCCACCTGGAAATCGATGGCGCGCGTGGCGCGCGTAATGGGCTTGGAGACGTAGATGGGCTCCTCCGCGTCGTCGGCGTAGAGCCGCAGGCGCATCGTGGCGCCGTTGGTGGCGTCGCCGCAGAACACGTTGCAGTAGAACCGCTCGAACTTCCCTTTCTCCAGACGGTAGCGCGCCCAGCCTATTACGCCCGGTTCGTCGAACAGGCCGCCGACGAGCAGGGTCTCCCGGCGCGTCTCCCCGAAGGAATCCACGTTGTCGCTGTAGACTCCGTCGCCCCACTGGCTGGCGTCGATGCGCTTGACGTCCTTCTCCAGGTAACCCGGCTCGTCCGCGAGGGTAGGCTGGGCCAACAGTCCCAGGCACAGGGAAAAGCACAGCGCGCACAGGCACAGCGCGGCAAGCCACTTGAGCTTTCCACGTTTTGTTTCAATGGCTTTTTTCATCTGACAACATCCTTCCATCTTCTTCCATAGTGTCCGGTATTTTATCACGATTTACGAATTCTGTCAATACAAAAGCATAAAGTTGCACAAAGTTGTTAATGATTCATCGCTGTAGTTTGGTGATGTTCTACAGTGAAGCGGTATATCGGCATTGTAGGGGCGGCTAGCAAGCCGCCCGAGACATCATACTACTTTCAATGTTTTAAATATACGGGTGGCTTGCTAGCCACCCCTACAGGCTGCATCTTTGCTTTCACTTGACTTTTCCCCCATATTCCAGTATACTTAGTTGTACCACTTACAAGCGCTATCTCGTATTTCGCGATATTCTCTCTATTTTGTGGTCTATATACCGAATCTCGTTAGAATATAACGAGGAGGTGTATAGGATGGCAGTGCGAATCTTCATATCGAAAAAATTGGGAGAGCTTCGCTGGACGCAGGCGGACCTGGCCAGAAAAACAGGCATTCGGGCGCAAACCATCAACGAGATGTACCACGAGCTCTGCGAGCGGGTCAACCTGGACCACCTGGACCTGATCTGCGAGGCCCTGGGCTGTGATCTGTCCGAAATCCTCGTGTGGGAGCCGGGCACGATCAAGCGCACGCGCAGCCGTTCGGGCAGCCGCAAGGAGGGGGACCAATGAAGCCTCCCCGCAGGCGGCCCGAGCTCCTGCTGGCTGCCGCTGCCCTGCTGATTGCGGCGGCCGCGCTGCTGGCGGCAGGGGCAAAAAGCGCGTTGGACAAGCCGGAGCCCTCTACGGAGCCGGCCGTCCTCGCGAATCCCTTTGAGGCCGCGCAGATACCGGACACCACCGGCGGCGGCGCCGCCGCGGGTAGCTTCGTCGTCGGCTACACCGGGGTGGTGGTCGTCCCGCCGGATGGCGGCGAGGCTCCCCCGCAGCCCTATGACGGCGCAACCGCGCAACCGCAGACAATCCAGCCGCCGCTCCAGACCGCGCCCCCACAGCAGCCCTCGTATCCCGTCAACCTGAACACGGCCACGCAGGCCCAGCTGGAGACCCTGCCCGGCATCGGCCCGGTGAAGGCCCAGGCGATCCTTGCGTGGCGGGCGGCCAACGGGGGCTTCTCCAACGCGAACCAGCTCTTGCAGGTCAAGGGCATAGGCCAGAAGACCCTCGAC
>Ga0082212_10006358_pt1 | contig 15899 bp, 18 predicted proteins | sample TergutNt197P3_FD_71548 | JGI IMG/M metagenome (GOLD analysis project Ga0082212, IMG submission 71548) | Neocapritermes taracua P3 segment gut microbial communities from Petit-Saut dam, French Guiana - Nt197 P3 | ecosystem: Host-associated > Arthropoda: Insects > Digestive system > Gut ... | reverse complement strand
GTGCATTTGCGAACCACCCCGTCCGCTTCGCGTCCACCCCTCCAAGGAGGGGAATGGTTTTCCTTTTAAACGAGTTAAATTCCCCTCCTTGGAGGGGTGGCGCAAATTTCCGCAGAAATTTGTGACGGGGTGGTTTCCCCGCAGGGAAGTCCCCCGTTCGGCGGGGCATAGCCCCGCATTATATAAACAATAGTAATCACAAAAACCCCGTTTGTCAATACACTTCCGCAAATTTTTGTTAATTATTTATAAAAAATGTATAAATTTTTCTTGATATATTTGTGCACATAGTACCTTGCAATAAACGGTACAATATGTTACAATATATATAACGACACAAAGGAGCGGAACAAATTTATGAAAAAAACACTTGCTTTTATAATATTGAGCGCGTTAATTTTACTTACAGCCTGCGATAATTCAAAACCGCAGGACGAACCCGATATTCCCGAAAGCACAGAATATATTCAAAACAACTAAAAACAAGAGGAAATTATGAGATTGAAAATTCTCAACAGAAACGCATTAAAATACACAGCAATCTTTGCCATGCTCCTTGACCATACAGCTTATTTTTTCCGTGATTTTCCGGTCCTTTATTTCATCATGCACTTTATCGGACGGCTGACTGCGCCGATTATGTGCTTCTTTATCGCCGAGGGGTTTTATTACACCCGCTCTAAGCTTCAATACGGCTTGCGGCTCGGTGTCTTTGCGCTGATTTCTCAGTTTGCTTACATATTTTATAACACGGGTACAATATTTACGCCTTATTTCTTCATTTACTGGAATGTAATCTTTACGTTTTTTGTCGGCTTCCTTGTGCTTTTAGCTTATGAAAAAATCCGGAATAAACCGGTTAAATTTGCTGTAATTGCACTGCTTTGCGCGGCATCGTTTATCGGGGACTGGATGCTCATTGCGCCCTTATGGATATTGTTCTTTTATATCTTCAGAACCGATAATTTTAAAAAGTTTACCGCATACGGCATTATAGCAGCAATCACCGCCGCGGTGGGTATCGTATGGTGGTCGGAAATAACGCAGGTCGGTGTGTTTATGGCAATTCCTGTTTTGCTTTTGTACAACGGGCAAAAGGGCGGCGCAAGCCCCGTTCATAAATGGATATTTTACATCTTCTATCCCTTGCATTTAATCCTAATCGCGTTGGTTGAAATATATACGCTGTACCCAATGTAGGGGCGAACAGTGTTCGCCCGATAAAAATTGTCACGAAAGGAGTTGGTGACTATTAACTCACAGTTAAAACGCGGAACGCTTGAGCTTTGCGTTCTGTCGATGGTTGACCGCGGCGACTGCTACGGATATGAGCTTGTGAACCGCATATCCGATATTATGCACATCACCGAGGGTACGATTTATCCTCTGCTGAAAAGGCTCAAGGACAACGGGAGCATTTTCTCCTATATCGTTGAATCGCAGGAGGGACCGCCCCGCAAATATTATCAAATCACCGACAACGGTCGGAAAGAAAAAGAACGGCAGGCGCTGGAGTGGCATGAATTTGCCGGAAGCGTTGAAAAATTAATTAAGGGAGAACAAAGTCTTAAAGGCGAGGGGGAAATAATCACATGACAAAACCGGAATTCATGGAAAAACTTGATAAGGAATTAGCGCGTTTCGGCGTGGTTGACAAAAGTGAAATCTTTGCGGATTTTGAACAGCATTTTACGGACAGCGCGCACTCAAACATCAGCGAAGCGGAAATCTGCGCCAAGCTCGGCGATATTTCCGAAATAGCCAAACAATACGCGGAAGGAGAAATCTTCCCCGTTATCGCGGTGGAAACTGCTGCGGAAAACCATAAAGAAACCGTTCAGGTTCAGCAGGAAATCAATCCCGAATATACCATAAAGGATTTCCCGAATGATAACCCTAAGGATAATTCTGACAACAATCCGAAAGTAACGCCTTTACCGCAGGAGGATAATAAAAACAGCTACGGTTACGCGGACGAATACAAAGCGCAGGCGCCGCCCCCGCCGCCGTCCGGTGGTTCGCACGCGGATTACGCATCAAGCGGAATCAAGCTCAACTTCGGCAATTTTAACTGGGGCAATTTAATTATTGTGCTGTGCGTGGATATATTCGTTTTCAGTTGGGCGATTCCGGTGCTGTTCAGCGTAACGTTAGCGATTCTTTCGATTCCGTTCTCATTTTTAGCGGCAGGGCTGACCATACTAATCGGCGGCACTTTTACGGGGTTCTGGTGGGGAAGCTTTTTTATTACGCCTTTCCCCGCGCTTGCTACCGTATTCCTGTTCATTGCGCTGTTCGCGCTCGGCGGATTATTTATGCTGGCAGGCGTCGGATTAATTAAAGCCTGTATCAAGGCACTGCGCGCCGTTATCAACTGGCACGGCACAATGCTTACAGGCAAGCCGGTATTTAAAACGAAAAACAAATCTTCAAAGGAAGAGGTGAACGCGGTATGAAAGCCTTAGCTATTATTTTTACCTGTCTTTTCTTTGCGTCAGTATGCGGTTTTGCGATTACGATTGCGGCAACCGGATTCGATATGCAGGAAGCATGGGACAACTGGGATGCCGAATGGGATAACATGCCGTATTTCGGGTTCAGAATCCCGGGCAAAATCTACACCTCAGAGTTAAATAAAAGCTTCTCCGAAAGCTACAGCAACATCGACATCGGTATCATTGCAGCGCAAACCGAAATTAAAATTTCACCCGATAATATCACAAGGGTGGATTATACCAACAATGTCCCGAATGTTGAATTTACCGCGGAAATAAGAAACAACTCGCTTGTGCTGAAAGAAAGGCAAATCGGCTGGGGCGGCGTGAACGCGAGCGGAAACCGCAAAGGAACGCTCATCGTGGAAATTCCGGAAAAACTGTATAATAAAATCAGCCTTAAAGCCGTCAGCGGTAAAATAAGCGGTACAGTTCTCGGCACAAAAAGTTTAACCGTAAGCATAACAAGCGGAAGCGTTAATTTACAGTGTGCAAATGTTGAAGATTATGATTTTAATGCTGTTTCCGGCGATATAAACATCAGCGGACTGTCCGGACACGGTAAAGTTAATCTTACTTCAGGTAAAGTGAATCTTTATTTTTCACAGTGGAACGGCAGTTTAGATGCAAGCCTTGTCAGCGGAAACGTTACTGTTACAGTTCCGGACGGAAGCGGCGCGGATTTATCATTTTCAAGGGTTAGCGGTTCATTGTCTTACAGCATGAACGGCGATTCGGGTGTAATGAACAAATCAGGTTTCGCATCTGTGGGCGGATACAACAGACAACGGGTCAGCGTTGACTTGATAAGCGGCAGTGCTGATATAAAAACGAGATAAAATTATGTAGGGGCGGACCTTGTGTCCGCCCGTATGTATGAACAAATGTAGGGGCAATGTTAAAATACCATTTTCACATCTGCTTTTTTATGTTCTTCTGCCGTAAAGAATTCCGCGCTGTGCAGTCCCATGCTGTTTGCGATAATACTGGACGGGAACATAGCAATCGCGGTGTTGAACGCGGTCACGTTGCTGTTATACAGGCGTCTTGCCGCTTGCAGATGTTCTTCCGCGTCGCGGATTCCCGCTTGCAGTTCGCGGAAGGTTTCCGCAGAACGCAGTTCCGGATAGGATTCCGCAACCGCGTTGATTCTCGCGCCGAGCGCGTCAAGCTGGGCGTTGGTTTCGTTCAACTGCCCGATGGTCATGCCCCTCCTCATGGAAATCACCATGGAGAGGGTTTCTTTTTCATGCTTGGCGTAGGCTTTGGTGACTTCAAGCATTTTGGTCAGCTTGTCGAAGCGTTTGGTCAGCGCGACTTCGATACCGGACTGCGATTCGTTAATTTTAATCTGTGCGCGCTTGAAGTTGTTGCCCGTGCTTATCCACCAGCTTAAAACAATAATCAAAATAAGCACTGCGCCGCCGATTACAGCGATAATTACCGGATTCATTTTTTTATTCTCCTCTTTTATTTATTTTATATTTGCATTAAACAAATAATCGTTCAGCAAAAGTTCGTCAATCACGCCCGTGATATACCGGACTTCTCTTTTTATGTTATCGCGTATAGGCGCGAAGCTGTAGGGGCTGTTAATCTGCCTTGCGTTAAATTCAAAAAGGTCGCTGTTGTTGTTCAGTGCTACATGCACACAGCTTTTCCCGAAGCTTTTGTTGAACCACATGCTTGTTTTGGCACGCGCTTTCATATCCATGCTGTTGATATAATCCATGAAGTGCGGTGTTAAAACGTAAAACGCTGAATGAGGATTATTGGTCAGAATCTGAAATTTCTGGTTAAAAGCAACATTTTCGGTTTCTATGTCGGATTTGCTTCTTTTAAATTTGTCCCCCGCGCCGCGTTCAATCAGCTTCAGTTCGCCGTCTACTTGCTTCGCAAGCTCAATCGTCAGCCACTGCCCTTTAAAAACCGTTTCGTCATAAGTCCGCCTGCCGCTTCTTTTTCTCTTGGTGAGCAGAATGTCCGAAAAAGAAATATTAACGCCCTTGTATCGCCCCTGAACCATATCACTGCCGCTGCATTTATCCCATTTTGCGGTAATGCCGGAAACGTCAATCTGCACAGCCGGAATATGCGCGTTATACGATAAATAACTCAGCTCCATCACTTCGGACAACGCCCCGCGGACAATATTGTTGGTTATCAGTTCCTTTATTTCTTTATTCTTTGAGGAATTGCGGAGCATTGTAAAAACCACGCTGATAATCATAAACGGAAGAAGCATCGGGAAAAAAAAGAATAATAAAGCCGCCGTAATAATCATGCCCGTGCTGAGAGCAAAACCGGAGGTATTCCTTTTCTGTTTCAGCTCGTTTATTTTAGCGAAAAGCTCGTAATCATTCAATACAGGCGTCCGTAAATCCACAGCTAAATAATCTTGATTTTGATTCTGTTTGTTATACTGCCCGTTAAATAAATCCGATAAATTGAAACTCACGGATTCACCCCCCCTTATATAAAACTATAACTTATAAACCCTTTCCGCGTTTTTATGAAAAATCAACTCTTTCACCCGTTCGGATAATTTTAAATTCTCGATTAGCTTTATTTCATCTTCCGCATTCCACATTGGATAATCCGACCCGAATAAAACCCTGTTTTCCCCGAACATGCGGATTAGTTTTTTTGCCGCTTCAGGCTTTAATTCATACAAGGAACTGCTTGTGTCTACATAAAGGTTTTCAAAGCCGGTTAAGCAATCCGCGTCGCCCCATTCCGACCAGCCGCCGAAATGCGCGCCGATTGCTGTCAGCTTCGGGAAGTCGCGCAGGATTTTCGCAAGTCTGTTCGGATTGGAATAATTATAACGTTTATCGCCGGTATGAAACAGAATCGGGAACTTGCCTTCCGCCCGCTCATAGATTTTATAAGCGTTCTTGTCGTCTATGCGGAATTCCTGAAAGTCCGGATGAAGCTTTATGCCTTTAAGCCCCGCTGATTTTGCACGCATAAGCTCTGCGTCGATTTCCGCTTCCGTCATTTCCGGATGAAGCGCGCAAAGTCCGGTGAATGTAACGGTGCTATCCTTGCTTCTCTTGCTTGCGTTCGCGCTTTCAGCGATAAATTCGTTAATAACATTTACCCTTTCGGGTATGGTTGCGACTGAACAGATAACGCAGTTTGTAATTTGATTTCTTTCGCAGATTTCGATAAGCTTTTGCACCGTACCGTCGTATTTAACCGGCATATTATAAAAATCGGCTATGCTCTGCGAAGCTCTTTCTGCGATTTTTTCGGGATAAATATGTACATGTGAATCTATTATTTTCATTGAATTACCTTAAATTTGACAAATTTTTGCAGTTATGATATACTAATTTCAAGACAAAGGCGACTCCGTGTAAAAACGGCGGTGGACGGTTGGCAAATCCCTCGAAAGGGGGTGATGTTTATGGAAATGTTCTTGGTGAAATTGTTACTGCTCGCAATTTATATTGAACTTTGCAGATTACATAGCTCCATAAAGAAATAACCGCCCTCGGCTAAAGGTAGCGGTTATTTAACACTACTGAAAGCCAACCGCTCATCGGTTCGCCTTTGTTGGCTTTATTATAACATTAAATAATTGCGTTGTCAATAGTTTTTCTGCACTTTACACAATTTATAGCTTGACCCTGCCGCGCTTTCAATCACACCGTCTATTTCAAGCTCCAAAAGTAAATCCGAAAGCTCGTCCGCCGACAGTGCCAACCCGCTTTTCTCCGCGATTACATCGACCGTCTTCGCGCCGTCTTTCAGCAGTTCAACTAAAACTAACGACTGCGCCGAAAGCTCCGACAAATCCGGTTCGGGGCAGGATTCGGGGATAATATTATGTTCTTTTATTTCGGCTTTTGCCACAAGTGCTTTTTCTTCCGCCGTTCTGCTTACCATTTGTATAACCGGTTTTTGTTTTTCCGGAGGTTTATTCTCTTCGGATATTTTTTCGCTTGTAAATATTTCAGGCAGCGCGGGGCGGGGTTTAATTAAATACTCGTTTAAAATATCGCTGTGGTCAAAAACCGGAACTGCACCGTCTCTTATGTAGCTGATTACCCCTCTGAAACGCGGTTCAAAGATATCCGCCGGCGGTACGCAGAATAAATCGCGGTTTTGATTATAACAATGGTTTGCCGTAATATGACAGCCGCTTTTTTCTCCGGCTTCTATAATCAATGTCCCGCGGGATAAGCCGGACATTATACGGTTGCGGTAATTAAAATACCCCCGTTCTCCTCTTTGCTCCGGCAGAAGCTCAGACACAACCGCGCCGCCCGCGTTAATGATTTCTTGCCTAAACGGCATTGAAAACTTAGGATAATCCACCGCAAACCCGCAAGCCAAAACCCCGATAGTGCGCCCTTTTACCTCAACAGCGGCGGTGTGCGCGGTTTTGTCAATCCCGATAGCCATGCCGCTGACAATCGTTACGCCGTCCCGCGCCAAACGGCTGCACAGCTTTCTGGTAATCCGGTAACTGTAATCACAGGCGTCCCGCGTGCCGATAACGGTTATACAAAGCTCGTTCCTGCAAAGCTCTCCCGAAACGAATAAAACGACAGGCGGATTGTATATATTTTTCAGCGCGACTGAATAATTCTCATCATCAATCGTCATCACGCGGAAATTGTATTTTTCACAGGTTTGCATAATTTCCCGCGATTTATCTAAAGAAGCGGTTTTAAGCGCGGCAGATTCAACCGGCTTCAAAAACTTCGGTTCGCCGTTTTTAAAAGCTTCGTAAACGTTTTTTACAGAACCGTAATGACGTATAAGCTGAACAGAGCGCGGATTCGCCGCACCCATGAATTGTAAAAGCCATAAATAATATTCGGTCATGTTTTTAATTTTCCTTGTCATTTTCTTTTGACGGCTTTACCTGTTGCGCTTCATCTAAAACCGTTTCCACCAATTCCATGATTCCGTCAATATTTTTTTCTCTGCCGAGGATTTCCAATGCTTTAAATACCGAAATTAATTCTATTCTATTCATGCTTACACCTCCTTTTATTGATTATCTTCCTGCCTGATTTGCGCCCGTCTGATTTTACCGCTAATTGTTTTCGGCAGTTCCTCCGCAAATTCAATTATGCGCGGGTATTTATAAGGCGCGGTGTTTTCGATTACATGCTTTTGCAGTTCTTTCACAAGCTCGGGAGAACCCTCCGCGCCTTTTACTAATACAATGGTCGCCTTGACGACTTGTCCGCGGACAGGGTCGGGCGCGCCCGTCACCGCACATTCTAAAACAAGCGGGTGCGTAATCAAAACGCTTTCAATTTCAAAAGGACCTATTCTGTAACCCGAAGATTTAATAATATCATCGTTCCTGCCCACATACCAGTAGTAGCCGTCCTCGTCCTTCCACGCGGTGTCGCCCGTGTGATAAACGCCGTCATGCCAGACGCTGTCTGTTAATTCTTTGTTTTTATGATACCCGCCGAACAGCCCGTCGTCGCCAAATTCGGCTTTTATAACGATTTCACCGACTTCACCCGCCTGTACGCTTTCACCGTTTTCGTCCACTATATCAGCATTATAAAAAGGAACGGGCTTACCCATAGAACCCGGGTTCGGCTCCATACCCGGTAAATTCGCAATGATAGACACCGTTTCAGTCTGCCCGAAGCCCTCCATCATTTGCAAGCCTGTTGCGTCCCGCCAACGCTCGAAAACCTCCGGATTCAACGCTTCTCCCGCCGTGCAGGAGTATTTTAAAGCCGAAAGGTCGTAATTCTTCACGTCCTCTTGTATAAAAAAGCGGTACATAGTCGGCGGCGCGCAGAAAGATGTAACTTTATATTTAGAAATCACGCCGAGCATTTCCGCGGGGTTAAACCTGTCATAATCGTAAACAAACACAGCCGCGCCGAAAAGAAGCTGACCGTACATTTTGCCCCACACAGCCTTTGCCCAGCCCGTGTCCGCAACGGTAAGATGAAGTCCGCCGTACTGCATATTCAGCCAAAAAGCCGTCTGCGCGTGGGCAAGGCTGTATCGGTGATTGTGCGTGACCATTTTGGGGTAGCCGGTTGTACCGGACGTGAAATATAACAGCATCATGTCGCGTGAGTTAATCTCAATGCGCGTTAAGGAATCCGACTGCTTTTCAAGCTCAACGTCAAAGTTCTTCCACCCGGTCGGGAGATTTCCCCCCGAAATGATTATTTTATTAGATAAAACACCGCCGAGCTCTTTATCGGCTTTATCGGCGTTTTCCGCAACTTCTGCGTTATCGCCTGTTACAATAACGTGTTTGACCTCTGCCTGTTCAAAGCGGTAAATGTAATCCTTAGCAGTCAGTAAATGAGTTGCCGGAATGGCGACCGCGCCGATTTTTTCAAGCCCTAAAAGCGAAAACCAAAAGCGGTAGTTCCTTTTCAGCACTAACATAACCCTGTCGCCCTTTTTTACACCGAGCGACAGGAACATATTCGCCGCCTTTGCTGAATATTCCGACAAATCCGCGTAAGTAAAACTTTTTTCTTCTCCGTTAGGATTAGTCCAAACCAAGGCGCGGGCGTTCGGTTCAAGCTCGGCGTATTTGTCGATTATATCGTAGGCGAAATTAAAATTATCGGGTGCGTTGATTTTAAAATGATTTAAAATGCCTTTTTTATCGTAACCTGTTTCTATATAATTTTTGTAATAATCTTTGAGCATGTTTATATCCATACCTTTCTGGAATTTTTCCGGTTTGGCGCAGCCAAATTGCGGTCGTCCGCTAATTTCGGGCGACCGCAAGGGTCGCCCCTACATATCAAACCAAAATTGCGAGAAATTCGCAGTCCGCGCCGCCTGTCGCAATCATGCCGTGCGGGTTGGTGCTGTCGAAATAAACGCAGTCGCCCGATTCTAAAATTTCGGTTTTTTCGCCGATGACGAATTTCAATTTGCCTGATATAATAAAATTCATTTCCTGCCCGTCATGTTTGGAGAGCTTAACGGGCAAATCCTGTTCAGCGGCGTTATAAGGTGCTTTTACAAGAAGCGGTTCAAGCATTTTATGTTTAAACAAATAAGCCATATGCTGATAAGAAAAACCGGCGCGGCGTTCAATCGGCAGACCCTTGCCGCTTCGCACGATTTCATATTTTTGCAGTTTAGGTTCTTTTCCTGTTAAAAGCTCGATGAGTTCGATTCCGAGCGCAACCGCGCAGTCGTTCAGAAACGACAGAGAAAAGTCTTTTTCGCCGCTTTCAAGCGTAGTATATTCTTCAAGCGGGGTTTTGGTTTTAGCGGACATTTCTTCTGCGGTAATATCTAAATATTCGCGTGTGGCTTTAAGGCGCGCCGACACTTCTTTTATTTCGTAGGTCATAAAAATCTCCTTTTTCTATTTGTAGGGGCGTACAGTGTACGCCCGCATGAATACAGCAAAAATGCGGGTTGCTACCTTGTTACTCGTCCCGAACCGTCCCCGCCCATCAGCTTTTCAATTTCACTGACTTTCACGCGGTTGATGTCGCCCATAATCGTATGTTTCAGACAACTTGCGGCTACAGCAAATTCCAACGCCTTTTCAGGGTCGACTGTCGGCTCCGAATCGTTGCAGTATGCCATAAGTCCATAAATTAAACCGGCACCGAACGAATCCCCGCCGCCGACCCGGTCAACAATGTCGGTCAGCTCGTATTTTTTACTCAGATAGAAATTCTTGCCATCGTTCAGGCAAGCCGCCCAGTTGTTAATGCTGGCGGATTTGCTTTCCCGCAGAGTAATCGCCATATATTTTAAATTCGGGAATTCCTGCATGACTAAGCCGCTGAGTTCTTTATAAGCGGCGGTGTTCAGCTCGCCTTTGGTGACGCTTTGGCTTGATTTTATATTTAAAGACTTCTGGCAGTCTTCTTCGTTAGCAATCCCCACATGCACATATTTAAATAATTCCCGCATGACTTCCGGCGCGGTTTTACCGTATTTCCACAGCTTTGCGCGGAAATTAAGGTCACAGGAAACCGTTAAGCCCATTTCATTGGCGATTTTCACGGCCTCTAAGGAAGCGTCCGCCGCGCTTTGGCTGAGTGACGGCGTTATACCCGTTATATGAAACCAGTTTGCTCCCGAAAGAATTTCACGCCAGTTAATGTCACCGGCTTTTACCTCGGAAATCAGCGAATTTTCACGGTCGTAAATGACGTTGGAAGCGCGTTGGTTTGAGCCGGCTTCAAGGAAATAAATGCCGAGCCGCCCTTTTTTGTGCAGAATTGCACTTGTATCAACACCGAAGCGGCGCAGTTCCCCGACGCAGGCGTCGCCTATATCGTTGTCGGGCAGAACGCTGACGAATTTTGCGGGTATTCCGAAGGTCGACAAGGAAGCCGCGACATTAGCCTCCCCGCCTCCGAAAGTCGCTTCAAGCACAGGGGTTTGGAAAAAGCGTTCATAATTCGGCGATTTTAAGCGAAGCATGATTTCTCCGAAGGTTACGGCTTGTTTCATATAGGGGATTCCCGCCTTTCAAAATAGTTTAATAAAATAATAACAAAAATTCACGGGTTTGTCAATATAAGCACTTGACTTTATTCATAAATCGTGTTATAATACAAATAACAAAGGCTGTACCGGATAAGCGGTCGGCTTAAATCATAGGTTTATAAATAAACCGCCGATGTTAGAGCAGGGGCGGTTTATTTCTTTATTTCCCTGATTATAAGTAAGAGTGCGTAGAGCACTAAAAAACCCATTATCAGTTCCATAGGCAATCACCTCCTTTCGGGAGGTATGTTTGAAGCCCTCTTTAAAAAGAGGGCTTCAAACCGCCAACACGCATATTTACCGCATTTGTTGCGTGGTACAGCCTTTGTTATTCATATGCTTTGCATATGATGTATAATTATATCATAATTGGTTAAGCCTGTCAAATCATAAAGCCCGCCCGAAAGGTCGGGGGGTTGACATATTTACTGCTTTCTTATATAATATAAATTAGGAAGTGAGAATTGTGAATATATTACCAAATACTGACAAAATAAATATTCCGGTCGAAAAATTTACCGAATACGCGCTTAACCCCAAAAAAGACCCCAATAAAGCTGAAGCGTTCCGTTTAGCATTAGGATATAAATCATCTAACGCGGATAAACTAATTCAAAACATAAAAAATAATATAAACAAATTTAATTGCACGGAAAAAGAAGATTTAGGTCATGGTAAACGTTATGAAGTTATTATGAAACTGCAAGGTGAAAACGGCAAAACCGCAAATGTACTTACAGCATGGCTTGACGATAAGGAAAATGGAGAAATACGCTTGATTAATGCTTATGTGGACAGGAAGAGAGGTGTGAAAAATGATTAATGTATATGATAAAGTAAAATTAAAAACAGGAATTGTCGGACGCATTTTAGAAATATTAAACGATGATTCTTTTATCGTTGAATTATATTTGGAAAACGGAGATATAGACACGACCGAAATAAAAAAATTAGAGATAAAAAGCGTATTTGAAGAAGTGGAACGCCCGATTGCTTAAAATATTAATATAAAAGAAATTGTGACGGATATAATAATTACCCCCGCTCTTTTCAAGCGGGGGTTAAATTATTTATGCTTCTCGTCCGACCGCCCCACAAGGTAATCTATCGACACCCCGCGCTCGTCTGCAATATCCCACAGCTTTTCAATCACCGCGCCCGCGATATTCTCCAAATCCCCCGCCGTCAGTCTGCCTTTCAGCGTCTTTACGTGGTCGTCAGGCTTTTTTGCAAGCTGCGCCTGAGGCAGTATTTGTTCTTTGCTTGCATGGTTTACATGGCTTACGGGTTTTTCGTGGTGTTCTGCTTTATGTTTTGTTTCTACACGCACAGGCGTTTCTGCTGTATTTATATTTCCCGCTTGGTATAAAACCGCCGCACCATAAGCGGGTATTTTTATTTCTTTAGAAACATCAAAAGTTTCTCCGCTCAGCGCGTCCGTATAATTCCCCGCGCCGTTCAAATAAAACGAAGCTTCGTTATCCCCCGCGTTAATTAAACTGTAAACGGTTTCGTTATCACAGGAACGCGCAAAGGCAAGGGTTCTGTTCTGCAAAGCAACCTGCCTGTAATCCCCCGTACAGAGCGGCTTTAATGCCGCGTGAGCTTTGGCAAGTTTTGCGATTGTTTGGGTTAGCGGAACGTCGAGGACGCCGTTCCCTGCATTATCAACATCGAATTCGGGGCGGAGCGCGTCGTCGCCTTGGCTTTTCGCCGCCAAGAAACCGTATTCGCTCCCGTAATACACCCCCGGCACCCCCGGCATAGTAAATAACAGCGTATAAACGCCTATTAAATGCTTCGGGTTTTTCAGCACGGAAGCAATCCTGCCGACATCATGGTTGTCAACAAAGCAATATAACTGCTTCCCTTTATAAATCCCGCCCGCGCCAAACTGCCGGTTGCCGAGCGAATAAGCAATTTCAAACATATTCAGCTCGTTGAAGCTTGAATAAATTCCTTTATAACATTCATAATTCGTCACGCTGTCTAACATTTCGGGATTCAGCCACTTATTATAATCCCCATGCAGTGTTTCGCCCATCAGCCAAAAATCCCCTGCAATCCCTTTGCAGTGCCTGCGCAGTTCTTTCAGGAAATTCAAATCAAGGCAGTAGGCAACATCAAGCCTAATCCCGTCAATCCCGAATTCATCCCGCCATTTCGTAATTGTTTCAAAAATATGCGCCTTGACAGCAGGATTGTACAGATTTAATTTAACAAGTTCAAAATGCCCCTCCCAACCCTCATAATAAAAGCCGTCGTTATAATTGGAGTTCCCGTCCCGCACATGAAACCAGTCTTTATAAGGGGATGAAAATTTCTTGTCGCGCAAGTCTTTGAACGCCCAAAAATCCCGCCCGACATGGTTAAACACGCCGTCTAAAATCACTTTTATGCCGTTTTTATGCAGTTCCTTGCAGACATGGGCGAAATCCTTATTCGTGCCGAGCCGGCTGTCGATTTTGGTATAATCAGCGGTATCGTAGCCGTGTTGTGTGGATTCAAACACAGGACCGAAATATACTGCGTTGAAGCCTAATTTTTTCAAAACCGGAATATGCTTTAATTCACCGCCTGCCATGAACATCCATCTCAACAACCTCGCCCCCTCTTTCACACCCGCGACGCTTGATTGCGGAAAAATCCCCGCGTATGCGTACGCCGGGACACTCGCCTCGGAAATCGCCGGCGGCAACCTCACGCCAAACCAGGCGCTCGATCTCTTCGAGGACATGCTCGTCATCCGCGAGTTCGAGGAGATGATCGTCAAACTCCGCACGGGCGCGTACCCCGCGTGCCAAGGGTTCGAGTACCGCGGCCCCACGCACGTGTCCATCGGCCAGGAGGCCACCGCCGTCGGTTGTTGCTCCAGCCTCGCGTGGGACGACTTCATCACGTCCACCCACCGCGGCCACGGCGATTCGCTCGCGAAGGGTTGCGCCGCGATCCGCGCGATGCCGCTCGAAAACCTGAAGGCGCGCCTGCCCGGTTATTCCGGCGGCGACCTGCTCGAGGCCGCGCTGGAGGACCACGTGTTCAAGGCCATCGCGGAACTCTTCGGCAAGGAGGACGGTTATTGCAAGGGACGCGGCGGCGGGATGCACATCGCGGACTTCAAGGCCGGCCACCTCGGCGCGAACGCGATTGTCGGCGGCGGCGTGCCCATCGCCACCGGCTCCGCCATGGCCGCGCGCTATTTCGACAACGGCAAGGTCACGTGCTGCTTCGCGGGCGACGGCGCGTACGCCAACGGCGTCGTGCTCGAGTCGCTCAACTGGGCCGCGATGGGCCAGTTCAAGGACCCGCGCTACGCGGAAAAACCGTTCGGCCTGCCCATCGTCTACGCGCTCATCAACAACCATTACGGCATGACCGGCCGCGCCGACGGCGAGGTCGCGGGCATCACGCGCATGGCGCGCCGCGCCGCCGGGTTCTCCGACGTGAACATGCACGCCGAAACCGTCAACGGCATGGACATCCTCGCGTGCCGCGACGCGCTCCACCGCGCCGCCGCGTTGTGCAAGGCGGGCGAGGGTCCCGTGCTGCTGGAGTTCGACACCTACCGTTATTACGGCCACTCGCTTTCCGACCCGCGCAACGAATACCGCACCAAGGACGAGGAGGCCGCGTGGAAGGCCGTGGATCCCGTCGCGGCGTTCGAGCGCGAACTGCTCGCCGCGAAGGTGGCCACGCCGGAGCAAATCGCCGCGGTCAAAACGCGCGTGGCGGACCGCAACGCCCGCGCCGCGGCCAAGGCCAGCCGCGCCGCCGACCCCGACCCGCGCGACGTGTTGAAATACCTTTACACATCGAGTGCCGTCGAAGGCCATCGGGCGCCATCGAACGCCACCCCCGTCCAACTCTCCTACAAGGACGCCATCAAGCAAGCCCTCTCCGAGGAAATGACCCGCGACCCGGCGGTCGTGCTTTACGGCGAGGACATCGCGGAATACGGCGGCGCGTTCAAGGTCACCAAGGGTTTGATTGAAACCTTCGGCCGCGACCGTTGCTTCAACTCGCCCATCTCCGAGGCCGCGATTTGCGGCACCGCGGTCGGCGCGTCCATGACCGGGCTGCGTCCCGTGGTCGAACTCATGTACATGGATTTCGCGCTCATGGCGTCCGACCAGATCGCCAACCAGGCCGCGAAGTGGCATTACATGTCCGGCGCGTCCGTCGAGATCCCGCTCGTGTACCGCGCGTCCGTCGGCGGTGGCAAGGGTTACGGCGGCCAGCACTCGCAGACGCTCGAATCCATCTTCACGCACATCCCCGGGCTTTACGTCGTGTATCCCGCGACGCCCGCGGATGCCAAGGGCCTGCTCAAGTCCGCGATCCGCGACAACAACCCCGTGATGTTCGTCGAATCGCAACTGCTCTACAACAACAAGGGCCCTGTGCCGGACGACCCCGACTTCACGCTCCCGCTCGGCGTGGCCGACATCAAACGCCCGGGCAAGGATGTCACGCTCGTGACGTGGGGTCCCGCGTTACACGACTGCCTGAAGGCCGCGGAGCAACTCGCGTCCAAAAACATTTTCGCCGAAATCATTGACCTGCGCTCGCTCATCCCGCTCGACATGGAGACCGTGCTCGCGTCCGTCCGCAAGACCGGGCATTGCGTGGTCGTCAGCCAGGCGGTGGACCTGTGCTCCTTCACCGCCGAAATCGCCAGCCGCATCATGGCCGAGGCGTTCGACTCCCTTGACGCGCCGGTGTTGCGTGTCGGCGCCAAAAACGGCATCGCCCCGCAATCCCACACGCTCGAGCAGGCGTTTTTACCGACGGTCGCGGACATTGTCACGGCGGTCAAGACGCTTGGTTTTTCGGTTTGACGCCCCCAAAAATCCCCAAACCGCTGGAGGACGAGACTCTGTCGAGCCAAACGTGGCACAGGCCTCCCGGCCTGTGTTGCGTTTCACG
>Ga0082212_10006357_pt1 | contig 15901 bp, 10 predicted proteins | sample TergutNt197P3_FD_71548 | JGI IMG/M metagenome (GOLD analysis project Ga0082212, IMG submission 71548) | Neocapritermes taracua P3 segment gut microbial communities from Petit-Saut dam, French Guiana - Nt197 P3 | ecosystem: Host-associated > Arthropoda: Insects > Digestive system > Gut ... | reverse complement strand
CCCGCTGACGTCGGAATATGGAGTAAAGGCGCTTGCGGTCTGTATCAATCCGGCCGGGAAAATCCCTAACAGAAAGATAAAAACCAGCAGCGCCGACAGAGCTTTTTTAAAGAGTTTCATTCGAATTCCTCCTGACGGGCTGCTTAGCAGCCCGGGTTTGAAGTTATGGGTTTCATCTGTAAGATGATTAAACCAACTTTGTTGTCATCCTGAGTGCAGCGAAGGATCTTTTCCATTGGGTTGCAAGTACATTACGGTAGTAAGATTCTTCGCCGCCCTTTGCACCAAAGGGCGTGATCAGTAATGACACTTAATCATCGCCTACCTGTTAATAGTAGCGCTAAATAAACTCGCGGTTATTTTCGATAATCAGTTTATCAGGCGTTTCAGCCCGAAATACGCTTAGCTCCCACTATACACTATTTTTCTGCTTTTTGCATTATTGTTTCTTGATTTATACACTATTGGTATCGAATTTTTTACTGCGGCGCTTTAGCGTAAAACTGCGAAAAATGTTAGTTTTTCAGCGTTATATGAAATTGACGCGGCAGAACAGATATGGTATCATGGTGAAACGTTGCTTATCCTTTTTACAGATTGTTTCTGCATTCTGCATTATTATTTCTTATATGTTGTACTCGGAGGGACTTCGGATGAAAAAAAGATTATTAAGTACAGCCCTGACGATGGCGCTTCTTGTATCGATTTTTACAGTTTTCGCGCCGGAAGCGCTCGCTGTTACGTACAGCGGGACTTTTAGCTCAAATATGCGATGGGAGCTGGACACGATCACCGGGAAGCTTGATATATATCCTGTAAGCGGTTCAACGGGCGTCATGCAAAACTTCGGTAGCACAAGCGCGCCATGGTACGCGTACAGAACAGCGATAGAACGAGTCGATATCAGACAGGGGATAACCAATATCGGTAACTACGCGTTCAACGGCTGCGTCAACCTGAGACGACTAGACGCAAGCAGCGTTACCAGTATAGGGGAATACGCGTTCAACGGGTGTGTAAACATCGAATACTTTTTTACAACGACGGAGACGAGCAATATACGCGCTGTTGTTACAGACGGAGTGAAGTCCATCGGAAATTATGCGTTCAACGGCTGCAGCAGCCTCATACAAATCAATGTTTCTGCCGACGTGAGCAGTATAGGGCAAAATGTGTTTGTCGGTTGCAGGAGTCTGGCGGATATTAAAGTAGACGTACTAAACCCAAACTACATGCTTCTCAACTGCGCGCTTCAGGAGCGGAACACGTCCGGAGAGCCGGTAAGGGTGCTGAAAGCGCAGGCGGATATAAAAGACTCCGATTTTTATATCGCGTCGACAGTTACTGCGATAGACGCTGAAGCTTTTGCCTATTGCAGCGACCTGACAAAGGTCACGATTCCCGTTAGTGTGAATCGTATCGGGTTGAATGCGTTTTCGTGGTGCGGGAGTTTGAAGGAAGCTACGTTTATGGGCAACGTTCCGCAATATCTGCCATCAGGAACGCTGCAGTTATTCAGTAATGCGGCAGACGGTTTTGTGATTTATTTTTATCCGCATACAAGCGGTTGGCCGACCTCCGCGTCGTCAAACTGGAGGGGCTATACAGCATATGCTAAAGTGGATTATATAGTGTTGAACCGGACTGAAATAGCAGTTAACGTAGATGGTTCCGCCTCGCTGCAAGCCACAGTGTATCCTATTAACTCAAGCCAGGTTGTTACGTGGAATTCCGATAATAATCCCGTTGCCACGGTTACAAGCAACGGGCTTGTAGTAGGCGTTGCGCCGGGGGTGGCGATTATCAGCGCGACTTCAACAAGAGTGAATGGCGATACCATTATCGCGACCTGCCGTGTGCAGGTCGCGGCGCCTAACGTAGCCGTGACAAGCCTGCGTTTGGATAAAAGTCAAATGGCACTGAGCGTAGATGGCGCTTCCGACGTATTGACAGCCGTTGTCTATCCGACAGACGCAACAAATAAAGCGCTTATATGGGAAAGCAGCAACACCGCGGTTGCCGGCATCGACACAGGCAGTGGTCTTTACAACGAATTCCAACGGTTGATAGTACCAATATCAGCCGGAACAGCGACGATAACAGTCAGGACCGCGGACAGAAGGTTCAGCGCGTCTTGTGCGGTGACGGTGACGGCGGCGCTTACATTTATACCTGTTTCAAGCATAACGTTGGCAACGACGACTGTAGCGATGGGCGCGAAAGTCGATTTAAATGAAATAAGTACGGTATACCCATCAAATGCCACCAATACAACAAGATCCTGGGACTTAGTAACAGAACTGACGACAATAAACGGAGTCTCCACCGAGGGCGGTTTCCTAAGCGTACCATGGGGCTATACGGGTACGGTTGTTGTCGATGCTGTAGTGACAAACGGCTTGGCTGAGAGAACCGACGCCGACGGGAATACAACATGGGATTTTCCGGAAAACGTCGATTATACACAGCGTTTCACTATAAGAGTCGTGCAGTTTATTCCGGTCGCAGGCATCATTAACGGACCTTCGCTTGCTTTCGTCGGGGTACCGCTGCTGTTACGCGGCACGGTACAGCCAGCCGGGGCTTCTTACCAGAGCATCAGTTGGTCTATGGGGGATATTAACACCGCTGCGGCATATCTTTCCGACACAGGTGTGCTGCTTGCCCAGCAACCGGGGGTGGTAAGTGTTGTCGCGACCATAAATAACGGAGTGCTTTCCGGTTCGGTAGGGGTCATTTATGAACAGACATTCATTATAAAAGTCGACCCGTACGTCACCAACGCGCTCGACCTGCGTGCCAATCCGGGCGGTACGGTGAGCGGCGCGGGCGCCGGCCAGTTCGCGGGCGGCGAAATAGTCACGATCAGTGCTATGCCCAGCGCGGGGTACACTTTTGCCGGATGGTACACCTCGAACGGAGGAGAGTTTGCCGACGCAAACCGAGCCACGACGCAGTTCACTATGCCCGGTAACGCGACGGCGGTGACCGCGTACTTTTCATACATCGGGCTCCCCGGCGGGACAGCAGAGAGCGCCGGTACATGGAGCGGGGGCGTAATACTGCCCACCCCGGTGCATTATTTCACAAACAACAGCATATATACGAAAAACTCGTCCGTGACTTTCGGCCATGTGACCGTCAGGGATTTCCAGCTTTTCAGCTATGTTACGCTGGACGGGAGAACTCTTTCAAGAAACGCGCACTACACGGCAAGCCGCAACGGGGGCTACACTGAGATCATACTTGCAAACGGCTACTTAAACGCGCTGGAGCAAGGCGCTCACACATTGACGGTATATTTTTCCGACTATGTTTCGGTCACGGCGGTGTTTACAGTGATATCGACGGCTCAAACGTCGCGGGATTATGACGATGTGTATACTTCCGACTGGTTTTACTCAAGCGTCGCCTATGTGAGCGACCGGGGTTGGATGACTGCCAAACCGTCGGAACCGAGGCGCTTCAGGCCGAGCGACACTGTGACGCAGGGCGAAGTTATCGACGCGCTTTACAGGATGGCCGGAAGCCCGACTGTGATGAATATGTACGGGCAGGCTCTTCAGGGGAGGGACGCCGCTTACGAATGGGTGCGGGCAAACAGCATACTGCCGCTCGGCGGGTATTACAATCTTAACAGCTCCATCACGCGGCAGGATATAGCTGTGATATTCTCACGGCTTGTAACTGTTCTGCGTATGCGATACCCGGTGGTACGGACTGCGGCGAGTTTTGCCGACGAATGGCAGATCGACCCTAATGCCCGGACCGCGGTGAACGATATCTACAGGGCGGGAATCATGAGCGGGCGCACGGTCAACACATTTGTTCCGCTCGGTAATGTGACGCGCGCCGAATACGCCGCGACACTGCAAAGGTTTTCAGAATCTGTTGGGGTTTAACAAATGACCATTGAGGCCAGATTCAACAGCAGCAGCATTGCCGGGAGGCTGCGCGACGGCGAGTACGAACTGCCGGATGGCGCGACAGTCGCGGCGTTCATGGAGCTTGCGCAGAGCGAGGCGGGGTATATGCTTTCTGAAGAACAAAAGGACAGTTGCGTGTTTTTGTTCAACAACAGCCCGGCATTTTTTGATACTGAACTACATGGCCCGGGTAAACTTCGGGTCATGTTTAAAATACTGGGTGGATGAATTCATGAACAGATATGAACGAAACGCGCCCGCAATATCCGTGGCTCAGCAGGAACTGCTTTCGGAAAAGCGGGCTCTTGTAGCCGGATGCGGCGGGCTTGGCGGTTATATTATTGAATTTCTGGGGCGCGTCGGCGTCGGCCATATCACGGCGGTCGACGGAGACGTGTTTTCCATTTCCAACCTGAACCGCCAGTTACTGTCGACGGAGCAAACGCTTGGCAGGCCCAAGCCGGAATGCGCGAAAGAGCGCATGAGCGCCGTTAACCCGTCTGTCACCGTGACGCCGGTCTGCGAGTACATAACAGAAGAAAACGCCGATAAACTGGTCGCGGGGCATGATATTATCGTCGATGCTCTCGACAACGGGAAAACGCGAATGATCCTCACGGCGGCTGCAAAAAAGGCCGGGATTCCGTTCGTGTGCGGCGCGATCGGCGGCTGGTACGGCCGCGTGATCGTATTGTATCCCGGAGATAATGTCGACTTTTTGTGGAAAGGCGAAACGCCGCGGCAGGCAGGTAATCTGTGCTTTACCGCCGCTCACGTCGCATCGATACAAGCGTCCGAAACTGTAAAAGCCCTGCTTGACCGCCCGGGTATAATTCGCGGAAAGCTATTGGAAATCGATATGCTGAACGCCCGCTGGGACGAAATACCGTTAGATTTTTCGTAATGATGCAGAGGGTGTGCGCTATGGGCTTAGTGTCCCGGTCAGTTCCGCCTCGCCGCTGGAATTTCCTCGACAACTAAACCAATAACGCACACTCTTCTGTGTCAGCTATGCTTTCCCTAACGCCCTCAGTACTTTGTCCGGCGTCGCGGGCGGGTCGACCCAGGCGCCGATGGCGTTATGGATCGCTATAATGACAAGATGTGTACTGGCCATGGAATGGCTGATACCGCTGGCGCCGTAAACGCCGTCGCTGGCTCGCGACTCGACGAAAAAGCGGTCGACAGGAGCGGCGTCAAGGATACCCGGCTTTTTATACTCTATCATGTTGTTGTTGAGCATGACGCCTGTGCGCTTGTCATATACAAAATCTTCCAGTAACTGGCTGCCCTGGCTGAAGTACATGACCTGGTCTATCTGGCTTTCGAGCGAAGTCGGGCGGAGAACCAGTCCCGGGTCGGCTACGGCGCCGAAACGCAGTATCTCGACCTCGCCAGTTTCGGTATCGACAGCCACTTCGCAGTAAGCGGTATTCATAACATCAAGTATTTTACCCATTTCACCGACCGACCATACGGACAGGGGCGGGCGGCCGACGAACGTCGCGAATAAATTGTCCTCTGTTGCCTGACCGAGCGGAACCGATTTTTCGGGATCCGCTTTTATTATTACCCGGCTGTCGACGATGTCGAGATCATCAGGGGTCAACCCCTTGAACGGGCCGGGCTCCGGCGGAGGCGGACCGAACCGGAACGGCGGAGGCGGGTTTTCAGCGTATCTGACAGCGGCTTCAAGTATCTGCCGCCGCAAATCGTTAGCGCATTCTTTCATAGCCCAGGCGGAAGCCGTCGTTCCGTCGGAACCGCCGCCGAAAGCCCTGAAAGGTTCGCGGTAATCGTAGTCGATACTGATATCTTCATACTTCAGTCCCAGTTCTTCGGCTGCAACCATCGCGTTTGCCTCGACGACGTATGCGCCGAACAATGGCCCCTGTGTTGGCAGATGGACAACGCCGTCCCTTAATTCCAGCTTGCATCTGTAAATGGCGCCCGAGTGCCTCGGGCACATTTGGTAACGGAAACTCATGCCGTGCATACGCCCGTCGTTAAGCGTTTTCGTTCCTGACTTATGCCAATGCCAGTCCATCAGCTTTTTTCCGGCTTCGATACATTTGTCAAAGCTTGGTACGGGATTTGTGTCGTCCTGTGAAGTCGGGCCATGCAGATTGAGCCGGGCTACGTCGATCGGGTCCATGTCCAGTTTTTCCGCGATTATGTGTATCGCCATAGTGATCGTATCCCAGTTAAACGGGCAGTGCTGCCCGGATACATACATTACGCCCCGGTTTGAATCGACTATTTCCATGCGCTGGCGCACATTTTTGCACCTAAGCGTGTTATACGGGCCCTGAATCAGATCGCCAACGTTGCCGAAAGCTGAGCTGCCGCGCGATCCGTTGTCGGCAATCGAAAAATCGTCTACAGCGGTTATGGCGCCGTCGTTTCTAAAGCCGACTTTCATATTCATGTAACGTTCGTTCATAAGGAAATCGAACGTATCCTCGCGGGTGTTGACGCATCGCACCGGTCTGCCGGTTCGTTTTGCCAGCAGCGGCGTTATTTCCTGCGATCTGCGAAGGCCCCAGTCGCAGTATTTCCCGCCCATGAACAGCCCTTCCTGGATCGTCTTTTCATCCGGAACGCCATAAGTCGCGCTTATAGCATATTTCTCGCGCACGGCGCCCTCGATATGAAGATTTTCACCCTCGCCCTGATACGGGTCTTTCGACCACCAAGCCACCGAACCGGACGGGTTTGGCATATGCGAAGCGAATGTCGGCGTGTACAGGCTGTATTCGGCGATGTGGTCGGCTTCCTCAAACCCTGCTTCTATATCTCCGGAAGTCATGTAGGCGGAATAAACGTTGCCCCTTTTCGGAGGTGAATCATCGTCGATCGGGCGGCGGCCGAATGTCGGCTGTACGTTTTCTCCCGGGCGGATGACCGGCGCGTCCTCGCGCCTGCCGTCAAGCAGGTCGACTACATGCGGGTATACCTCCCATTCGACGTCAAGGGCGCGTATGGCTTCGTCGCAGATGTCTTCATCTTCGGCGATGGCAATAACAGCAACTTCGACGCCCTCCCGGTCCGCTATGTTATCAAGCATAGGTTTCTGCGGTCCGAATACCTCTCCATGTGAATGGAGGGACTTGAGGTCCTCATCTTCCCACGTGACGATATCTACTACGCCCGGGATCGCGCGCGCCTTTGAAGTGTCGACGCTTAGTACTTTTGCGTTTGCGTAAGGGCTGCGGAGGAATTTTGCGTGCAGCATTTCTGGCAGCACATAGTCGACTCCGAACTTTGCGACGCCGGTCGCCAGCGCGTATGAGAGCTTGCCCGGCAGGTTCGGAGTGCCGACGATCTTAAAATTCTCCCTGAGTCCGTTTGTACCGGTGGTATCCGGCATAAAAAGCACCACCTTGTAAATGTAGAATGTATATTGTAAAATGTAAAATTATTGACAGTGCTGATAGCGCAAAAATCATTGCATAGATAGATACAGCGGGTTTCATCCGGTAAAAGCATTATATCAGCGATACGATCAGACACGCAATAAAAAGTTTTGGTTATTCGCAATTGAGTACCACTAAAAACGTGTCTTTCTGATGGGAGTAGCGGCTCGCTTGCGAGACGCTGCGACTGAAGAATCTTGAAGCGAATGTACTTCAATGCATATGGATCCTTCGCAAGCTCAGGATGACACCGCCGGAGGCTTATAGAGGTACCCAATTGAGTACCTGCATTATACATTTAATCTGGGGGTGCTGCTGCATATGACACGGTTTTTTGCTGCTCCGTCGAGTATTACGGGCAATATGATACAGCTCAGCGCGGAGGACGCCGCGCATATCCGGTCGCTGCGCCTGCGCCCGGCGGAGCTGTTCATAGTATGCGACGGCGAAGGCGCCGACTATGTCTGCAGGCTGGGCGGGCGCGGCGGCGGGCCGACCGCTGAAATCGTCGAAAAGCGCCTGTCGCTCGGGGAACCCTCCGTCGCTTGCGACGTTTATATAGCGCTTGCAAAGGGTGACAGGCTCGATTACGCCGTGCAGAAGTCCATAGAACTTGGAGCGCGGGGAATAACGCTGTTTCCGTCGGAGAGGTGCGTTGCGGTACCGGGAGACATGACAAAAAAAACAGCGCGGCTCCAAAGGATCGCGCTGGAAACGGCTAAACAATGCGGCAGGGGCCGCGTTCCTGAAGTCGCAATGGCTGAGTCTTTCGCGGTTGCTGTAGAACAGGCAGGGAGAGCAGAGTTGCCGCTGTTCTTATACGAGTGCGAGGAGAAGACGCATCTTAAACAGATTCTTGATGAGTCGGCGGCGTTGTCGACTGTTGCGATTGTTACAGGCCCGGAAGGCGGGTTCGAACCGCATGAGGCGGAACTCGCCAAGTCCGCGGGTATGCGCACCGTCACGCTCGGGCCGCGCATACTAAGATGCGAGACAGCGCCTGCCGCCGCGCTTGCGGCTGTTATGTACCATACCGGGAACCTTTAAAACGTAAAGTGAAAAGTGCAGAATGTAAGATTTACTTGGTTTCTTTGAAAATTACGAAAGTAAGATCCTTCGCAAGCTCAGGATGACACAATCGGTGGTTTATGATGACACAATCGGTGGTTTATGATGACACAACCGGTGGTTTATGATGACACAATCGGTGGTTTGGGATGACACAATCGGTGGTTTGTGATGACACAACCGGTGGTTTATAGAGATTCTCAATGGCGTTCACTCGCCGCTGCGTATCTCTGCGCGTTTGATTTTGCCGCCGATCGTTTTTGGCAGTTCCGGCACAAATTCCACTATACGCGGATACTTATATGGCGCGGTCAGCTTTTTTACGTGATCCTGAAGCTCCTTCACAAGCCCGTCGGAAGGCTCCCAGCCTTTATTAAGGACAACAGTAGCCTTAACTACCTGACCGCGTTTCGGGTCAGGCGCCCCGGTTATAGCGCATTCAAGCACTGCGTCGTGTTCCGCGAGAACGCTCTCCACCTCAAACGGGCCGATACGGTAACCGGAGCATTTGATCATGTCGTCGTTACGCCCTACGAAATAATAGTATCCGTCCGGATCGTGCCATGCCCTGTCCCCTGTATCGTAGACGCCGCCTTCAAACGCTTCGGCGGTCAATTTTTCATCGCAGTAATAACCTCTGAATAGCCCGACCGCGTCAGTATTGCGCACTATGATGCGCCCTTCCTCGCCGTCTTCGCAGGGGTTCCCGTTTTCGTCTACGAGGTCGATATCATAAAGGGGCGCAGGCTTGCCCATCGAGCCGGGCCTGGGTTTGAACCACGGGAAGTTAGCGATCAGCACGGTGGACTCCGACTGACCGAAGCCTTCGTACATTTCAAGCCCCCATGCTTCTTTGATTTTATTAAAAACCTCGGGGCTCAGCGGCTCGCCGGCGTTGCCGCAGTGCTTGATCGCGCTGAAGTCGTAACCTTCCATACCGTCGGCCAGCATGAACCGGTACATAGTCGGCGGCGCGCAGAAAGTGGCGACTTTATATCTTTCCAGCCTTTCCATCAGGTCCTTCGGGACAAATTTATCCATATCGTAAGCGAACACAGGAGCCCCGCAGATCAGCTGCCCGTATATTTTGCCCCAGCCGAACTTTGCCCAGCCCGAATCTGAGACGGACATATGCAGTTTGCCTTCCCTCACCTGCTGCCAGTATTTCGCGGTGACGATATGCCCCAGAGGATGGGCGAAATTGTGCAGCACCATCTTAGGCATACCAGTGGTTCCAGAGGTGAAGTAAATCAGCATCGGGTCGGACACGAGGATACGCCCGCTTCCGGCGGGGCGGTCAAACGCGTCGGGGAAACTGTCGAGCGGTTCGCCCCACGGCAACCAGCCGTCGCGCGCGCCCGGCGTCAGAATGCGGATATCAATAGTCGGGCATTCCGGAAAAGCCTGCTCCATTTGCGAGACTATGAAGCCGTCGCTGTCGCTGAAGCAGACGACGGCCTTAACTTTTGCGGCGTTGGCGCGGTAGATGATGTCTTTCGCCGTGAGTTGCATTGTTGCCGGGATAATGATAGCGCCGAGCTTGCAAAGAGCAATAGCGGTGATCCAGTATTCAAACCGCCGGCGCAGGACGCACATGACGACGTCGCCCTTACCGATACCAAGGCTCGCGAAGTAATTTGCTGCCCGGTTCGACAGGGCGCTTAAATCACCGAAAGTGAAAAGCCTGTCCCCCCCGTGGTCGTCGCACCAGCACAGAGCAAGCTTTTCCCTCTCGCACGCCGCCCAGCCGTCGATGATATCAAACCCGAAGTTGAAGTCTTCAGGTACATTGACCGCGTAATTCTTTAGAAAATCTTCGTATGATCCAAACTCCATCCTCGTGAGAAACCGCTCAAGCATATTATTCACTCCAAATATGATTCAATAATGTGGAATTTCGAAGCCGGGATGACGTTGGTCTCGTCCCCTGACTCTACACTCCACTCTTCACACTCCAAACTGCGCGCAGCGTCCTCATTCCGTTATCACCGTTAAAAACCGCGCCTTGTCGTTACCGGCGGCTTTTTGCCCGTGTGGGTGGGAAGGGTCAAAATAGACCGCGTCGCCCGCTTCCAGAATATGCTCCTTATCGTCGTAGGTTATGACGACAGTTCCCTCGAGAACAAGATTGAACTCCTGCCCCCCGTGCGTTACCAAAGCTGCTTCCGGCTCTCCGGGTATCAATGTAACAAGCAGCGGCTCCATGACTTTATGTGTGAACCGCGGCGCAAGGCTCTCAAACATATACCCTGGATAGCGGTCGATAGTTTTGCCTTTGCCGCGGCGGCAAACCTGCAGCGTTGAAATCCGGGCAGGCTCCCCTGTCAGTATTTCAGACATATCGACGCCGAACTTTTGAGAAATATGATACAGAACGCTTATGGGGATGTTTTCCCCGTTCGTTTCGTACTCAATATATTTTTCAGTATCGACGCCGACTTCAAGGGCCATTTCCTCCTCGGTCATCCCGAATATGTCGCGAAGCTCGCGTATGCGCTCCGATATCATCATTAAATCATTACTCATATCTGCAACCACCTGTTTTCAAGTTCTGTACTTCGCATTCTGCATCATTATTCAAAGGTTGTCAAGCGTTAGGCGGGCGATTGATTATATTCAGCTTTCTTAACAAAAAAACTATATTATTTAACAACTTTATGTTACAATAACGCTCGACACTATCCAATTATGGAGGAAGAACATTGGCCGGAAAAGCTGTGTCGGTGCGTCTTAATAAAGTGATCCCCAGATTCGAAGCGCCTGCAGACCGCGGACTCACGCGCGAACAGGCAAAAGAACGGCTGGAAAACGGCTACGCCAATTTCAAGCCGGACTCCGCTGAAAAAACAGTCGGTCAGATATTCAAGGACAACATATTCACATACCTGAACCTCGTCCTTTCTGTGCTGGCTGTTTGCATTATAGCCGTCGGTTCCTACAGGAACCTTGTATTTATGCCGGTTGTATTTATAAATACCGTTATAGGGATAATCCAGGAATTACGCTCAAGGAGCATACTTTCGAAGCTGAACTTTATAACGGCCCCGCACGCGACAGTTATCCGCGACCGCGAGCGCGTGACGGTTCCGACCGAAGAGGCGGTACTCGACGATATCGCCGTATTCGCGGCGGGCCAGCAGATATACGCGGACGCGATAGTTATCAGCGGCGAATGCAGCGTTAACGAGGCGCTGGTCACCGGAGAGTCTGACGAAGTCACGAAAACACATGGCGATACGCTGCTTTCGGGCAGCTTTGTCATATCCGGCGAGTGCGTCGCCAGACTGGATAAAGTCGGGCGCGATTCTTTTGTCGCGCAGCTCACGCTGGAAGCAAAAAAAACGCGCGGGAAACTCACCGCCGGGATGGTTTCCGCGCTCAAGAGATTTGTTCAGATAATAGGAATTATCATCGTGCCGGTGGGGCTGATAATGTTTTACCAGCAAGCCCGGGGCATTCCAGTTACGGACGCGGTGGTAACGACGGTAGCCGCGCTGATCGGTATGATTCCCGACGGCCTCTATCTGCTCGTATCAATAGCCCTGACAGTCAGCGTTATCCGCCTGGCGAGGAAAAAAACGCTGATTCAGGAAAGAAACTGTGTGGAGACGCTCGCCCGGGTCGACGTGCTTTGCGTCGATAAAACCGGAACGATAACCGAGAACAAAATGGAAGTCAAGGGGACGGTCCTCCTGTGCCCGGAACGGTTCAGTTACGAAGATATCAACATGATAATTGCAGACTACGCGGGTAACCGGCCTTCTGACAACGAGACTATGTCGGCGCTGCAGGCATACTTCAACTCGCCGCCGCGGCGGCAGGCGCAAAAGATACTGCCGTTTTCATCGGTTGTAAAATACGGCGGCGTTTCCTATCATGATGAGGAATCATATCTGCTAGGCGCTCCGGAGCGCATACTGCTGTCCAATTACGCAAGGTACAGGAGCGAGATAGAAGCGCATTCCGCACAGGGATACCGTGTTTTGCTGCTCGCTATGTACGACAGGGATATCCGCCAGAAAATAGACGAGACGCGGGTCATGCCCCTGGCTCTGGTTTTCTTATCGAACAGGGTCAGGCCGGAAGCGCCGGGAACGTTCAAGTATTTCGCGGAGCAGGGCGTTCAGATAATAGTCATTTCGGGGGACAACCCGATAACGGTGTCAAAAATCGCTCAGGAAGCCGGGATCGAGGGCGCCGAACGGTTTGTGGACGCCGCGGCGCTGACAACGGACCGGCAGATCAAACGTGCGGTTGGGGATTATGTTGTTTTCGGGCGCGTCACGCCCGACCAGAAACGCAAGCTGATAAGGGCGTTGAAAGGCGCCGGGCATACGGTTGCTATGACCGGCGACGGAGTTAACGACGTCCTTGCGCTGAAGGACGCCAATTGCAGTATCGCGATGGCTTCGGGCAGCGAAGTGGCGAGCCAGGTGTCCGATATCGTTTTACTTGACTCGAACTTTGCGGCGATGCCCGCTGTCGTAATGGAAGGGCGCCGCGTCATCAACAATCTGGAACGTTCCGCAGCCCTGTTCGTTACGAAGAACCTGTTTTCGTTCCTTTTCGCCGTTGTCATGACCATAGCGCTGGCGTATTCTTTTCCGCTTGAACCGCTTCACTTCACGTTATTCAATATGATGTTTATCGGCGCGCCATCGTTCGTTCTGGCGCTGGAGCCGAACAAGAACATCGTCAAGGGCAAATTCATGGTAAATGTTTTTTTGAGAGCGCTTCCGGCTGGGCTCACGAGTTACGCGGGGCTGACGGCGCTCTCCGTTGTATGCATGCAGCGCGGTATACCGGATCATGAGACGTCTACTATGGCGCTGATACTGATAGCGTTCGTAGGGCTGCTGATGCTGTACAAGCTGTGCCGGCCGTTCAATAAGCTGCGCATCGCGCTTATAGTGTGTATGATCGTAGGGTTTGTACTCGGCGCATGGGTGCTCGGCTGGTTATCAATATTATCTCCGCTTTACAGGGACAGTGTTTTCATTACTATAATAGTATGCGCCGCATCCGCCCCGGTCTTTTTGCTGTTTACATTATTATCGGATTATTTCCAGCGAAAGTCGAAAGTAAATATCAGTGTACGACCACATTGAGTCCCATATCCTCAAGCTGTTTCTTTCTGGCGCTGATAAGTTCATCAGTCGGCGGCGCCGCTTCAAAAACCGGTTTGCCTGTTTGCAGGCGTTCCCATTTTACGGTACCAAGATTGTGGTATGGCAGTATCTGGACGACTTCTACCGCGCCGCCAAGCCCGGCGATGAATTTTCCCATTTCATCGAAAACCTCGGCCGAATCGCTGTACATAGGCATGACGGGTATCCTTATCTGGAACTTCCCGCCGCTGCCGGCGATCTTTCGGGCGTTCTCCAGAATAAGGTCATTCGGGACGCCTGTGACCTGTTTATGCAGCGAACTGTCGATCCCCTTTATGTCATAGAGGAAAACGTCGGTGTACGGCAGGATCGACTCGATGACTTCCCATTTCACAAAGCCGGTCGTATCTACGGCTGTGTGTATACCCTCGGCCTTGCAGGCCTTCAGAAGCGCCAGCGTAAACTCGGGCTGGCACAGGCACTCGCCGCCGGAAACAGTTACGCCGCCTCCGGATCGGTCAAAAAACGGAACGTCGCGCCTGACGCGTTCCATGATATCTTCGACGGTATAGTCGGCGCCGCACATATAGAGCGCCTTGGAAGTGCAGGTTTTGGCGCAAGCGCCGCAATTGTCGCATTTTGACCTGTCAACTGTAACCAACTGTATATCGCCGCTGCCATCAAGCGCGGCTTTACTTTTGCCCGGCGATATTGCGTCATGCGGGCATACATTGAGACAACGTCCGCACTTTTCTATACCGACGCATTTGATCTCCATCCAGTTGAGCTCCGTATAAAACTCCTGAGACTCCGGGCTGTGGCACCATGGGCAGCGCAGCGGGCAGCCTTTCATGAACAGAGTCAGACGTATGCCCGGGCCGTCATGTACTGAAAAACCTTGAATGTCGTAGAATTTTCCTGTCAATTCCTTATTTTCCATATGTAGACTCCAATACAGCGTATGGTATTTGCGGATATTTTAAGCTATTTAACAGCGTTTTTCAATAAAAATAACAACCCCGCATCCGTCCATCGCGAATGCGGGGCTACTTGTGGTGCTCAATATACAATGGGCAATCCACCTTTCTATTCGAATCCTGCCTGTCCTACTTATACGCGTCTCCGATGCAGCACATGCACACCATAACTCCCCTTTGGGGATACCGGCGGACTTTCTTCCGCGGTTGTGCTAGTTGGTCGAACGACCCTGTCTGCCATGAACTCGTAGCTCTGTGAACAGTAGCTAAATCCGATTACGTGTACAATATACTATAATTGTCATTTTTTGTCAATAGTTTTTATGAAATATCCATAAAAAACGTGAAATTCAGCATATTACACAATACCTTGTTGTAAGAAATATACAAGGATTTATGTGACATTTTGGAAACCTCAAACCAATTGGGTCACTAGCGTGCCTATTCCGTCTATAGTGACTTTTACGACGTCGCCGGGTTTCAACCATACGCGGTCTTCCCTTTTATGCCCTTGAATGACGCCTGACGGGGTGCCGGTGAAAAGCAAGTCGCCGGGAGAGAGTGGGAAAAAGCGGGACGCCGCGCTGAGGGCCTCAGTACAAGAGAAAATCATATTAGATGTAAGATCCGACTGGACCGTGACGCCATTTAGCTCGCATTCGAGCCTGACGTCCGCGTTTGGGTCGAAGCTATCCCGGGTCACTATATACGGCCCCGCGGGTCCGAATGCGGGTAACGCTTTACCGGACAACCATTGTGTGGAAACAAACTGGGCGTCCCGTGCGCTCAGATCGTTACCGCAAGTGTATCCGAAGATTACGCTTTCAGCCTCATCTGGTGTGATACTATATGCCGGTTTGCCGATCACGACCACCAGTTCGGCCTCGTAATCATAACGGCTGAACCATGCGGGCAGCTTTACCGGCTCTTTATGAGCGCTCATAGCGTCGTTGAATTTGCTGAAAAATATAGGATGCTTTGGCGCTTCGCCGCCTGTTTCCTCGGCATGTTCTTTATAGTTCAGACCCTCGCAGATGATTTTCCGAGGTTCGGTCACGGGCAGGAACTTGATGCTGTCCTCGCTGAGGGTAGTGTGTTTGCCCTGATTTAAAGCATCCGATATGCGGGCGAGCATCTCTTCGCCGCCCTCTATGACGTCGTTCATCCTGGACGGGAAGCCTAGCTCAGTGATATTTACGATACCACCGTCTGTCTTGACTCCCACGCACGGGCTATTGCCGAATTGTATTTGACACAGTTTCATAATGCTCTCCTATTGTAAATGTAGGTAACTATTCAGAAGCCCCGTTCAGGTGTTGTATTTGCATTCCGATAGCGGAGCATGGATGCGGAGCGGCGCTCAATGAGCACATGGATGTAAACTTGAGCGGGAGGAATGCGAATGC
>Ga0082212_10006356_pt1 | contig 15903 bp, 12 predicted proteins | sample TergutNt197P3_FD_71548 | JGI IMG/M metagenome (GOLD analysis project Ga0082212, IMG submission 71548) | Neocapritermes taracua P3 segment gut microbial communities from Petit-Saut dam, French Guiana - Nt197 P3 | ecosystem: Host-associated > Arthropoda: Insects > Digestive system > Gut ... | reverse complement strand
CGCCGCCGGAATTCTGCCACCTTCCCCTGGTGATGGGGCAGGACGGCAAAAAACTCAGCAAGCGGCACGGTGCGACCAGCATCGACGAATTCCGCAGACAGGGATATTTGCCCGAGGCACTGATCAACTACATCGCCCTGTTGGGAGCGTCTTACGAGGAAGGACGGGACATCTACAGCCTGGAGGAGCTGGGGCAGCGATTCAGCCTGGACAGGCTTAACAAGGCCCCGGCGATTTTCGACTACAAAAAACTGGAATGGTACAACGGCCAGTACATCAGGATGAAAAGCGACAGTGAACTTGCCGGCGCCTGCCTGCCGTGCGCCGTGGAAGCGGGGTTGTTCGGCGAAGCGGGATCGGAACCCTCGCAGGAACAGCAGCGCCTGTTCACCGCCGCCATGCCCCTTATCCGCGAGCGGCTGAGCTTCCTCCACGAAGCGGCGGAGAAGATCGGCTATCTGTTCCGCGATCCGCCCCTGCCCGCGCCGGAAGAATTTTTTCCAAAAAAGGCAGGCGCCGCCGAAACAATCAAGCTGCTGCAATTGGGCCGCGAACTTGTGCAACCTTTGGCAGAGGCGGCGGACGACGCGGCTGCTGAGGCTTTTATCAAAGAACAGGCCGAAAAAAACGCCGTCAAGCTCGGCGATCTCATGATGCCGCTGCGGGTTGCCGTCACCGGCAGCAGAGTCAGCCCCCCCCTTTTCGGCTCGCTGCGGCTGCTCGGCGCGGAACGCTCGCTTAAGCGCATTGATCGGGCACTGGCACATATTGACAAATAGTATACAATGTAGTATCATTATTGTATGCAGATTCTCTGGGATAGTGAAAAAAACCGTAAACTCACTGCCGAGCGAGGGTTGTCACTTGAAACTTTTGCATCGCTTATCCTTGAAAAAAAGTATTTGGATATTCTGAAAAACCCTTCAAGGCCGGATCAAAATATCTTTGTCATCCCATATCAGGCATATACCTATGTGGTTCCATTTGTCATTGATGACAAGAAAAATATTGTTCTAAAGACTGTTTTCCCCAGTCGGAAGTTCAACAAAAAATACGGAGGAAAAAAATGAAAAATGCCCTGGATGTCTACGAGCAGTCCATCGAATACAACGCAGAGCAGTTTGTACCCCTTTCGGATTCCGAAAAAAGCGAGGTAGAAACCATTATCAATGCTGCCAACAAAACCAAAAATATCAATATCCGAATTTCGGAATATGACATGGAAAAGGTTAAACAGCGCTCCGCAGAAGAAGGCATTCCCTATCAAACGCTTATTTCCAGCATCATCCACAGGTATATCACCGGAAAACTTGTCGACGAGCGGGCAGTACTGAAATCAATGGAACTGTTACGACAATAACTCCCGCAGTCCCTCAAACACCGGTTCCAGTTCGTCGAAGCGCATGAGCGCGTGCCGATCCAGCGGGGTGGGCATATTGTTCACGATGACAAGATCGCCGCCGGAACGCAGGGTGTATTCGGGCAGCGAGGCGGCGGGGTAAACGGTTAAACTGGTTCCCAGTACCAGCATCAGGTCGGCGCTTTGCGAATGTTCCGCCGCTTCCCGCAGGGCATCAGCCGGCAGACTTTCGCCGAAAAAGGTAATCGCCGGCTTCAGCACCCTGCCGCATTTGGGGCAAAGGGGCATTTCGCCACGGCGGACAATGGCGGCGGCTTCCTCAAAACCCATTCTAACTCCCGCGCAGCGTAGACAGTAATGCATTTTCGGCGAACCATGCACCTCAATCACATTTGTACTTCCTCCCTTCTGGTGGAGCAGATCGATGTTCTGGGTTATCACCGCCCTGAGGAAGCCGCGCTTTTCAAGATCGCCCAACACGGTATGTACCACCGACGCTTCTTTTTCGTCGATGTTGTAGATAAACGATCCCGCCCTGGTATAGTACAGCGAAGGGTCGCGCTCAAAATAATTGATGTCAAAAATTTTTTCAGCGTCCATGTCGTTGTACAGGCCGTTCTTGCCGCGAAAATCCCGGATGCCAGAGAGCGTGCTGACTCCCGCGCCGGTAAGCGCGACAGGGTGCTTTGCCTCTTTTATCCGCTTAAATAATACGGCAATGTCTTTCGTTAACTGTTCGTCCATGCTGGTATCCTTTCAATCTGGTTTTAGTTCCACCGCCCCAACCGGGCGTATTCGTAAAACAGCAAGAGAGCCGCGGCCAAAAAGCGCGTCCATGCGCGTCCGGTAGCCTTCAAGCCCTGCGGCCGGAATATATGCCTGTACGGTTCCTGCAAAGCCCCCGCCGTGTACCCGGCAGGCGGCGCGGAAGCCATGCTCACGGAAAAATTCCCTGGACGCGGCAAGCGCCAGCGAAAGCCCCTGCTCGTATGTGTTTCGCGGTGAATACACATTTTGCAAAAGCTCCCACGAAGAATTCCCCGATTCATTCACAATATCCAAAAACCGCGCCATAATTTCCCGCTTCTGCGGCTGCGCGGCAGCGGCGAGTTCCTCCAGCAGCGCTGCCATTGCGTCCACCCTTCGGTTTTCGTTAAAGAAGTGAATGGCGCGCAAAAGAGCACGATCGCCAAGTGATTTTCTGATCTGTGAAGCAGCGGAAAATACCTGGGAAAGCTCGATTTCCCTGAGAAACGATTTACCGAAAAACCGCGCGACCTCTCCCATCTCCTGCGGTATGGCGGCATAATCGGGGGTAAGGTCGGCGTGGCTGCCATGAGTATTAATCACGCAGAGGACATAGCCCGCAGCCAGGGGATCAAAATCGATCTGCTTTACCAATGGGGCAGACGGATCGGCGAAGTCAATGGCAATAGCCCCGCCACAGGCCGAGGCCGCCTGATCCATGAGGCCGCAGGGCTTGCCAAAAAAAACATTTTCCGCCTTCTGGCTAATCATGGCAAGTTCAACCGCAGAACATTGCCCATTGCCATACAGACAGTCGAATATTTTCGCTATCAAAACTTCCACCGCCGCGGAAGAAGACAGGCCGGAGCCGGGCAAAACTGTGGAAGAGGCATTCGCGCTGAAGCCGCCTGTTTCCACTCCCCTGCCGGCAAATTCATGGGCAATGCCGCGAATCAGCGCTTCGGTGGTTCCCCGTTCTTCCGGTTTTGGGGAAAGGTCAAACTTGCCGTCTTTGCCCTCAAGATTCACCGAGACATCGGGAAAGCCGGTGGAACGGAAAAACACCTTCCGGTCGCTGCGGGGAGCGGCAACGGCGGCGGCATCCATCTGGACTGAGGCGGCAAGCACCCTGCCCCGGTTGTGATCGGTGTGGTTGCCCCCCAGTTCGGTGCGTCCCGGCGCGCTGAACAGACGCAGACTCTCAGTATTTACGGAAATTCCGGGCAGGGAAAGCATTCCTTCCGCCAATGAGACATAGCGCCGCCGTTCGCGTTCAGGGGCATCGGCGCTGTCGCTGTACAGAGGCTTGAGTATTGCCTCACCCTCTGGGCTGTCGAAGTAATTCACCAAATCATTCCCGGTCATGCGTGCTTGCAATTATAGGCTATTCGTGGTATTCTTGCCATATCTTAAATGTAGAGAGGTATGATATGGCCCACAAAATCAGTGATGCCTGTACAAACTGCGGCACCTGCGACAGCGAATGTGCAGTTGAGGCGATTTCCGAGAAAGACGGAAAACGTGTTATTAACGCGGAAACATGCGTTGACTGCGGCGCCTGCCTGAGCGCATGCCCGGCAGAAGCCATAGCCGCCGAATAAAACCGAGGGTTATGGGAAAATACGGCAAGGGATTTTCCCTTGCCTTTTTTTTAATTTCTTTTCTCTGCCACGCGCAGGAAACAGCGCCGGGCACGGGACAAAACATTCAGGTCTTTCCGCTCATTACGCGGCTGGACAGGCGGGACGAGTTTTTCAGGCAATTTATTGCCGACGTGGAGCTAAACCGCAGACGGGTCTTTAACCTGACCGTAAGCCGGTACAGTAACAACGAAAGCGCCCGGGCCATTGCCGATTCCCTTACCGTATTCCGCTACATCCCTGTCGAAGGGGATACAATTAACTCCCTTGCCGCCCGCTGCAGCATACCGTATTCGACATTGGCCAGCCTGAACCGTCTGGACAACCACGGGATGGTAGAACCAGGCAAGCCCCTGCTTTTGCCGTCGGCTCCGGGGATATTTGTGCCAGAGCAGCCGCAGTCCGGCCTTGAGCAGCTCCTGGCTTCCAGGCATTTCCCGCTGGTTGAAGGCGAATCGGCTGCGCTCACCATCGGTACGGTGTTTCATTTTTTCCCCGGCGGCGACTTTAACTCAACCGAACGCGCTTTTTTCCTCCATACCGGTTTCAGCTTTCCGCTGCGTAACTACCGCATAACTTCCGGCTTTGGGATACGGAGGAATCCCGTAACCGGAAATACCCGTTTCCACGAGGGACTCGATCTGGCCGCCCCCGCCGGAACTGAGGTTTTTGCTGCCGCAAACGGCATTGTCACCGAAATCGGAGAAGACCCGGTCTACGGGAACTATGTCATAATACGGCACGAAAGCAACTGGGCAAGCCTGTACGGTCATTTGCAGAGAATCGGGACAACCTTGCACGAGGCGGTAAGATCGGGTACTCTTATCGGGTGGGTGGGAACAACGGGACAGTCCACCGGCCCTCATCTGCACTTTGAATTGAGACAAAATGGAAAGGCAAGGGACCCCGATAAGTATCTTTTCCTGTCCGGCGGACGCTGAAACAAATGCAAAGAATTGTTGTTGGGGTACTATGTCTTTTCCTTCTCGCTATTCCTTCCGGAGCGGAATCTTTGCGCGCCCTGGTAGCCGGAGAATTGACCATATCCGCCGAAAACCCCGAAGGTTCCTCCCTGAATATTGCCCACAACAATTCGGCGGTAATCCTGCTGGGAAGAGATACCCGTTTTTTCCGCGGTATCGAAATCGAATTTTCCGCGCCCCAGGCATGGCTTTCGTATCAGGGCAGTCTTGCCATGCTTTTATATGCGGAACTCGATCGCCAGCCCTCCGCAGGGGTAAACGACCTTGAAGGACGGCGCATTGCCTACGAGCCTCTGCCAAACCGTATAAAAATCGTCTATCAGATTCCCCTGCGCCTGTCCCACGGACTCAGATCGGGACCCTATGCTACGGTTCCCACCGGCATTACGCCTCCCTCATCCTTCCCAATCCTGTTCAGGCTGATGCCTATAATCAAAGGATTGAGCACAGAACTGGAAAATATGCAATTCCAGCTTACGGCAAAGCCCATATTGAGCGATGAAGGGGCTATCCGGTTGAATTTCCGTTACCCGCAGCAGCTTCAGGGCAGGCCGTATACCGTACTTATTGATGACATTCCTGTTGATAACACCCGGGATGAGCTGCTTCTTAGGGAAGGAGAGCACCATTTAGTGGTACTTTCCGATAATTACAGGAACGAAAGCCGCCGTTTTATGGTAGAGAGGGCCAAAATTCTTGAATTGACCGTCAATTTGCAGGATCCAACACCGCTGTTAATCTTTGAAGCGCCGGAAAACGCACGTGTTTTTCTGAATAACAGGCCGATTCCGCGGAACAGCGGTCCGGTTCCGGTAGATCCCGGTACACATGAGGCAAGATTCCAGGTCGGCGACTATTCATTGACCAGGACTGTGACCGTTCAAAGGGGAAAAACCTACCGTATTGCCCTTGCCGTGGACATTGATATCGAAGAAAACGAGTAATATAGAGCCAAAATACAACTAAAGAAACGGGCAAAATGTGCCGATAAACAATATGTCGGACATGTAGTTCCCCTCCCAAATCACTGCGTGTTCGATATGCCTCAAGGGGCATGGGCCGGTGCAAACCGGCCTTTTTTTATTCATTATCCGATATATAGCCTACCTTGACTTTTCCCGGGTACTCGCATAGGCTGATACTATGGGAAAACGTGGGAGATCTTCCGTGGTTTCCGGCATTATCGTAAAAATTCTCATCGGTATTACTCTTGGTTTTGTGACTGTTATCGGTGTAGGGCTTGGCTTATCACTTGCAGAAACGATAAATATCAAAAATCACGAAAATTTTGTTGAATTTGCCCCGGCACTTCCAACCAAGATACTGGATATCAATGGAATTCTGATAACGGAATTCTCTGCGGAAGAGAAACGGGAAATGGTTTCACTCAGTGAACTGCCGCGGCATCTTATCCATGCGGTGCTGGCGAGAGAAGATCCCAATTTTTACAGCCACAAGGGGTTTAGTTTCAGGGGCATTATTCGCGCCGCCATTGGCCAGGTTATCAGACGGCCGATGGGAGGCGGTTCTACCATTACCCAGCAGGTCGCCGGAACATTGTATACCGACCGGGGCGAGCGCACCATTCGCAGAAAGGTAAAAGAGCTGTGGTGGTCATTTCAAATTGAGAGGCGCTACACCAAAAACGAGATACTTGAAATATACCTCAACTATATGTATATGGGACCGGGAACCTATGGGGTAGAAGCGGCAAGCAAGTATTTTTTTGGCCACAGCGCAAAAGACATTACCCTTGCCGAAGCGGCGCTGCTGGTCATTCAGCTTTCCAGTCCCTCACGTTACAATCCGCTTGATAATCCGAATACCGCCATGAACCGCCAGCGCTTTGTGCTGGAACGGATGATAGAATTCGGTTATACGACACGAGAAGAAGCCGAGGCTTCGTTTACCGAGTATTGGGACAACTACGACTATACCCGCGCCTCCACCGCAGCGTATTTCCACCGCGAGGACAAGGCCCCCTGGTTCAGCGAGTATGTCCGCCGCGAACTGGACACCATGATGTACGGCACTATGGACTACTATAGGGACGGCTACACGGTTCATACAACACTGGACCTGCGCCACCAGGAGGCAGCGGAAAAATTCATGGCTGAGGGACTCGCGAAGGCCAACAGGGAATTTGCACGCTCACGGGGCAGAAGCAATCTCCAGGCCGAGCGTACCTATATTCCCGTCGTCGACCTTTTAACCCTGGTCTTCGATCTGAATGACATTCATTCAACATCGGCGGCACAGAATGAGCAGAAGTCAATTTCCCGTTATACAAAAACCATAAACCCCATTGTAGACATGGCCGCCCTCGCCTTCGGCATTCAGGAAATCAAGGACATTACCAACGCGGGATTCGGAGAATTAAAAGTCAGCACGGAACAAAATGTGGTTGAAGGCGCCCTTATCTCAATTGAAAACCAGACCGGCTACATTACCGCAATCATCGGCGGTTCAAAATACGACGAGTCGAATCAGCTGATACGCGCTACTCAGGGAAACATCCAGCCGGGATCGTCGTTCAAGCCGCTGTACTATTCTGCGGCAATCGACAGCAGAAAATTAACCCCGGCCTCGTTAATCTACGATGTTCCAATAGTGTTCTATAACGAGGACGGCACTCCCTATATCCCGCTGAACTTCAGGGGGGAATGGAAAGGCTCGGTGCTGCTGTACGACGCACTTTCACATTCAATGAATGTTCCGTCTCTCAAGGTACTGGACACCATCGGCTTTGACCTTGCGATCGACCGGGCTGCAGCGCTGTTGGGGATTACCGACCCAAACCAGATTCGAAATGTCTTCCCCCGTGTATATCCCCTTGGGCTTGGCATTATCTCATCGTCGCCGCTGCGTATGGCGAGGGCTTTTGCCGTTTTTGGAAATCAGGGACGGGATGTAACGCCCATCGCAATCCGTTCGGTGGAAGACCGCAACGGGCGGATAGTTTTGGATACAGAACGTGAACTGCGGCTGCAGCAGCGGCGGGCGGGAAACACCCAGACGATCAGCCAGCAGAACGCCTATATTATGAGCAGAATCCTCGAAAAGACCGTTGAAGAAGGAAGCCTTGCAAACGGCGCCGGCTGGGGATCCAAGTTTACCTTCAGGGACGAAAACGGAAAGTCATTCAGGATGCCGGTAGCGGGCAAAACCGGCACGCCCCAAAACTGGTCGGATGCGTGGGCAGTCGGTTACAGCCCCTATTATACCACGGCAATCTGGTTTGGCTTTGACAGACCGGGCAATTCACTCGGCGTAGAACTGACTGGTTCTACTCTTGCAGGCCCGGTCTGGGGCGACTATATGCGGGTAATACACCAGGGGCTTCCCTACCGTGACTTTTCCAGACCCGCTTCCGGAATAATTGATGTTACCGTTTGCGCAAAATCAGGCCTCCTGAAAACCGCCGCATGCAATGAGGGTGATGTTACCTTCCCGTTCCTTTCTGGAACCCAGCCAACCCAGGCCTGCGATCTGCACGGCGGCGGATCATGGTCATCGACCACCGCGTTCAGCACCATGCGGGAAGGTACGCTGGGACTGGACGACTCTGTTTACCTCAGTTCCTTTATGCCTACCCTGCCGGATGATATTGCTCCCTCTGCCCAGAATCGCAATAACCGTACCAACACCAGAACCACTCCCAACAATACCAATAACCGAAGGACTACCCAGCCAAACCGCGGCGCTCAGCCTCCTCTTGTATGGTCATTTAACAATCCCCATCTGGATGGAGACAGCGACGTTAACTATGCTCCCGAATCCGGGAACTGGCTTGAACAGGAATCCTCCGCCGATGTCCGGCAGAATCAGGGTTCGCCCCCGGACATCTCAAGCGACAATCAGGGCACTGCCGTCATGGAGAATGCCGGTACGGTAAACGAGGAAACAGTACGGCAGAATGTCCCTGATGTTAATCCCGTTCCGCCGGCTGCAGAAGAAGATGAGGATTTCAGTTTCGGACTGGAGATTCCCGCATACAATCCACTTTCGGACTAAGAGAACGGCAATGCAAATACCGATTAAGGACATTATAGTCAGAAAACGAATTCGCAAAGACATGGGAGATATAGAAAGCCTTGCAGAAAGCCTTAAACGCCACGGCCAGATAAGCCCCATTGTGATAAGCAAAAAAAATATTCTTATCGCGGGGGGGAGGCGGCTGGAAGCGGCAAAGCATCTTGGCTGGCGTACCATAAACGCCGTAATATCCGAAAGTTCCAGCGAACTGGCGCGGCTTGAACTGGAAGTAGAAGAAAATATCCAGCGGCACGACTTTAATATGGAAGAAGTAGCGGAGGCGACAAAAAAGATTTACAACCTGCAGCATCCGGGAATATTTCACCGTATTTTCCGCGCTATTGCGCGTTTTTTCAGGTGGTTGTTCAGGATTGAGGACGCATGAAGAATAACCGGAAGATTTCTTCTCTTATTGGGAACTATCTTACAAAACTCGGCCTGAAAATGCGGGCAAAACTGATCATTATTTTTGTTTTAATCACGGTCATTCCCCTGATTGTCCTTACTCTGGTTGCAATTAACCAGTTTAACTATCTGGGGACCGAACTGAAACACAGTATCGGTTCAATGAAATCCGAAGCCAATGATGCCCTTACAACAATGGGACGAATCGCAGTGGAAGACTCCATAGATGCCCTTTCAAGTTCTGCGATACTTCAGCTGGAAAGAACCAGTACCGATCTGGCAGCGAGAATTGCCGATTTTCTGTACCAGAGGGATAATGACATTCTGTACGCGGCAGGAATTGAGCCGGGCGAAAATTCCTACCGGTATTTTTTGAATCACAAAACGGGCAGGCTGGTTAAAAGACGGCAATGGGTGCTTGGAAGGGACGGCAGCACATGGGTTCCTATGGAGCCTCTTCCCCTGGGTTTTTTTTCCAACTCAACCAACCCTGAAAATGATTACAACTACAACAACCGGCCGGCAGACCTGTGGGAGATGGAAACCCGTCCCCTGTATCTTGAGATGACCTATCTTGACCTTGCCGGAAACGAAATAGTCAAGGTGACCACATCGGAACTGATGGACAGACGGCGAAGAAATGTGTCCAGCCGCCACAATACGTTTGTACGGGCGGAAACATATTTCAGTGAACTGAGAAATCTCAGGGCCGGTGAAATTTATGTCTCTGATGTTATAGGAGAATATGTCGGGAGCAGGCTGATAGGAATGTACACCCCGGACATTGCCGCAGAACGGGGTATTCTGTACAATCCGGAGAAAGAGGCGTACGCAGGAAAAGAAAATCCCAGAGGAAGACGTTTCAGGGGTCTCATCCGCTGGGCAACACCTATAGTAAGGGGCGGCAGCATTGCCGGTTATGTTACACTGGCGCTGGATCATGATCACATAATGGAATTTGTCGATCATATAACGCCTATGGAAGAACGCTATGTGGAAATTCCCAGCGCCCTTGAAGGGAATTATGCCTTTATCTGGGACTACCAGTGCCGCAGCATTGCACACCCCCGTCATCATTCCATTGTTGGTTTTAACGCCGAAACGGGGGAACCTGAAATACCCTGGCTTGAGGAAAGCATCTACAACGATTGGAAGGAGTCCGCTCTTGGCTATGCGGAATTCATCAAAACCGTGCCGCCGTTTCACGAACAATCCCGCAGCAAACGGCCGGCTCAACAGTTAACCGCAGCGGGGCTGGTAGGACTCGACGGCCGGTATCTGAACAATGCCCCGCAATGTACAGGATGGTTTGACCTTACCAAAGAGGGCGGTTCGGGCTCTTTTCTGATTTTCTGGAGCGGAGTCTGGAAGCCGAACACTGCCGCGACCATCCCCTACTACACCGGTAATTACGGAAAAACCAAACGGGGGTTTGGCTTTGTGGCAATCGGCGCGGGACTCGAGGACTTCAACCGGCCGGCGCTGGAAACAGAAAAAGATCTGCAGAAGATAATCATCGACACCGACAGTGCCCTTACTGCGGCGGATTCCCAGGCAAATGAATTTTTAGCCGCAAATCTTGTTACTACTACAATCAAAATGGGAACATCTGCCGCCATAACGATATTACTGGTAGTACTTATCGCTATCTGGGTATCATCGATTTTTACCTCCAGCATTACCAGCCTCATCAACGGGATTTCCCGATTCCGCTCCGGCCAGCGGTATTTCAGGTTTCGTGCACCCGTGATGGATGAAATTGGAACGCTTGCCAATGCATTTGACGAAATGGCAGACAGTCTTGCAGGGGCTGAACGTGGACCCATAAGCATTACCGACATGAATCTGAATGTAATCTTCATGAACGAACTGGGACTTACCGCTACGGGGAAGAAGTTCCATGAAGTTCTTGGAAAACCCTATTCCGAGATCAGCCTGTATCCGGCAAATTCAGAATACGATCCCATAAAAGCCCTGCATGAGGGACATGAAACGGAAATTTTATATAGAAAGGATATTGGAAGCTATTTCCAGGGGGAAGCCAGCTATCTTACCGACAGGGCAGGAAAAAAAACCGGATACATTATCACTTCCACAGATGTTACGGAACTGATGGAACAGCAGGAACTCCTGGAAAAGGCAGTTGTTGAAGCAAAGCTCGCCAACGAGCACAAGGGGAATTTCCTTGCGCGCATGAGCCACGAAATTCGAACCCCCATGAATGCCATTATCGGCATGACAGGAATCGTCAAGAAAAAACTCACCCAAAAGTCGTACAGCATCGGCGATGTACTGGCAAATATTGCCCAGATTGAAACATCCTCGCATCATCTTTTGGGTCTGTTAAATGACATCCTTGATATCTCGAAAATCGAGGCTGAAAAAATCGAGATTGCAATGGAAGACATTGACATCCTCAAGCTGGCGCAGACCGTCGCGGCGATTATCCAGCCCCGCTGCGATGAAAAACACATAGACTTTGTTACGGGTTTTGAACTTCCGCCGGATATTTTCTACCGGGGCGATTCCCTGAGGCTGCGGCAGGTATTGATCAACCTTTTGGGGAACGCGGTTAAATTTACCCCTGAAAAGGGAAAGGTTACATTCAATATTATCTGGAGAGACAGCAAAAACGGAAGGGCGTTGATCGGTTTCTCGGTTCGTGACACGGGGATTGGCATATCCGCCGAAGCTATTGAAATGCTGTTCACGCCATTCCAGCAGGCGGACAGCATGATTGCGCAAAAATACGGCGGCACCGGCCTTGGCCTGGCCATAAGCAAAAGCATTGTCCAGCTGTTCGGAGGAGACATTACCGTTAACAGCGTTGAGGGAAAAGGAAGCGAGTTTTGCTTCGATCTGTGGCTGGAGGAAACCGCAGCAACAGAGACAGAAGAAGTTCCGCTTGAGGATATTACGGATCGCCTGAAAGGAAAAAAAGCCCTGATTGTTGATGATGTTGAAATCAACCGCGTCATAGCCGGCAGTATGCTCGAAAATACCGGCATTACAATGGACGAGGCAGAAGACGGGATCGATGCACTGCAAAAATTCAGCAGTTCGGCAAAAAACACATATGACATAATTTTCATGGATGTACAGATGCCGGGCATGAACGGCTATGAAGCGGCAAAGGCTATCCGCGCCCTTGAACGCGATGACGCCAAAACCGTCCCCATAGTCGCCCTTACCGCAAACGCGTTCAAGGAAGACATTGACAGGGCCATGAAAAGCGGCATGAACGCCCACCTGTCAAAGCCCATGGACCCTGAAAAAACAATCGAAGTTACGTTCAAGATGCTGGGAAAGCAAGAGTCAATCAAAACTTGACCCACAATTATTCCGTAAAACCCCGACAGGGCGGGCAGCGCGGGGGCGCGCGCGGGGCTGGCAAAAATCTGGGGGTGCCAAAATACAAGCACTGCGTTAAGCAGTGTCCATAAAAAAGAGTCAGCATGGCAAGAGCCCCAAAAGAGTCGCTGTAACATTGAAGGCGGGCTTGCTTTGCAAGCCCAGCGGGCGACCGCCTGCAGAGCCACCTAACCACTTAATGCTTCTTGCTTAGAGTATCTATCCATATATACCACCTTATTAAGTGGTCAGGCATTTTTTCTATCCTGGTTTAGGATTTTTCTGGCTCGTCTCCTGCGGCGGGGAGCCCAGAAATTTTTTGCCAGCCCCGCGCGCGCCCCCGCGCTGCCCGCCCTGTCGGGACATATTCTGGTTATGGCGGGTCAAGTCTAGCTTTTATGGCAGGGGATATTATCCCTGCATCATTTCAAATTAACAGCCAACCCCTCGCAGACAATCAGCCAACCCCTTCGGGGATGGCTGTTTAGGTATGGTATTTGTCTCGGGGTTCATCTTTGAACCCCTCGCAGACAATCAGCCAACCCCTTCGGGGATGGCTGTTTAGGTATGGTATTTGTCTCGGGGTTCATGTTTGAACCCCTCGCAGACAATCAACAGCGGCGCGTTCGATTTTTAGGCCGGCTTGGTAGCGTTTCATATATTCCCTGAACCCCTGTACATCGCCGGGATCCGGAAAAATCTTTTCCCCTGCATTTCCGGCAAAGACCTTTTTCGCTAGAAAATCCTCCAGGCTCTGCCCGCTTTGCCCGCCGCCGTTTGTCATGTACGCCGCCAGAAGGGCTATTCCCCATGCGCCGCCTTCTCCGGCAGATTCCATAACCGAGACCGGCATTTCAAGGGCTGCCGCCATGAGCCGCTGGGCGGAGCCTTTTGTCCTGAAAATTCCCCCGTGACCCAAAATACCGTCCAGCCGGACATTTTCTTTTTCGGTTAAAATGTCCATGCCCAATCGCAGGGAAGCCATCATGGAAAACAAAAGATTGCGCATAAAATTTGCCAAAGTAAAACGGCTGTCCGGCAGACGGGCAAACAGGGGTCGCCCTTCGGCAAAACCGGTTATGGGCTCCCCGGAATAGTAGTTACAGGAAAAGAGGCCGCCGCAGTCAGCCTCCCCTTCCAAAGCCTTAAAATACAAAGCGTCATACAATTCACTCTTCTCAAATACCGCTCCGGTAAGCCCAATTGCTTCCTGAAACAGTTTTATCCATGCGTCCAGATCGTCTGAACAGTTATTGCAATGCACCATTGCTGCAGGTTTTCCTGACGGTGTGGCGACCAAATCAATTTCAGGGTAAACCCGAGACAGTTCCTTCTCCAGTACCAGCGTCGCAAAAATTGAAGTGCCCGCCGAAATATTGCCGCTACGTTCACGAACAGCGTTGGTGGCAACCATGCCGGTTTCAGCGTCCCCTTCGGGCGGGCAGAAGGGAATACCCGCCTGCAGCGTACCGGAAAAATCCAGCATTCTCGCACCCATTGCGCTGAGGGAGCCGGCTTTTTCCCCTGCACTGAGTGCTTTGGGAAGAATATCCGTCAGTTTCCGGGGAAAACCGTAGCCTGAGGCAAGTTCGTCAAACCGGGCAATCATTTGGCGGTTATAATCACGGGCTGCGTTATCAAGAGGGAACATACCCGAAGCGTCTCCCAGGCCAAGGACTTTCTCTCCGGTAAGTTTCCAGTGCACATAACCGGCAAGCGTTGTCATAAAATCAATGTCCTGAACATGCGATTCACGATTCAGCATCGCCTGGTACAGGTGGGCTATGCTCCAGCGCTGGGGGATATTGCAGTTAAAAAGGGAGGTAAGTTCCGAGGCGGCTTTTTCTGTTGTGGTGTTGCGCCATGTCCTGAAATGATCAAGCTGCCCGCCGTTTTTGTCAAACACCAGATAGCCGTGCATCATTGCAGAGACTCCGATTGACCCTATCGTTGTAAGGGCGATGCCGTACCGCGCCGTTACCTCGGCTGCAAGTTTTTCATAGCAGTCCTGCAGCCCTGACCACATATCATCAAGGTGGTATGTCCAATAGCCGTTTTCCAGCTGGTTTTCCCATTCGTGGCTGCCAGACGCTATCGGGGAGAAATCATCGCCGACAAGCACCGCTTTTATTCTTGTTGAACCAAGTTCTATTCCAAGGCTGGTATTCCCGCCCCCGATTGCCTGCTTTATGTCCATGTTTTGCCCCGGAACATACTAACACACAATTTGATAACACGCAATAAATTTCAGATATTTCCTGTCTTTACCCTTAGATCCAGCTCAATTTTCCAGTCGAATATTTTGCGGAGTTCTTTCAGGGCAGCAAGGCGGATCGCCTTGATCATCGCGCCGCCTTTGCCAACTACAATGCCCTTCTGCGATTCCCGCTCCACCACGATGAAGGCACGCACCCAGAGTCTGCCCTCCGGCACATGTCCGTCCGGTGCGCTCTTCTGTGCCGAAGGGACGGCTTCGGTAAACTGGGCGTCGGCTATTTCAACGCGCAGGGCATGGGGCAGTTCCTGGCGCAGCCGGTTAATTGCCTGTTCGCGGATAATCTCGGCAATGCGGAAATCCACTTCCTGATCGGTGTAATACTCCGCACTGTAGAACGGTTCGCCTTCCGGCGCGAGATCGTATAACGCGGACAACATCGCCTCAATGCCCTCGCCGGTTTTTGCGGAAACGGGGAAGCGGCGTTCGGCAGGTACGGCGGCAAGGCTGCACGACAGAAAATCGAAGGCCGCCCCGCAGTCCGCGTTTTCGCCAGCCACGCACCGCCCCCCCGCCCCACCGGGGCTATTGCCGGCCAAGTCGATCTTGTTGACGGCGGCTACGACTCTGTGCGCATGGGGAGCAATCAGCGCGGCGGTCTCTTCATCTTCCGCCCCGGGGGAACGTGAAGCATCCATCACATACAGGATCAAATCAGCGTCTTCAATCGCGCCGGCGGATATGTCCAGCAGTTTTTTGTTGGATTTTTTTTCAGACTTGTAGCGGCCGGGCGTATCAATAAAGACAAGCTGCCCCTGTTCCCTGTTAACGATGCCCCGGATTGCGCTGCGGGTGGTCTGCGGGACGGCGCTGACAATCGACACCTTTTCGCCGCAGATACAGTTTACCAGCGTCGATTTTCCCACCGAGGGACGGCCAATAACGGCGATAAACGCTGCCTTTGGCGGCGAAATCATCGATCCCGCTGCATGAGCACTTGTTCGCCGGCGCTGGTGTAGACGGTGGTGTTCGGCGGAACCGATTCGGTTATCCACACGTTGCCGCCAATAACACTGCCCCGTCCAATAATCGTATCGCCGCCCAAAATGGTCGCATGGGAATAAATGGTAACATCGTCCTCCATGGTAGGATGCCGCTTGCAGTTGC
>Ga0082212_10006355_pt1 | contig 15903 bp, 8 predicted proteins | sample TergutNt197P3_FD_71548 | JGI IMG/M metagenome (GOLD analysis project Ga0082212, IMG submission 71548) | Neocapritermes taracua P3 segment gut microbial communities from Petit-Saut dam, French Guiana - Nt197 P3 | ecosystem: Host-associated > Arthropoda: Insects > Digestive system > Gut ... | reverse complement strand
CTAAGGTATACTTTTTTTGTTGTATATTGATGTTTGTCATACCTCAATTCTACAACAAAAAGCGAGCTTTTTACAAACTCGCTTTTTCTTTTTTGGGGGGACTGTTGTTTTGCAACAGCCCCCTTTTTTTTGATTTAACAAAATGATGGCCACCCTGGAATGTCTCTTCTACGGTCTGTAATCCGACTTTCCGGATGGAAAATGTCGCATATCATTATCAACCATGGTACAATTATGTGGAGATGATATGGAAATGGAAAGTGAGAAATGGGCTATATGGAAGTGTTGTGAGATATTATAAATTCAACAACGTGTTGGAGGAATATGTTCTGGCAATAGCCGCTGAAAGAATAGCCAAAATTGACCTCAAGGACGATGCCTTCTTATGGTCAACCGCAAAAGAATGGGTGCCCCTTTGGGATCAACATTTGAAAGTTATCAAAAACAATGTTGAAGAGATTACGTCATCAGCTATAGATGAAAAAGCTCTTTCCTACTTTCCCAGTTGACACGTTCAGGGATACAAAGTAACATATAATTATAAGGAAGGACGTTGCGACTTATCGTCGAAAAACATTGCAGAGGTGAAAAAGGTGTCGGCCAACAATCAAGAAGATATCCAGTTAGGCAAATGGCAAGTCGATTCGCTGATAGGACAAGGGGCATATGGTAAAGTCTATAAAGTGAGCCGGAAAAGAGAAGAGGGAGAAGAGCAGCCACAGTTTTCGGCGGTAAAAATCATTAATATTCCCCGCAACTCCGAATTGCTGGAAATGAGAAACGAAGGTCTGAGCGAAGAAGCCATAAGAGGGTTTTGTCAAGCCATAGTCAAAGATATTATTAATATCATAGACAGGATGATGCCGTTTCGCTGGTACAAACATATTCTTGGTGTTGAAGATCATCAAGTCGTCGAAAAAACAGACAAAACCGGCTGGTATATCCTCATCCATATGGAATACCTTGAAAGCCTTGCTGAGTTGGCGACAAAGAAGCCATTATCCAATGATGAGATTATCAAAATGGGTATACATGTTTGCCGAGCCTTGAAGTTATGCAATCAAAAAGAGATTATCCACGGAGATATCAAACCGAGCAATATCTTCATCTCTCCTAACGGGGATTACAGACTGGGTGATTTCGGTATTACCCGTCAGAGGGAACGGCTTTCGGCGAGAATGGAGAAAAAGAGAACAACCAATTATATGGCACCGGAGGTTTTCAGAAAAGAGAAATACGGCAATGATATCGATCTCTATTCGCTGGGAATGGTTATGTATAGCCTGTTGAACGCGAATAGGCTTCCGTTTCTGCCGGAAACCCCACTCCCAATCATGCCCGGCGACAGTGAAAGCGCGTTGAAGAAACGGATGGGCGGTGAGCCGCTTCCTACGCTAAAAGGAGTCCATGCCGGACTCAACAGCGTTATCCAAAAAGCTTGTGCGTATAAGCGAGAGGATCGTTACACCGATCCGGCGCGGATGAGAGAAGATCTTGAAGCCCTGAACGCTCAGTCAGTAGATTATCACGAACAGACATGTGTATGGAACAACGGAATAAGTACAGCTATTCATGCGATCACCCCTCAACCTCAAGACGAACAACAGATTCAACCCGAAACAACTTTCCGGAACGAAGACTTGGTTCCGCCGGAAGCTCAGCCTGAAGCGTTATCTCGGAATGAAGACTTGGTTCTGCCTGAAGCGCCGGAAGCTAAGCCGGAAGTTCAGCCTGAAGCGTTGGAAGCTCAGCAGGAAGCACCGATTTGGGCTGACGTACTACCTAATACCGAAGAATCAATTCTCACCGAAGTGATGAGTCAACCCAACGCGATGCCAAACGAAGAGACTTTTCTTGAGGAAGACGCCTCATATCCACCTGAGGCATCCAACCGGCAAGAAGGACCCCTCTGGGCGGAGGTTCCGCTCCAGCCGGAGGTTCCGCCCCAGCCGGAGGTTCCGCCCCAGCCGGAGGTTCCGCTCCAGCCGGAGGTTCCGCTCCAGCCGGAGGTTCCGCTCCAGCCGGAGGTTCCGCCCCAACCCGAGGCTGAACCGCAGCCTGAAACCTGGATCCAGGGGGCAATTCCGCCCCAACCCGAACCCGAACCCGAACCTCGGCTCCAACCGGTAACCTTGCCCGAACCCGAACCCGAACCAGAACCAGAACCAGAACCAGAACCCGAAACCTGGCTCCAACCGGTAACCCTGCCCCAACCCGAACCCGACCCTTGGATCCAATCAGCAACCTTGCCCGAACCCGAACCAGAACCCTGGTTTCAGCCGGTAACCCTGTCCCAACCCGAACCCGACCCCGAACCAGAACCCTGGTTTCAGCCGGGATCCCAACCCCAGTCCTTTCCTTACGCAAGTCCCGGAACACCTGCGGGAAGTCCGAACGAAGACTCACTTTTCAATGGGGACTTAACCGGAGATCACCCAGGAAGCAAGAAAGGCCTCCTCTTCATATTTGGCCTCGCCGTCGCTGCCCTTGGAATACTGGTGGTCCTATTGGTCGCGATCATAGTCATTACCATCAATTCCATGAGCCAGAGAAACATCCAAGATTATGGTTCTGTCAGTATCCAGGTCCAAGTCCAAAACCAAAACCTGGTCCAAAACCAAAACCAAAACCAAAACCCGGCCCCAATACCAATAACGACAGCATTCGAGAGGTGACAACCGTGGCAGATAATAATCCTGTGGACAATACGCAAAAGGCATTACAATGGGGTAACTGGAAAGTTGAAGCGCGAATAGGGCAGGGCGCTTGTGGAAAAGTCTATAAGATTCGCCGGGAAGAGGACGGCAAGACATCCCGATCAGCAATAAAAATCATCAGTATCCCCCAAAGAAACGAACTGCAGAAGATGGTAGATCAAGGCAGTCGCGAAGAAGACATTCGTGCCCATTTCCGAAAACAGGTCGACAACATCATCAGGGGTATTGATCAAAATATTGCTTTGGGTGAAAACGAAAATCTTGTTCATATTGAAGACTATCAAGTCATCGACAAAACCACGCAACCTCACGAAACACGAACCGGTGAGCCCCTAACCCTCGAAACGGGTTGGCATATTCTGATACGTATGGAACTGCTGCAGAATCTGTCCGAAATCACAAAGACCGATATCACAAACGATGAAGTTATTAAAATGGGGATACAAATCTGCCGGGCGTTGGAGCTGGGTATCCCACAGAAGATGTATCATGGAGGTGTGAAACCAAGTAACATCTTTATATCTCCCGAGGGGGACTATAAACTGGGAGACTTTGGTATCGCTAACCAAACGCAAAAAGGAACAAACGAATACATGGCGCCGGAAGTTCTCAGAGGTGAACAATACGGCACGGATTCAGACATATACTCCCTTGGAATACTCATGTATTCCTTGCTCAATGAGAACCGCCTTCCGTTTTTGCCTGACGCCCCATTACCCATAAAACCTAAAGATGGCGAAATAGCGTTGACAAAACGAATGAACGGCGAACGGTTCCCTATCCCCAAAGGAGGAACAGCGAGTCTCAACGCCCTTGTGCTGAAAGCCTGCGCTTTTGACCGGGAACAGCGCTTCACCACTCCCGCTGAAATGCGTCAAGCTTTAGAACAATGTCGTATTGAAGAATCACGCCGATCAGAAGCACCAGGCAGTGCTCTCCGGATCAAAGAACCGACCCAAGTGGATATTCCCCAAAGGGCCGAAGTGACATCCCGGGACGATTACCCGGGACAACTCACCGAACCCGGTATGGCCATGTCCCAAAAAGATCCGAGAAAACCGACAGAAATGACACCCGATTTGGCGGCTTTTTCCGGTGGGGTTCTCGCAAATCAGCAAGGCAATAACAGGAACCTCCTGCTTGCAGTTACGCTCGCCTTATCGGTTTTAGGGATTCTGTTGGTCAGTCTGGCCATAATACTCATAGTCAGACTCCCAATCGTATCACAGGTTAACGACCCCTTCCAGGATACGCAAGGACAAGGGACAACCGATGTAAGCTTGGCCGAAGAAGACCAGGATCCAAGCAACGGTGATGACGAAGATGATCATCCCGAGTCAGACAATCCCGTGATTGTGGACGCTGCCCCAAACTCACTTTCCATTGTAACCTACAACGGTGTGGAGAACGGGGGGAGCACCTCCACAAGAGCTTGGAGAGCGGAAACCGGCAAACCGGTTGATCTTACCCTCCAAGCAACGAAAGAAGGATGGGAGTTTGTCGGTTGGAATACGAACCAGAACGCGACCACAGGCTTGACAACATATACCATGCCAACGATGAACGTGACCCTTTATGCCATATACAAGAAAACACTCACAGCGACTTTTCATGACTACGGTGGGACAACCCCCGTAAGCCGCCAGGTTTCGGTAACAATATACAACAAAGCCACCAGTGGCAATATCATAGCTCCCAGACTGAACACCTACACGGGCTGGACAGCCAGGGGATGGGGGGTGTCAACCGACAAAGACGCCGGTGTTTCAATTTTGCCCGGGAATCGTTCGATCAACGGGGATACAACCTACTATGGTCTGTATCAACGGACGCTCACCCTCAGCTATGATTCTAACGGCAAAACATGTACCTTGCCGCCTTCGCGGACTGGAACGCAATATGTTAACAGTTATGACATCAACACCTCTTTCAATCCCACATTCGCAGTTGGCGCTGTCAGAAACAATACAACAGAATTTCTCCACTGGAGCTTGGACAACGAGGACGACCAAGAATACGCCCCGGGCTCTATAATCACGATATCCGCCGGCAGCAAACTCTATGCGGTTTGGGAAGATACTTGATGAAGAGGAGAAGAGAAGATGCTTGTTGACAAAACAAACCATTTCGTGTAGACTGAGAATGATTGGAGGTCTATGACGATGGATCGAATTAAAAAATACGAACCCTTGTGGGAAAGTTGGTATGTTGATTCCTTAATTGGTGAGGGTTCTTACGGTAAAGTCTACAAAATTATTCGTGACAAAACCCGGGAGTCAGCAGTCAAAATAGTTTCCGTTCCGCAAGACGAATCAGAAATCAGGCAGATGAGAAGAGAAGGCTTGGACAATGAATCTATAGAGGATTCATTACGGGTACTTGTGGCAGGAATTATCAGTGAAATCGACATGATGAGCGCATTCCGCCACAGCAGGCATATTGTCAGAATGGAAGGCTATCAGATCATCGAAACCCCTTATAGAGAAGATGAGAACTCGGGCATATCACAATGGGACATCCTGATCCGCATGGAGTTGCTCAAAACCCTGCCCGAACATGCCATGGAAAAACCCATGTCCGTTGCTGAAATCATGAAACTCGGAATCCACATCTGCAGGGCCCTGGAGATGTGCGCCAAAAAAAACATTCTTCATCGTGACATAAAACCGGATAACATCTTTGTCTCCTCTCGCGGCGATTACAAGCTGGGGGATTTCGGCATAGCCCGGCAAATCGAACGCACAGTGTCCGGACTTTCGAAAAAAGGCACATTCACTTATATGGCGCCGGAGGTCTACAAGGGCCAGGATTACGGCTCCGGTGTTGACATTTACGCCTTAGGGCTGACCATGTACATCCTCCTAAACAAGAACCGGGCCCCTTTTCTACCGGATTATCCGAAAAGGATCATGCCAGAACAACGGGATCACGCCCTACAGCAACGTATGAGTGGTGAACCTGTCCCGCTCCTGAAAGGAATCAGCACCGACCTCAACGCGCTGCTGCAGAAAGCATGTGCGTATGATCGCAGCGAACGTTTTGCAGATCCGGCGGAAATGCGTGAAGCTCTTGAATCAATTGCCCAAGAGAGCGTGCCCCCAATAGCAGCAGCCCCGTCGGCAGCAGCCCCGTCGGCAGCAGCCCCGTCGGCAGCAACCCCGTCGGCAGCAGCCCCGCTGACGGTAGCCCCTGTGCCAACGAGCGGGTCGCTGGCCCTTGAAGCGATTAAGAATCCTGAGCCTTTCATTGTGCCGAATATCGGAGCAATCACAGAGAAGGGGGGAGACCCGTCCCTTTTTGACGACGCGATGCCGAAGATGAAACCGGACAGTCGCAGTGTGGCTTCAGCAGAAGCAGAGGTTCCGCAGGAGTTCGGGATCTCGCAGGAGCTCGGGATCTCACAGGAGCTCAGGGTCTCGCAGGAGCTCGGGGTCTCACAGGAGCTTGGGGTCTCACAGGAGCTTGGGGTCTCACAGGAGCTTGGGGTCTCACAAGGGCTCGGGACTCCGCAGGAATTAGAGATCCCAAACAAGAACAGGCCGCGCCAAAACACGAACAAACTCCCCAAGGTTGTCGGGCTCTGCTTAGCGATTCTGGGGCTGTTTCTGACGATAGGCGTCATCTATTATTCATCACATGAGCGAGACGTGCAGGATCCCCGGCGGATTTTGCAGCATGAGAACAAATGGGATACGTCAAGCCCGCAAGACGAGGCCTCTCAGCAAGAAGAAACAGTCATTCTCATGACGGATGGTTTCGCAGAGGATGAAAAGCTTGATGGAACGCAATTTATTGGAGTTCTCGGTGAAAGAGAAAGCGTTGTCGGCATATTGGATGACAACAGCAATCCCGGCACCGACACAAGTTCTCCTTCCGTCGCTGACAAAACAAAAACTGCCGAGAATTCAAAAACCGCCGACAACACAAAAACCGCCGACAACACAAAAACCGCCACGAACACGAATACCAACATCAAAGACAGCACGAAAAGCGTCGTCATTCCCGATACAAGCAAAAAAGACGTTACAGCCCCCCCGGCCCCGCCGGCCCAGCAATACACAGTCACATATGACCACATAACAAACGGAGGCGGAGTCTATTCCGGAGTTACCAAGACATCGGATAAGGTGACGGCCGGCTCGCCGATTGATCTGAACGTCCAAGCCAACAAAACAAACAACTTTGAGTTTGTCGGGTGGAATACGAATATGAACGCGACCACAGGATTGAAATCTTTGACCATGCCTGCATCCAATATAACGCTGTATGCTATCTATAAGAAGACGATTACACTGACACTGGTACACTATGACGGCAAAAAAGAAGTGCTTTCGGGAACGGCTTACAACAAGACCACCAGCGTAACCCTGACACTACCCGTTTCGAACTACCCCGGTTGGGATCACAGAGGGTGGACACATCTCACAAGCGCAACCAATTTTGGGTCGGCACCGGGAACACAAGTTACGCTTAGCAGCAGTACGACGTATTATGGTGTGTATACAGCTGTTTTCACATTGAGCTACAACGCTAACGGTGGCGCGGGTGCGCCAAGCAGCTCGACACAGACGCAATATGTCAACAGTTTTGACATCAAGACACCGGCCGCAAACTATCCGTTTACGGTTAAGGCAGCGCCGACAACCAACAAAGCGGGATCCACTTTTGTTGGGTGGGCCATGGGCAGCACCACCGGCAAAGTGTACAAACCGGGAGAATACCTTACGATGACATCCAACAATACAATGTATGCAATATGGAAATAAAATTAAGCGTCCCCGGATTCTACGGCCTGACCCTGCCGAGCTTGCTCAGAAAGGGCGTCGGCATTGACGCGGAAGAAAACAGAGTCACCAACAGCGGTCAACTCATTTCCGGCGCGAATCTCGCAGATCACCCTTGTTTTCCGTCCGACTTCGCCTTCGACCCGGGCGGAAAGATGAAGGGGAACGCCTATGGGTGTGGGTTTCAGGTAGCGTAGACCCAAGTGACCGGTAACGCATTGGACAGGGGGCAAAGAGCCCCATTCGCGGTCTTCGGCCCGATAGTGATGAGCAATACAAGTCCAGTTGGAATGACAATCTGTTAACATAGCCAGAAACCCGCCGTATACGAGCCCCGGCCAACCCGTGTACTTGGGGGCCGGGATCACTGTGGCGATCACATGGATACCGTCCTCAGCCCATCGGCTTTTAATCTGGATGCCGTCCGGGTTGGAAGGGCCGCAACCATAACAAATGCCATCGGGTTTGCAAATATCCTGAATAGCGTTTTCCGTAAAGGGGTTCTCCGCCAAGTTCGCTCTCCTCCTTGTGGGACTTTTTTTAGCTATTATACGCTGTTTTCATGGAAGGATCAAGCCATGGCGTTGCCCCATTCCGGAGCCGCCGCCAGAATCGCTCGCCGCTTACCAAGACTCTGTTGGACATCCAAAACCCTCTGATTTGAAGAGCCCTTAAACGCCTGGGCCGGGTATCGCTTATCTTCCTCATACCGGCCGTCAACCAAAACATCGCAAAGTTCCAACAGCCGAATCCGATCTCTGTCGTTTTCCGTAAGCAAAGATTCCAACGTATAGCCGGTATACAAAGCTATCCCCAACCCCGCCTCCTTGACCCGCGAAGCAACACAAAACAAAGCGGCTGCCTGACACATAGGCTCGCCGCCAGAAAACGTCACACCGGCGATCAGAGGGTTTCCCTTAACAAGATCCGTCACTGCCGTCACATCTGCCTCATACCCCCCGTCAAACGCATGAGTCTGGGGGCTATGGCAACCGGGGCACCCATGGGGACACCCTTGGACAAAAACCACGCAACGAATCCCGGGGCCGTCCACAACAGACTCCTCAACGATGCCGCTCAATCTCAGCGTAGGAGCCACAGAGGCGCTAATTCCTGTAGCCAGAGGCGTCATGTTTGATCCTATCCCGTTCTTCCGCTTGCTTCGCGTTATTGAACCTTTCCGTTGACCCGACAAGATATCCGGTAATTCTCCGGATCCTATCAAACTTAATATCTTTCCCAACGGTTTTCACAACTCTTTGTTCCACAATCATATCCCCCTGTTTGATGTTCCACATTCGAATCACGAATATCGATTCGGCATGTCCTGATAGACCTTCCTAAGCTCCTGGAGTTTATCTACTGAAACCTCTTCTCCCTCCCGGCGGCCGCACCGGGGGCAAACATCATGGATAATACCCGTAAACCCGCAAACCGGATCATAGTCTACCGGATGGTTGACAGACCCATATCCGATACCCATCTCTTTCATGAAACGGATCACAGACTCGAAAGCCGAAGGATTATGACTGATATCGCCATCGACCTCCACATAACTGATATGCCCCGCGTTGGTGAGAGCATGATAGGGAGCTTCCAGAGCGATCTTCTTGAAAGCGGTAATCGGGAAGGCCACCGGCACATGGAAAGAATTGGTATAATAATCCTTATCCGTCACACCGGCAATATCGCCAAACACTTTGCGATCCAGTCTGACAAACCGTCCTGATAACCCTTCTGCCGGCGTCGCAATCAGCGTAAAATTCAACCCCATCCTCTCAGACTGCTCATCACACTTCTGCCTCAGAAAAGACACGATTCTCAATCCCAGCTGCTGAGCGGCCTCGCTCTCGCCGTGATGAGACCCGGTCAACGCGGTCAAGGTTTCGGCCAGTCCAATGAACCCCACGCTCAACGTACCGTCTTTCAGCACATCCTCCAAGGTATCCGAAATATTAAGGTGTTCCGATCCCATCCAAATACCCTGTCCCATAAGAAAAGGATAATTAAAACACTTCTTTCGGCTCTGAATCCCGAAACGATGCAGAAGCTGACGAAACACCAGGCTAACATTCTCACTTAGAAGGTCAAAAAACTTGTCCGCATCCTGACCCGCGCGCAACGCCAGCCTCGGCAGGTTGACAGAAGTGAAACTCAGATTCCCCCTGCCACTGGTAACTTCCCGGTCTTTCCCGCGCACATTGCCGATGACCCGAGTCCGGCAGCCCATATAGGAAACCTCGGAATTGTAGTCCCCTTCTCGGTAATACTGCAGATTATAAGGCGCGTCTAGGAAGCTAAAATTCGGGAACAACCGTTTAGCCGAGGTGGCCATAGCCAGCTGGAAAAGATCATAATTCGGATCCTCCGGATTGAAGCTGACCCCCTCCTTGACCTTGAAGATCTGCACCGGAAAAATCGGGGTTTCCCCGTTTCCCAGTCCCGCTGTCGTCGCTTGGAGCAAACAGCGGACAACCAGGCGGCCTTCCCGGGAAGTATCGGTGCCATAATTGAGAGAGCTGAAGGGAACCTGCGCTCCTGCCCGAGAATTCATAGTGTTCAGATTATGAATCAACGCTTCCATAGCTTGGAACGTCAGCTTCTCCGTTTGAGCCCAAGCCGTTTCTTCGGCATAGGCCGCCGCCTCTTCGTCAAGCGTCCCCGCTCCGTCAAGCGTCCCCGCTTCGTCATGCATCCCCGCTTCGTCAGGCGTCCCCGCTCCGTCAGGCGTCCCCGCTCCGTCAGGCGTCCCCGCTCCGTCAGGCGTCCCCGCTCCGTCAGGCGTCCCCGCTCCGTCAGGCGTCCCCGCTCCGTCAAGCGTCCCCGCTTCGTCAGGCGTCCCCGCTCCGTCATCGCCACCAATCAAGCGGCGGATTTTCTTATACTGACTGAGGGCGTAGCGGTACTCCTTCTCATAAGTTCGCTTGACGCCGGGAGCCATACTATAGTCGAAATTCGGGACAGACTGGCCCCCATGCATCTCATTCTGATTTGCCTGAATCGCGATGCAGGCCAAGGCGGCGTAACTGGTGATGCTGTTAGGCTTCCGGAGATACCCGTGTCCGGTAGAAAACCCATGTTCAAACAATTTGAGAAGATCAATCTGACAACAAGTCTGGGTCAACATATAGAAATCCTTATCATGAATATGGATATCACCGTTTATATGGGCTCCTGCAATATCTTTGGGAAGGATGTAATTGTTAACAAAATAATTTGATCCCTCCGACCCATATTTCAACATGGTTCCCATAGCCGTATCCGCGTCAATATTGGCATTTTCACGCTTTAAATCAGCCTTATCCGCATCAGTGAAGGTGAGTTCCTCGTAGATCCTCATCAGATCATCTCGGCTCTGGCGGATCTTGCTATGCTCTGCCCGATAAAGAATATAAGCTTTTGCCACATGGTAAAATCCTTGCTCCACAAGAGTCTTCTCCACGGCGTCCTGAATGGTTTCCACAGAAGGAACATCCCCCTCTGGCAAGGCCTGAATAGCTTGCTTTGTCAAAGAAACAAGCTGTCCGGTGGGAATCAAATCATGTTTTGTGGCCTCACTGGCTTGGCGTATAGCTTCCAGGATTTTCAGAGAATCGAAAGGAACCATCTCGCCATTGCGCTTGAGAATAGACGTAAAATTCTTATCAGACATAACAGACCTCGGCATATGTTGTATAGTTAACCTTCCGGATCACTATATATAGTATGAACTGCTATCAGTATAGGGGAAGGCGGATTCGAAGTCAAGCCGAGAATCTGCCGAAAGGCCACCAATAATTGTCAATTACGGGCAAGTTTTCATACGAAAAGAATGCTCCCTAAGAGAAAGTTCCCCCGGCAAGGAAAACCTGCCGGATTCCCATATGGCGCACATCCTGCCTGTTGGAGTTGAGTCGTATACAGATTATGGCAGCTAGCTTGGAGAAAGGGATTGTTCAATCTTTTGTAGAATTTTTGAACAATGGGTCGAGGCACTCATGAATCAAGTTAAGGCATATTCTTGTGCCGAGGCAATCTTGTGTAAAGACCAAAATAATCTTAAAGGAGGAAATCAATGTGGATGTGGTTTTAGCAGGGGCGGTGCGTACAGCTATAGGAGGTTTTGGGGGAACGCTGAGCCAGATACCGGCTAATGTTTTGGGTAGCATCGTTATCAAGGAGGCTCTGCAAAGAGCCGGGATCGCCCCCGCAGAAGTGGATGAAGTCATTATGGGGTGCGTCTACCAAGGGGGGCAAGGGCAGAATCCGGCCCGCCAAGCTTCTGTCAATGCGGGAATTCCCATAGAAACACCGGCTTGGACCATGAACATGCTCTGCGGTTCGGGACTTCTGGCAGTTGCAAAAGGGATCCAGACCGTAAAGAGCGGTGATGCCGATGTGGTTGTTGCCGGAGGGATGGAGAATATGTCTCTGGCCCCTTATATTTTGCCCAAAGCACGAACCGGTTACCAGATGGGCAATGGAGAACTTGTGGACACCATGCTGCTTGACGGGTTGACGGATGCCTTTCAGCATTATCACATGGGTATTACGGCTGAGAATCTTGCCGAGAAATATGGGATTACCCGGGAAGAGCAAGACCAATTCGCTTTGGAGAGCCAACGCAAAGCCGGTGTCGCTCTTGAGTCGGGGCGGCTTAAAGACGAAATCGTGGCTGTGGAAATTCCCCAGAAGAAAGGGGACCCAAAAGTTTTCGATACGGATGAACATCCGCGTCCCGGGGTGGCCTATGAGGGGTTGGCAAAACTGAGACCAGCATTCAAGAAAGACGGTACGGTGACAGCCGGTAACGCTTCCGGCATCAATGACGCGGCAGCGGCTATGGTGATTTTGTCTGAGAAAAAAGCCGCTTCTTTGGGTGTTAAGCCTTTGGGCTTAGTCAGAGCTACCGGGTATGCCGGCGTCGATCCGGCTATTATGGGTATTGGCCCTGTTCCGGCGACAAAAATGGCTTTGGCCAAAGCGGGCCTTGGCATTAGCGATCTGGATCTGATTGAAGCCAACGAAGCTTTTGCGGCTCAAGCGATTGCTGTCGCCAGAGAGCTTGAGTTCCCGGCGGATCGTGTTAACGTGAACGGCGGGGCCATCGCCTTGGGGCATCCTATCGGTGCTACAGGTGCGAGGATCTTAAGCACGTTGCTTTATGAGTTGCAGAAGAGTCAAAAGAAACTGGGGTTGGCCACCTTATGCGTTGGCGGTGGCCAGGGCGTCGCGTTGATCGTGGAGCGCGTGTAATAAGCTTGCTGCCCGATCTATTACAGGCGGGGACAGGTACCACGTGGGCTCGTAACAGTCCCCGGGTAGGGTTGGGTTTGGGAGGAGACCGAAACACGTGGGCTCGTAACAGTCCCTGGGTAGGGTTGGGCTTGGGAAGAACCCAAAAGCCCGCGTATTCGCTCCCCCATTTCCAGGGCTACGTCAGGCGGGAGATTGGGTTCTCCCTCTCTCCAACCCTACCGATATGTTGAGTAAAAATCTTATCAATGATATTACGCCTCTCGAATCGTTGGCAAATCGTTAACAAACTTGACATAGGGTTCCCTTTATCTGTGCGGCTTTGTTTTTTGTAACAAAGTTTTCTTCAAGGGATTCTATCTCAAGTCTTATGAACTCATTGTTGTGGGTGCATATTTTGCGGCTGTTTTTTTGTTGCGGGCCAACCTTTGTGCTTTTTTTGTGGTCATGATTTTAGCGGTCCTTGTTGTGCTCATTAAGTTCAGATATTGCCTGCCTAAATGATGTGTAGCTCAATATCCTAGGCAGCTATATCCCTCTGCCCAAATCCGAGGTTATCAGAAATGCTGTTGGTATGATCCTGAAATCGAATAGATCTGGGGCTGTTACATTGGCGATTATATTTATATTCTGCTTTGTTATTCTTCTAAAAAGAAGATGATAAAGGAACTCGCTATGCGTTGCCTGTTGTGGATCTCGATTTTTCTGAGAATATTAGCCTTGTGAATGATAAAAATCATTTCACTGAGAATTCTATTGAAGAATAACGTCCATATGGAAAATATATTCAATGAATTTCTGGAGAATGGATATGAATTACCCAGTCGAATCAATGACCAATACATTGTATATAAGAGAATAGAAGAGTATAAATCATAGATGGTTAAAAATCGTTTGGTATCTTGACTGCTAGGTATAAAGACTGTAGAATCTCATTGTAGAGAGGATATGGAGGATGAGAAAGATGTTCGACATCAAGAATTACGAACCCCTATGGGGTGCCTGGCAAGTCGGAGACATCATCGGCGAAGGTTCCTTCGGCAAAGTCTATAAGATTTGGCGAGAAGACTTTGGCACAACCTACACATCCGCTGTCAAAATCATTTCCATCCCCCAGGATGAAAGCGAACCCCGGCGCATGAAAATGGAATGCCACGACGACGCTGCTTTGCGCTGTTTTTATCAATCAGTCGTTGAAAGCATTGCCTCTGAAATAGAGCTCATGAACGGGTTTCGCGGTAACAGCCATATCGTCAGCATTATGGATCATATGATCATTGATAAAACGGATCCTGCCTACTTCCCGTATCCCACAGCCCAACCGGGTTGGGATATCTTGATTCGTATGGAACTCTTAAAAAGCCTTCCCGCCCATGTTATAGAAGCTCCCCTGACCGTTGCCGAAATTGTCAAACTGGGTGTACATATTTGTCGGGCGTTGGAGTTATGCGCTCTGAAAAACATCATACACAGGGATATCAAACAAGAAAACATTTTTGTTTCCGCCTATGGCGAATACAAACTAGGCGACTTCGGCGTCGCCCGGCAGATCGACCGCACCATGTCCGGCCTATCCCGGAAAGGAACCTATACGACCATGGCGCCGGAGGTTTTTCATGGGGAACAATATGGCGCCAATGTGGACACATACGGGCTAGGCATTGTTATGTACACCCTGCTCAACCAGAATCGCGCCCCTTTCCTGCCGGCTTTTCCGCAGCAGATTATGCCCGCCGACCGGGACAACGCTATGCGAAGGCGCGTGAACGGTGAGCCCATTCCTGAAATCAAAGGTGCTGGCCCGGAACTGAACGCACTTGTGCTGCAAGCCTGCGCGTATAACCGCAAAGACCGGTTTGCCAGCCCCGCTGTTATGCGCAAAGCCTTGGAAGCCATAGCGGTTGCAGAAGGTTATGACCTGGAAATACAGAGGATAGAGGACAATACGGCGCACCAGCCTGATGACGATCAAACCCTGCATCTGTTACCCAACACCAGCAGCACGCTAACACAGAATGAAATCACCCAGCAAGAGATGGATAGCGGCAGAGGCCCTGGTGTCGCCGACGATAGTTTGATCGGTAAGGCCGTGGAAAATGTCAGCCCCCCGAAAGAAAGTGCACCACTAATGACCACCAAACCGGATATCAAACAGCCGGACACGGCACCCCAAAACCCCCAAACCAGAAAGAAAATGATCCCAATATTGATGGCGGCGGCAATCACGGCAGCAATGGCGGTTGCTGCGACATTCTTTGTACTTATGCTGCGCAACCCTGTCCCAGAGGTCATAGCCTATGTGCAAGGGTATGGCATCAGAGTCAATGACGAGGTGGATATCATCTTATCAGACAGAGAAGAAGCCCAGGAAGTGTTGGATGAATTTACAGCCTATTACACCAATCAAGCCGCCGCTGAAGGCTATGTTGTGACCTTAGTCACTTATGAGGAAGAAGTAGAGATAGTTGAAACAGAGACCCTTTCCTCGGAAATCAAAAACAAACAGGAAGCCATGGAAAGCCTGAACGAGGGAAGTATCCAAACCGCCTACTTTATCGCAACGGAAATGACGACAGTGCCGGATATCGCTCAGAAATACAAAGTGACAGAGGACTCAATATTAGCTGAAAATGTTGGCTTGACTCTTGAGCGTCCACTGGAAGAAGGGACACAGGTGAAGCTGGCCATCATCCAGCCTCGTATCAGCGTTATCCTGGAAGGAACGCGGGTTATAACAGAAGAGATTGACTTTGAGACAGAAACGAAAGAAGACCCTGGTCTACTGCGCGGCAAGACTGAAGAAAAAGACGGAGAGAAAGGAATTAAGAGTATATCTCACACCTTTGTCTCAAGAAACGGCATTATTGTGAAGGACACCGTCATAGAGGAAGCTGTCATGAAAGAACCTGTGAAGAAGATTGTTATTATTGGGACCAAACTCTTCACATCCTTGAAGGACGCGGTTGCCGCGTTACCGGAAGAAGACGCTGTGAGATTCATCTGGCAAACTCTTGACGGGCGTTGGTATTTTACGAAAGGGAATGGCAACGCGTTCAAAATCACCTATATGGAATTTTCACGGGACAAACCCGGCACAATAATTATGGTAGATGATTCCGGCACATATGTTGTGGAATTGAAAGAGGCTGTCAAATACGATGATGATA
>Ga0082212_10006354_pt1 | contig 15906 bp, 12 predicted proteins | sample TergutNt197P3_FD_71548 | JGI IMG/M metagenome (GOLD analysis project Ga0082212, IMG submission 71548) | Neocapritermes taracua P3 segment gut microbial communities from Petit-Saut dam, French Guiana - Nt197 P3 | ecosystem: Host-associated > Arthropoda: Insects > Digestive system > Gut ... | reverse complement strand
TGCGCTTCATCCCGCGCAAGCAATTAATCAGCGCTTCCTTATGTTTTAATGACATGTTCTGCAATGTAATAATGCGAACAGAGTACTGTACTTAAAAAACAATATAATTTGGGTAAGTAATGGCGCAAGACAGATTTGTTTTATTAATCGGGTTGTGAAGATGCAATAAAGAATCGCCCCCTTTTTTATAAACAGTAAACACCCGGAAAACAATATACCTGGAATATCTAGCAAGAATATCAATTTTTACAGGCTTCGGAACCCCCAGGGCAGCCGCTTCGACGCTGAAAAATTAATTTTACCGTAGAATTTCGTAAAATAACATTGTTATTTCAGCGGCATGGGGCGATTGTGCGCTCCGTATGACATTATATTGTGAATATTTATGGCATTTTGTTGATATTTTGTGTTATTTTTTGAAGACTACATGTACTGGCAAGCGCTTTTACATGCCAATGAACAATAGGAGATACATATGATCCGTAAAGACTTTGATGTTTATTTAGCAAAATTCAACGGCAGGGATTATGAGGGGTTTCTTGATTATTTCACCGATAATTTCGAAATGATACATGTGGGAGGTTCCCTGAAATCACGTGACGAAGTGATGAAGTTCTATAAATTTCTCCATGCCTATATTAAAGAAAATGTGATTGTGGATCGTTTTGTATCAGATGAGCATACGGTCGCGCTTGAGGCCAGAGTGCAGATTCAGGGCGTGAAGGAACTAACGCCGGAAGCGGTAGCGGCGTCGGACTATCCGAAGCTCACGCCGCTTACCGTCGGACAGACGGCAATAATCCCACAGTTCATTCACTACCATCTTGTGAACGGTAAATTTGTAAAAGTAGTTTGCGCGGAGCTTTAGGGAAACACTGATTAATTGTATGTGCGGGCGAATCGCTGTGTAGCGCGGTGCTCGTAACCTCAACATATTTCTATATATGATTCGGTTACTGCGCTCCGTGCGCCTTGCGCTACATCCCGCGCAGGCAATTGATCAGCGCTTCCTTAACGCGGTTTATTGCCATTTCAAAGAAAATGCCGGAAAACGAGGAGTGATATGAGCGGAAATATGCAGTTCGAAAAGCTGCTTTCGCCCTGCAATATAGGAAAGTTACGGATCAGGAACCGAATTATAAAGACTGCGGCGGAAATGAATACCCATGACATGGATGGTTTCCACATGAACCAGAAAACCATCGACTATGTCGAGGCGCTCGCCAAAGGCGGCGCAGGCATGGTTATCTTCTGGAACGCCTATGTTGATTATCCATTAGGCGCAAGGATGCCCGACGGGTTTCGTATCGACGCCGACGAATACATTTCCGGTTTTAGCAAACTGGCGGACGCCGTCCATAAATATGAGTGCAAATTATCCGTACAGATGATGCACGCGGGTCCCTGGTGTCAGGCGTCGTTTTCCGGGCGCCCGCCGATAGCCGCTTCCGTGATGAGAGCGGAAATCTATGGAAACTGGGGCGAAGAAACCACGGAGGCAAGCCTTTCTGAAATTCAGGAAATTCAGGAAAAGTTCGTAAAGGCGGCGGAACGGTACAAGAAGGCCGGGGTTGATCATCTGGAGGTACACTGCGGCACACAGCATCTGGGCAATACGTTCATGTCCCGTCACTGGAATAAGCGCACGGACAAATATGGCCCTCAAAGCTTGGAAAACAGGGCCCGTTTTGTGACGGAAATCCTTAAAGAAATGAAAAGTCGCCTTGGGGGTGACTTCCCGCTTGGCGTCCTTTACAATGCCGCCGAATATGAGATGGACGACGGTATAACTCCCGCGGAAGGCCGGGAGTTCGGGCGAATCTTTGAAGTCGCCGGCGCTGATAACCTTCATCCAAAAGCCGATGGCATGGGCCCGAAATACGGGTTTATCAACTGGCCCGAGGCGGTCTGCTATCCGGAACCACCGGATCCATTGCCTGAAGGGCTTGATGGAAGCCGAAACGGGGCCGGTTTTTGGGTGCCGCTGGCGGCGTCGGTCAAAAAGGCGGTTTCCATACCTGTCATTGCCACGGCGGGTATCACTCCCGAAATGGGAGAGGATATCCTGCGGCAAGGTAAAGCGGATTTTATCGGCATGACCAGGCGACTGTTGGCCGACCCTGAACTTCCCAATAAGGTCGCCGCGGGAAAACTTGATGATATTACCCCATGCACACGCTGCCTCTCCTGTATAGACGCGATATTCGACCATATTATTCCGGGGAGGTCATGCTGCCGGGTAAATGCTTCCCTCGCAAGAGAGCGGGAATACGAGATCAAACCTGCCGTTAAGAAGAAAAAGGTTATGGTAGTCGGCGGCGGGCCCGCGGGACTGGAAGCGGCAAGGGTAGCGGCTTTAAGGGGACATGAGGTAGCTCTATATGAGAAAGAACATCAGCCAGGAGGTTCCCTGCCGATTGCCGCTACGGTTAAGGGGCTTGAAATCGAAGACCTTCCTGGTTTGGTTCGCTATCTTAACACTCAAATCACCAAACTGAACGTCAAGGTAAATTCCGGCGTAGAGGTGGATAGGGCGCTGGTTGAGCGGGTAAAACCGGATGTGCTCATACTGGCTACAGGCGGACTGTATTCCATTCCTGAAATAACTGGAATTAATTCGCGCAACGTCGTCAGGGCGGCAGTACTTAACCGCCAACTTAAGAACTATTTGAGATTTGTAAGCCCCGGCTTTCTCGCACGCGCGACGAAATTCTTTATGCCCGTCGGTAAAAGACTTGTCATTATCGGCGGCGGCATACAGGGCCTTCAATTGGCCGTGTTTCTTGTCAAACGCGGTAGAAAGGTAACAGTCGTTGAGACCGGTGAGGAAATTGGAAAAGAGGTGGTTCTGAATTATAAGCTCCCACTGTTCATGTGGTTTGAGCAAAAGGGTGTCTCCTTGCTATCCGGTGTCAAGTATGAAGAAATAACGGATAAAGGGCTGACGATCACTACAAAAGAGGGGGAGAAAAGGGTGCTGGCGGCGGATACCATACTGCCCGCTTTGGCTATGGCGCCTGACACTGAATTCGTAAAAAGCCTGGAGGGGACGGCTCCCGAAATCTATCAGATCGGCGACTGCGTGAACCCTGCTCTAATACTGGACGCTATTGGGGATGGTTCACGTATTGGCCGTGCCATATAGGGAAATCCGAAGAGTGGGATGAAATAAAATCGAGGGCTGTAAGTGGCCGCCGGATTAACAACGCCGCCTTAAGGAAATGCTGATTAATTGTCTGCGCGGGATGAAGCGCAAGGCGCACGGAGCACAGGAACCGAGGCATATATGGAAATATGTTGAGGTTACGAGCACCGCGCAACGCGACGATTCGCCCGCACAGGCGATTAATCAGCGTTTCCTTAGGTATGAAAGAACAGTTGCGTCACATATTATTAACAATCATTTCCGTAGGTTATGAAATTATGAAAAAAAATGTTTTGCGCCGAACGGTTTACATTGTGACGGCTGCTGCGCTCGCTCTTTCTGTGGCGGCATTCTCTACATTAGCGGAGACGTATTCTGAGCAAAAGGGTATCAATCATACAAACCCGGCTGCCGAAGGCCGTGTCATTGATAAATCCGTTTACATGGACAAGACTAAACCCATCGAAGTCCGAATAAAAGCTCTGCTTGATCAGATGACCCTTACGGAAAAAGCAGGCCAGATGACCCAGCTTGAGCGCCCTGCGATCGAAAACGCGCGGAACTTTTACATAGGTTCGATACTGTCAGGCGGCGGCTCTACTCCTGATTCCGGTGCAGGCGGCGCTAACGACGGCAACTATGGCCTTTCCGTAGAGGCTGGCGGAGACGGCCGAGGCAATACCGTCTCCGGATGGCTGGATTCTTATGACCGGTGGCATACCGCAATGGTGGATGAAACTCCCCTTGGTATTCCCGTTCTCTATCAAATCGACGCAGTTCACGGCACGGCCCATGCCCCGCACACCACGATTTTTCCTCACGCATCAGGCTTGGGATCGACAAGCCCGGAAATTCTTGAAGATATAGGCCGGGCCGTTGCCGTTGAAATGCGCGCCATGGAGCTTTTCGGCAGCTTTTCTCCCTGTATTCCCATGGGAACAAATCCCCGCTGGGGTCGTTACCATGAAGGCTGGGGCCATGGAACCGCAAAAGACGGCATATATGGCGACGCATACTCCAGAGGTTTTCAGGGCGGCAGGCCCGACAGGTGGGACGGTCTTGACACAGGATTGCCTGGCGATAAAAACCAGTACGCATTTTTAAGCAGCGGCAGCCGGATCATCGGCAACATGAAGCACTTTGCAACGGAAGGCAGCACCGTCAACGGCGGTAATGCCGGGAACGGCTTTTACTACAATCCCAAATTTCCGATAGTTGGTTATGGCCCGTACAACAACCCCCTTTCTATGGATCAGTTGGTAAGCATGAAGGCGCTTAAAGGGCTTACACCGGCGCAATTGAAGTCTGATCCGGAAATCATGCCTATACTTGAGTCCTACAGAATAATGATCGAAGGCGGCGCGCGCAGCCTGATGCCCTCGTATAACTATTTCAACGGCTTGAGAATGCATGAGTGGAACTCCATGATCGCCGTTGTCAAATTGCCTGTTTCAGAAGGCGGCTTTGGTTTTACCGGATTTGTGGTCAGCGACTATAACTCCGGACACAGCGACGCATACGCCCCATCCACGGCAGATGATATAGCGGATTACATGGATTTCTTCCATGGTAAAAGAACTCATTGGGACGGATCTTTATTTACACAGAGAGAGGTCAGGGTAGCGGCTTATGTAAATGCCGGCGGTGATTTGCTTATGGCCGTCTCCGCCACAGGCGTGACTTCGGATATGATCAAGCTGGTCGGAAGCGGTGTAATTCCGATATCACGCATTGACGATGCCGTCACCAGAATCCTGCGCGTCAAATTTGAACTGGGTCTGTTTGACATACCTTCGCTTGTTAAGGCTGCACCAGGCGCTGCGCGCAATGAAAAGATCGCTGCCGCAACCGCAAAATCAAAAGCGCAGATCAGAAAGCCCGAGACCGTTGCTTTGGCTCGCCGTGCCGTCCGCGAGTCAATGGTTCTTCTCAAAAATAAAGATAAAGTGATGGAAACCATGAAGAACGTCCCTGGCAATAAGATCATGGTTGCCGGACGCTTTGCAAATAACATCGGCTGGCAGCTCGGCGGATGGACAAGGGTATGGCAGGGCGAGTCCTGGACAAATACCACTACCGCGAAAGTTAACGGAGGCACGATCGGCCCGGGACTGCACAGCTTCTACGCCGGAGAAACATTGCTGGAAGCCATGCAGATTGCCAAACCCGACGGTAACTTCGGCGGCAACGGCGCCGCAAGCGGCGCGCAGTTTAACATAACGGGCGCTCGCAACGTCGGCGATGATAATGTTTACGATGTGGTTCTCGTGACCGTCGGCGAGACTGCGTATGCCGAAGGAATCGGCGACACAAACCTTACCGAAACCGTTTTGGGAACGATAATATCCCACACGATGCAACTGCATCCGACCGACTATGCTGCTCTCCAAAACGTAAAGGCGAACTATCCCGGAGCGAAGATCGTCATGATTTCATACTCGGCCCGTCAGCTCGTTTTGGATAATGTCATAGACGAAGTGGACGCTTTTGTTCAGGTGTGGTGGCCCGGCACAGAGGGCCTTGGCATGACCGACGTAATGTTCGGTAATTATGACTTCACGGGAAAATCTCCCTACCCGTGGTATTGGCATCCGGAATGGATAGGATTTGACGGTGATCCCGACAAACCCTACATGTTTAGCGTTGGAGCCGGTTTGAAGAAAAACGAAGAATCTAACGTCGCCACACCGATTCCGGTAAGACCTTCCGGCGACCTCCGTCAAGGCCCCGCCATTGCGATCAGGCCTTCAGGCGTATCCGTTATCAACGGCAGAATTTTTACGTGGGATGCCGGAGCCAGAGCCGGTAACAGCCTGACTACCCCGAATTATAATGCCGAACCATTCAAACCTCTTTTCTTACAAAGGGTTTACGGCAAAGGCGGTCTGCTTGCCTCTACGGTGATTACCACGCCTGAATCCGCCAATTGGTGCGGCGACGCCTGGGTTGAATATAAAATAGATGTTTCAAGGGCCGGCATCTACAACGTGAACTTTACGCGTACCGGTTCCGGAACTGTTGAAGGAGCTGTAAAAATCCTGATAGACGGTCAGGAGCAGGCGTCATATTCCGTCGATGATATGACGATTGCCAGGCCGATTACGCTTAAAGAGGGCGGCCGGATATTACGCATCGCTTTCACAAAAAGCGCGCCAAACATAACAATAACCGGCATTAATATCGCTGCTGAAGGAACTCCGGCCGGGTTCGCCGCCGATACGGATGCATCTGTTGTTCCACTGCCCGACGATGTGTGGGACATGCTCCCGTTATTTAGTAAAACAGTATTATACCGCTAATAGCTAAAATAATCGACACAAATTAGCTAGCCGCGACATGGAAATAATCGGCAAGATAGACAGGTTGTTTGCGGATATGGGACGAAAGATAATCCGGCGTATTCTGATTGTCGTAATCGGCGTTGTGGCTCTTGCCGCGCTTACAAATTATCAGGTCGTTTCGTTCCGGCGTTCCGGTGATGACGGCAAACGCCCCTCCATGATCAGCGCCGAATTTAAACGCGCCGCCGAAGGCGTCGAAGTTATTGTCAGCAAAGGCGCCGAAAAACGTTTTACTGTCCACGCGCTCCATTTACGTGAAACAATCCAGGACAAAAGTTTTCTTGAGGGAATAGAGGCTTCGGATTTCAATGAGGACGGAAGTATGCGTAATTCAATATACAGCGACAGAGCCGTTTACGATCCCGGCCGAAAAACACTCGAATTTGACGGGGCCGTTCGTGTGCTTCTCGGCGAGGACATTGAATTACGCGCCGAGGCGCTCTATTACGATCTGGATACGGAAATCGGCGATATTCCAGGAACGATGGAATTCATTTCAAACAATGTTTCCGGTCGGACGCGCGATGTGCGTTTTTTTCGTGACGAAGACAGACTGGAATTAGGCGGCGAAGCTGATTTTTCATTAATTCGCGAAAATGCCGGCGCCGTAGGAGATGCAATAGAAGGGGCGATTCGCGCGTCCGCGGCGCGAGGAACGTGCCTTCTGGCCGAAAATCGCATTCTGTTTTCAGGCGGAGTGCGCATCGAGTCTCCGGATATGGGCGTGCTTTCCGCCGATGCCGCGGATATCGACCTCAATGCCGACAGGAGTAAAATTACCCGCATGACGGCTTCGGGCGGGGCAGCTTATGAAATGCGGAGTCATGGCGAGACGCGCTTCATTTCCGGCGACCGAATGATTCTTGAGGCCGGTATGACTGAAGCGCTGGAAAAGGCGCTTATTACGGGACACGCGAATCTGTTTGTGAAATCGGCGGATGAAGAACAAACGCTGCGCGCCCGTGAGATCGAAATGTTTCTGGATTCCGCGACCGGCGAGATCAGCGAAATCACTGGAACCACCGACGTGGATTTTCGCTTTCGGCGCGGCGTGGAGGAAATGCTGGCGGGCGGCGATACGATTAACGCGGCATTTACAGATGCCGGCGGCCGGATCAGTAACATGAGACTTTCAGGCCGCTCCCGGTTTGCAGTTACAGGAACGGAAAAGACCGCGAACGAATTACGGGCGGAAACGATAAAGGCGAATTTTCATCCGGAGAGTGCCGGCGTTGAAAGCATTACGGCGAACGGCGGCGTTCGCTGGATATTTGTGCCGGCAGACGCCGACGACGCTGCGCGAACCTTGCTTGCCTCTAATGTGACAATACACTATGACGGAAACTACCCCGAATGGGTGGAGACCTCCGGTTCGGTGACGTTTGAAGAAACCTTCGCCACCGCGCGAATGACACGACGGCTCGAAACAGAATGGATGCGGGTTGACTTTTTTCCCGCCGCCGGTCAGATCAAAAGCCTTACGGCGAAAGACGGCGTACATACGGTTTACGAGTGCACCGCGTCTTCCGGTAACTCCGATATTGAACATTCTCAAACCTATAGCGACAGCCTTGAGGCGATTTTTACCGTCGGTGTCGGCGAAAACACGCTTTTGCGCGCGACGCAGCGGGGAAATTTTCGCTTCATTTCCGGCGAACGTTCGGCCACGGCTGATCGGGGTGAATATGCCGCCGACGGTAAAAAGCTTACATTGACCGGCTCTCCGGAAATTCTTGATGGAGCCGGGCGCGTGAACGGCGATCTGATTGAATATGACCTGAACAAGGAAGAACTGCTTGCTCGCGGGCGTGTCCGCGCGGTGCTTGGCGCGAGGCAAGGCACGGAAGCTTTTGGGGTTTTGTTTCAAGGCGGGGTTCAGGCGTGGGCACAGACCGGCGGCGCAGCTTCGCCGGTTGTTGTAACGGCGAATGAACTCCGTTATCTGACGGCTGATGAGCGTTTAAGGTTTTCAGGCGATGTTGTTGCGCTGACGGAAAGCCAGCAGCTCGAAGCTCGTGAAATAAATATTGATAGCGACGGAAACATAACGGCCGACGGAGGCGTCTTTCATCGGATTCAGGAAACAGACGCCGCCGCGACTATAGAAAGCGGACAAATGAAATACCAGCGCGGCGAAGGCGTGGTTCGTTATTCAGATAAAGTCGAAATGAAATCGAAGGGACTGATGGTTTCAGCCGATATATTGAATATTACACTGGACGATGAAGATAAAGATATCAAACGCGTTCTGGCTACGGGAAATGTGTTTATGCGACATGATGGGCGCACATGCCATGGGGATATGGCTGAATGGGTACCGGCGTCAGGCTATGTTATTACCGGAAGTCCCGGCCGCCCCGCGATTATCGACGATCCGGCGCGTGGGCGCTCAATAGCCGGTCGACTGACGTATTTTCAGGGCAAAGATCGGATTATGCTTGAACCATAATATTAATATGCGTGAAAACGACAAAAATTCTATTAGGAAAATACTGATTAATTATCTGTGCGGGATGAAGCGCAAGGCGCATGGAGCGCGGGAACCGGGGCATATACAGAAATCTGTCGAGGTTACGAGCACCGCGCAACGCGGCGATTCGCCCGCACAGGCAATTAATCAGCGTTTTCTTCGTGTTAATCCGTGTTCATTCGCGGTTCTAAATAAACGACGAAAGTTGAAACATTGTGTTAGCGTTATATCTCTATTTTATTTAATGAATTTCAGTAATTGCATGGTAAAAGCTATTGTTATGGATCAGGATTTTGAGAAACTTCGGAATAAGATGGTCGAAGAACAGCTTAAAACGAGAAATATAAAATCACAGGCTGTTTTGAATGCCATGCGTACCGTACCCCGGCACCTGTTTGTTCCGGAAAATCTGCAAAGCCACGCTTACGATGATTCGCCTTTACAGATCGGTTTAAATCAGACAATTTCGCAGCCTTATATTGTCGCGTATATGACGGAGCAGCTTGACCCCGTTCCGGGAATGAAAGTTCTTGAAATCGGCACCGGGTCGGGTTACCAGACGGCAATTCTGGCACAGATCGGATGTAAAGTCTATTCGATTGAATTGCTGGAAGAACTCGCCGCAAGAGCTGAAAAAACTCTCGCCAGGCTCAATTTCGAAAATGTAAAAACAAAAAGCGGAAACGGATATTTGGGCTGGCCGGAAGAAGCTCCCTTCGATGTGATCATTGTCACCGCCGCGCCCGGCAAAATCCCTGAAAAACTGATTGGGCAATTGAAAGACGGCGGCAAAATGATCGTACCCGTCGGACCTGTCAATTCAGTGCAATCGCTAAAACTTATCACTAAAAAAGGTAATGAAATTACCGAAAAAGATTTGCTTCCGGTGTTGTTCGTCCCGATGGTGGAATAGTCGTTTTATGGAGTGCGCCGGCAAACCGCCGCAATGAAAGCGGCAGCAAGCTCCCGCACTCCATAAAAAGCATTTCCATCCGTGGTTCTAAAAGTCACTTTGCTTTTTTGAGCGTCATTTCCATTGGGTCGCCCATGCCCATATCCATGTTGAGTTTGATTTCGTTTGCTTCTACAGTGCCTTTGAAGCTAATGCTCATTTCCATGCCCATCATGTCAACATTAACGACGAAAGAAATATTCTTGCCGTCTATTTTGCCTTCGGAAATAGGCGTGTCCATGCCCATACCTTCCGGGCCGGTCGTTCCGTTCAATTTATCGCCGTCCGCCTTGAAGGTATAGTTGATTACCATCGGACTCCCGTCCATACCGGGCATTTCCGACGTCCAATTGCCATCGACGTCCGCCCCGAAAGCAAAGCAGGTTATCAACATTACAAACGCTGTTCCCAGCAAAATCTTTTTCATATATTTTCTCCAATAAAATAATTTTTTTGCTCAATGCGCAACAAATATACGCTTTAATTTCTTCGAATGTAACAGTATTATAAACGGAATGAATTCCTCGGAAAACAATCTCGACGCCGGACAACTTGAAGCAGTCGGCTTGGTAAAGGACTATCGCAGGCGCAAGGTCGTTGACAACGTAAGTCTGGAATTGCGTCCGGGAGAGGTCGTCGGTCTTTTAGGGCCGAACGGCGCGGGTAAAACGACGACCTTTTATATAATCGTGGGACTTTGCGCTCCTTCAGGCGGAGAGGTGCGCCTAAACGGAGAAAAGATAACGGATATGCCGATGTATCAGCGCGCGCGAGCCGGCATTAGCTATCTGCCGCAGGAGCCTTCCGTGTTTCGCAAACTTTCCGTAAGAGAAAATGTTCTGTGTATTGCCGAAACGCTTCCGATTTCCGCCAGGCGGCAAAAAAAACGTACGGAAGAACTTCTTGAAGAATTCGGAATCGCCCATCTTGGCAACCAGGGTGCGTGGGCGCTTTCCGGCGGTGAGCGCCGGCGTCTGGAAATAGCAAGGGCGCTGGTACTGACTCCAAGGTTTATACTGCTCGACGAGCCTTTTGCGGGCATTGATCCGCTTGCGGTTCTCGACATACAACGCATCATCAACGGGCCGGACGGACTGAAAAACAGGGGAATCGGCATACTTATTACCGATCATAATGTGCGTGAAACTTTGAATATCACTGACAGGGCCTATATAATTAACGACGGTAGAATTTTAAAGGAAGGCTCGCCGGAGCGGCTGGCGAACGATGAGAATGTCAGGAAAGTGTATCTTGGCGAAAATTTCAGGCTGATCTAGCATATGAGTCGAAGACCATTTTTACGGCAAAGTTTGGATTTGCGCCTAAGCCAGCGTCTGACGCTTACTCCGTCGCTCCTGCAAAAAATTGAGCTGTTGCAGCTCAATAAGCTCGAGTTGCAGGAAATGCTCAACAGGGAACTTATCGAAAATCCTCTCCTCGAAGAAATACCGGAGGCGGAAATCCCGCGCGATCTGTTACTGGCCGATACGGGAATGCCTGATGAAATCATTCCGCGTGAAACCCAACCTTCAAGAGAGCGCGACTCATTTGAAGAAATCGACTTTCGCTATTTCTTTGACGAATACCTGAATACGGGCTATCGAAACCGCGAAGTTGAAGATATAGACCGCCCGGGTTTTGAAACCTTCCTTTCGCAGGCGCCCTCGCTTGAAGAATATCTGAACTGGCAGCTCGGACTTATGGAAATAAGTCCGGGGATTGCGCGTGCCGCGGCCGAAATCATCGGAAATCTGAATGAAGACGGATATCTGGGCATGAGCATAGAGGAATTAATCGACGTCTGCGGCTGCGACAGGGCGGAAGCGGAGGAGGGGCTGCGCGTTGTACAGGACATGGATCCGATCGGCGTCGGCGCGCGCGATTTGCGTGAATGTCTGCTGTTGCAGCTTGCGAACCTTGATATGAGAGACAGCCTTGCCTGGAAAATCATTGATGAACATTCCGGATTGCTTGAGGTGCGCAAGTTTAAAGAGATCGCTTCCGCGACCGGCGTGTCTTTTGATGAAGTACTGCTTGCCGTGGGAAGAATAAAGGGCCTGATACCAAAGCCCGGCCTGAAGTACAGCAATCAGAAAGCGACTTACGTTCAGCCGGAGGTAGTAATCACCAAGGTAGACGAAGAATTCGTCATTATACTGAACGATGAAGGCATGCCTCAACTGCGCGTAAATGAGGGCTACAGGGCGCTTCTAAAGAACAAGGACATAGACGGAGACGCAAGGGATTATCTAAAGGAAAAATTTCGTTCCGCCGGCGATCTTCTACGCAGCGTCAGTCAGCGCAAGCAGACGATTTATAAAGTCTGCGTATGCATAGTAAACAGGCAGAAGGAATTTCTGGAAAACGGCCCGACCCATCTGAAATCCATGCTGATCAAGGACGTGGCGGGCGAACTGGGCGTACATAGTTCGACAATCAGCCGGGTGGTCACGAACAAGTATGTGGACACGCCGCAGGGGGTCATGGAACTGCGGAAGTTCTTTACCATGGGCGTGGAAAACGAGTCCGGCGACGATATGTCGATTGTTCAGGTAAAACTCAAAATTCGTAAAATAATCGAGGAGGAGAACAAAAAGAAACCGTATTCGGACAATCAACTTTGCCAGCTGCTGCGGCGGGATAATGTTTTTATCACCCGGCGCACGGTGGCTAAATACCGCGAACAAATGCAAATTGCCGGATCACGCGATCGAAAGAGTGGATACCTTGTTTAACTATTTTTAATACATGAAACGCTGATTAATTGTCTGCGCGGAATGAAGCACAAGGCGCACGGAGCGCGGAAACCAGGGCATATATCAGTATATATGTCTGGGTTGCGGGCACCGCGCAACGCAACGATTCGCCCGCACAGGCATTTATTCAGCGTTTCCAAAGGGGAAAACACGATGAAAGTAGAAATAACCGGAAGGCACATAGTAATTACCCCCGCGATACGAAGTCATGTTCAGAAGAAACTTGGAAAATTTACAAGGATTCTGGGCGACGATATAAAATTTCATGTGGTTATCGGCGTGGAAAAAGATCGGCAGAATGTGGAGATACTACTTAAATCCAAGCTTCTTGAGCTGACGGGGAAAGGTAGTTCCAACGATCTTTATAATTCCGTTACATTGGCTATTGAAAAACTGGAACGCCAGGCTTTGAGGCAAAAAGGGAAAATGATTGAAGGAAAGCGGCAGAAAGCCGCCAGAGAAAAAACGGTTGCCATTCAGGCCGTCGTGGATGAGCCTGCCCCGCGCGTCGTCAAGCGTAAAACCGCCAATGTGCGTGAGGAGGCACTGCGTAAAAAACCTATGACGATCGAAGAAGCGGTGTTGGAGCTTGAGCAGGGCGAATATCCTTTCGTGGTTTTCCGCAATTCCGAGAGCGACGAAATGAATGTTGTTTATCGCCATAAGAAAGGCGCCATCCGCGTAATCAGGGACTAGTTGCGAGTCGGGAGTGATTAGGGATTGCGATTTTTAAACACAAAGGGCACAAAAGCTTACCTTGTGTCCTTTGTGCAATGCTTTGTGCCCTTTGTGTTTAAAAAAATTGCCTGGGTAATTTACCAAGAAGTTGCAGGCAGGATTAATTCAAAGTTCCTACCAGCGCGGATGTTTAATGCCGATTCGCAGTGCGGCGGCGCAAGAGGGCGTGGATGCAAGGCGCGCGCAGTTTTGGCGACGAAGGCATATTACGCAATATGTCCAGGAGACAAAACATGCGCAACGTGTAAAAATGAACTTACCTATACGCATTCCTTTAGGAATGTGAATCTCGGTAGACAGACATGCCCTATTGCGCCGCCATAGTAGAATCGGTATGAAATATCCGGGCTGGCCACTCGCCGCTAGCCGCTAAACAGGAGTTGAAACATGAGCGATTCTTCCGTCGATAATGAAGAAACATTTACGGACGCAGTTGCTGATACGCCGGTTTCCATCACCGTTGGAGAATTCGTCAATGAATCACGATCCGATCTTAAACTCGAAGTCATATGCGGACATGAATACCTGGATAATAAAATCGGATCCGCGCAGTCGCAGAAATTAGGTATGGCGCTGGTCGGCGCTTCCGGAGACATTCATCCCGATCGTATTCAGGTAATAGGACGCACGGAATCGGATTTCCTGCAATCACTGGATAAAGAGGGACGCCGACACGCGATTCAGCGAATCAGAAAATATAAAATCTGCTGTGTCGTGATTCTTCGCGAAGTCGTTGTTCCTGAAGAAATGTTCCTGCTTTCTTCCGAGCTGCACATTCCTTATATTCGCGGCGGACCTGAAATCAATTCGGCTAAAATAACGCTTTGGCTGGAAAACCGGTTTTCGCCGCATATCACCTTGCATGGCGGCCTTCTCGAAGTCTTCGGTCTCGGTATTCTGATTATCGGGCCCTCCGGCATCGGAAAGAGTGAATGCGCGCTGGAACTGGTACTGAAAGGGCATCGTATGATCGCCGACGACTACGTGGATATCGCACGGCACGGAAACGGTCGGCTTTCAGGGGAAGGCGGCAAGACGCTAAAGCATCACATGGAACTGCGCGGACTTGGGATTATCGATATTAAGGAATTGTACGGCATTTCGGTAATCAGCGCGTCGCATAACATTGATTTTGTCGTGCGTCTGGAACGATGGAGGGCCGACGGCGTGTATGACCGTGCGGGAATCGAAAAATCGAGCATGGATATTCTGGGTGTGTCACTGCCCGTGACAGATATTCCGGTTGCTCCGGGACGAAACATATCGACGCTTGTGGAGGTTGCTGCGCGCGTTCATCTTCTGCACCAGCGCGGTTATAAAACGAACGAGCTGAATCTGGACGCATAGATATTTTGCATTCTGCTCTTTTATTAACAATTTTGTATAAGGAAAGGCCGGGTAATTCGCCCGTACCGCGAATTAGTCAGCGTTTCCGCAAAACGCCATGTCACTTGAAGAACTTGTAATAGTAACCGGCATGAGCGGTTCAGGCAAACGAACCGCACTGAAAGCCTTTGAAGATCTCCGTTTTTTCTGCGTAGACAATCTGCCTGTACCGCTTATTTCAAAATTCACAGACGAAATCCAGCGTTACGGCGACGAATGCCGTCGAGCTGCCCTTGGAATCGATATACGGGCCGGCGGCAAACTGCAGGATCTTGAACGCGTACTCGAAAAGTTACGCAGGTCTACGTTTCGTCTTTTCGTGCTCTTTATTGAAGCCGATGATGATGTACTGCTGCGGCGTTTTAGTGAAACGCGCCGATCGCATCCGCTTGACGACGGCGGACAGCCTATTAAGGAATTGCTGCAGCTTGAGCGAGGGCGTCTGCGCCGTTTGAAAGAAATGGCCGACGTGACGATCGATACGTCAAACAAAACCGTTCACGAGGTTAAAAAATGCATTGTGCAGCAATTCCGCCGCGGCGCGGAAGACGAGGCTTTCAAGATGATTCTTTTAAGCTTCGGCTTCAAACACGGCGTTCCACTTGAAGCCGACATGGTTTTTGACGTGCGTTTTCTGCCGAACCCGCATTTTGTGGAAAATCTTAGGGTGTTGAGTGGACGGAGCAGAAATATTAAAACCTATCTGCGTAAAAAACCGGAAACCATTGAATTTGTCAGCCGTACGACGGACTTTTTACAATACCTTCTACCGAACTTTATCAACGAACAGAAAAGCCAGTTGACAATAGCCTTTGGATGTACGGGCGGGCGTCACCGATCGGTGTTTATCGCTGAAGAACTTGCCGAAAAACTGAAAGGCACAGACCGGAGAATTCAGGTAATACATCGTGATGAAAAGATCGGATACGGTTAGGGAAGCGCTGATTAATTGCTTGTGCGGGATGAAGCGCAAGGCGCACGGAGCACAGGAACCGAAGCATATATAGGCAACCTCCGAAAACCCCGAAATCAAGGCTTGCGACCGAGACAAAAGCGGAGTTTACATATAGGTAAATGAGCATTTTGTCGAGGGAGCGTAACGCAGAGTTCGGGGTTTT
>Ga0082212_10006353_pt1 | contig 15907 bp, 17 predicted proteins | sample TergutNt197P3_FD_71548 | JGI IMG/M metagenome (GOLD analysis project Ga0082212, IMG submission 71548) | Neocapritermes taracua P3 segment gut microbial communities from Petit-Saut dam, French Guiana - Nt197 P3 | ecosystem: Host-associated > Arthropoda: Insects > Digestive system > Gut ... | reverse complement strand
CCACCAGCTTAACCGGATTATTCCCCGCATAGTGGTACACGTGCATGTTCACCAGGTTGAAGATTCCCCCCATGCCCGGCAGGTTCCCGTTGTGCTTTTTCGCGTTGTCATTGATGGGCGCTACAGGGATGTATTCCCCCATCGCCGGGTCTGCGCTTATCCACCTGCTTGTCTTGGGGTCCAGGTACCGGGCGCCGTAGTAGTAAAGGCCGGTCCCCAGCCCGGAATTTACAGTTTTTGTGGCGTTTTTGGGTGTCTCTGGCTGGGAAAAAGCCTGTTTTGGAGGCTTTTTTACTGCAACGGGGTGCATGCTTCTATTGTATACGCTTTCTTAAGAGCCAGCAATCCCCTTTTTTGGCTTCGTACAAACCAAGCTCAATATATGTATCCGACATGGCGATCTCTTCATTCGATAAATGCAATGCATATGTATTGGGTTGGCCCTGAAACGGTACTATATGAATTTGATATCAAATGTGCTTGCATGTCATGTATAATAAAGCTTTAGCGCCTTGCACTTTTCTGAAGTTTCGATTATCTTTAAATAATGGACATGGAGATAGTGTTTGTTCCATCGGCGTTTAAACACACTGTTTCCGAGGAAAACATACGTTGGGTTCTTTTAAATCATTTGGCTGATGGTATAATTGAAGAGGACAACGAGACAAAATATTTGTCTGTTGGGTTTGATAAATCGGGGAATTTACTAGAAGTAATGTACAATTACATTGATGAGCAAACAATTAAGGTGTTCCATGCAATGAGATGCCGGAAACACTTTTTTGATAAATTGGAAGAAATGGGGTTATTATGGCAGATATGACCGATGAAGAATATGACGCGCTTGATGAACGCTGGACAAAAACAACTCCAAAGGTAAACTTTGCACGTCCTGGAATTTTTGCCCGCCAGCGCGCTTTGCTCGAAGTTCTTGATAAAGTTACCGCAAATTATATTCTTACCAGGGCTGAAGCTACCAACCAGACACCGGCTCAGGTTATTAGCAAAATAATAAATCAAGAAATCGCCGCCGGGCTTTAGTAACAAAAAGACACATGCAATAAAGAGAAAGTGCCTGCTTGGGCTGCATAACCTACAGGTTGGCGACGTTTTTGCGTAGCAAAAATGTGGCGACGCCGAACGCCAAAAACGGCAAGTTCAGCGTAAGCAGTACATTTTTTCAAAATCATCCCTTGCTTTTCTTAAATATTCATTTTTATATTTATATCATTTGTTAGTTCTGCTAATTTTGTATACAAATTACCACGTGTTATATAGGCATCTTTGAGGCTCGGGTTTAAGTCTAAACTTCTGTTAAGATCGCGTAAAGCTTCATCATACCTTCCCATCGTAAAATAAACTCCACCACGCCCGAGATAAGACGCTGAAAACTCTGAATCTAATGCAATCGCCGTATCCGTCAATTTAACCGGTAAAAATGTTCCAGGGAAGGAGTTTTTGCCAGTCATTATTTAAAATGACAAGAGGTGATTTTTCAAACAGAGCCATTAGGTATTGAAAAGGAACAAGATCATTTTGTTTGGCTGTTTCAATTAATGAATACATACCACAAGAACTCTCAGCCCCTTCAGGGCTTTTGCAAAACAGCCAGTTCTTCCGGCCCAGTACAAATGGCCGTATCGCATTCTCACAAGCGTTATTGTCAGGGGTAAGATACGGGCTCTCTAAATATGCTGTCATCTTGTCCCACTGGGCAAGACTGTAATGGAGAGCCTTGCCTAACAACAAGGTCGGAGGTACTTCTTCAGAGCGCCTGAATAACCACCTTTTGAACTTCTCAAGCACAGGCCCGGCCCGGGCTTTCCGTTCACTAAGGAATGCTGCTTCATCCATAGTCCTGCTCCGCAGTTCATCCTCAATGAGATACAGTTTACGAATATAATTAATCCCTTCATGTGCGGAAAGCGGTTTCGCTGACTTTTTATCCGTTTTTACCCGGGCAGCCTCAAAAAACTTCCGCCTGGCATGGGCAAAACATCCAACATGAATAATACCGGACACACCTTTCACCGCTGCATCGTATCCCTCATATCCATCAGTTTGAAGGTAGCCGGAATAGCCGGAAAGAAACGTTTTTGCATGATATGCCCCTCTGGTTTCCCGGTATTCATACAACACGACAGGTTTCCCCGGCGGTCCGCCCCGGGCTAGCCACATATAACTCTTCTGCGTGTCATCCCGCCCTTCTTCACCCATTACCTGAACGGTCGTCTCATCCATCTGTATCACAGGCCCGCTTTTTACCGTCTCTTTCAGCAAGGAAAACAACGGGGCTAGCTTCTCATACGCCTGCTGCTGCCAATTAGACATATCCTGCCGGCTTATCGTTACCCCTATTCTTTCGAATTGTTTTTCCTGACGATAATAGGGAAGGTGGTCTTCAAACTTTTGCGTTATAATGGTACTTAACAGACTTGGGCTCACGATGCTCCGGGGAATAAGTGATGGTTCAACCGGCGCTACCCTGACCGTGGGTTTCCCTTCGTCTCCTGTCCCTTCACACCGGCGGCATGCATACTTGGGACGGACCGTTTTCTCTACATATATTCTCGGGGGGATAATGTGTAGTTTTTCACTTGTTTCTTCACTAATCTTCGTTAAATGAGCCCCACACGCGCATATTTTTTCACGTTCAGGGATGTCGATAATTTTTTCTTCGCGGCGAAGTTTACTGTCAAGGGGTTTTCTTCCCGGCTTCTTCCGCTTGTGTGCTTGTATCTGGGAAAATGTCTCTTCCCTGGTTTTTGTTTCATCATCACTGGTATCAGATTCACCGGCAAATAAGGGCGGCTGTTTCTCATCTGCCAGCAGTTGTTCGGCACTCCGCCCAAACTTTTTATATGTCAAAAGATCATAGCGTTCTTTTATTTCAAGATAGCTATTCTGGTATGTTATGGCATCAGCTTTTAATTGTTGTATTTGGTGTTCGTAATCAGCCTGTAACGCATGTAATGCCTGGTACCGTTCTTCCAATTCATTGATGTAAACCCGGACATCGGCATCAAGATCATCAAGCTGCATACCTAATGATAGTTTCTTACGATCCGTCTGTCAAACTTTTTCTTGTCTTTTATGAAACATTTTTGTACTGTATTGGTTTATGTGCTTTAAAAAAATCTATACCGGAAAGCAGCATTGTTATTTCTTCCCCGCTCAGTTCCTGCGCCGCTTCGCCTGTCTGCGACCAGGGAAACCTGTCCTTCTCTAACCTTTTCTGACTCAGCCAGAATCCGTTCCGCTCCCACCATAACGCCTTAAGCAGTTTCCGTTCCCTGTTACAAAATATATACACGTTCCCGCTGAACGGTTCCCCTGCCATTTGCTGTTCTATCAGTACTGAAAGTCCGTTTACCGCTTTCCGCAAGTCGGTCCATCCAGGCCTGATAAATATCCGTACCCTGGTTACGTCAATGTTCATCCTATGCCTTCAAGTGCCCGAAAAATATTTTGCAGTTCCTCCTTGTTCGCCGGCAGGGGAACATGGACAGATACACCGTTCTTTTCAATGGTTATCTCGTTCTTGTTTCCTGAAATGTTTTGTAATGGGATTTCTACAAACCCCTGCTCCTTCTTTTTGTTATTCTTTTCCTGTGTCCAGGTATAAAACGTGTTTGGTGCAATCTCCGCCGATTTTGCGTATGCTGCTTTCGATATGGTTCCCTTTTTCCAATTTTCCACATGCTCAAGCCGTTCCTGCTCACTGTAGTTTTTCACCCTTTGCCTCCATTGTAGTTTTTCACTTAACTCTACTATGGCTGTCTAGATGTGGTTAATTTGACGGATACGCTGCTCCCCCTCTCTTATGTCTGCATAACCAGCGCGCATTTTATACTCCTAACACGTTAAGAGCGTTATTCGATAGATGCAATGTTAGATATAGCGGCTTGACCCCTCAACGACACCAGACGAATTTGTTATCAGCTACTGTTGCGTGTACTCTCTTGTTTCTTTGTGTAACCAGCTCATATTTTATGCGCCTAACACGTTGAAAGCGTTATTAGATAGATGCACGCTACATATGGTAGTCCACCACTTCAACGGTACCAGCTGAATTTGTGTAGCTTACCGGCCTCACCAGGGGTTGAAGGGTATCCCCGACGGACCGCCGGGACCGCACAGCAGCATGGGATGCATTAAGCAGAAGCCCCTGCTGTTCGGGCTGCACAACCATTATTACAGGGAAGCTGCGTAAGAAATACTACCTTTGACAAGTTCTCAATACGTGCATTCCACAGGAAAGCCATGTCCACAGATCGTCAAAAAGGCTCTGCATTACAAAAAAATATATCTTAAAAGGCAATATTTCTGAGACGGCTATTCCTTTTTTGCCTGAAAAATTCCTTTTAATAGGTTTCCTTCAATTAGTTGACATTACGGGTTTCCTTCAATTAGTTGACATTACGTGCGTGTACTCTTCTTTTTGCAATAATTGCTGTTCATCTATCCTCTTAACTGTTTCACTCAACAAATTTTTTAATTCATTCTCATTTTCATATTTCCACGGCTCATCGACCTTGGATGATTCATTTTGTTTAATCGCATAAAGATATTTATTCACAGAGCTAAAATTCACCAAGAAACCTTTGATACCATACCTAACATAAGAAAAATAATCTATTACTACTAATTTTTCATTTATTACTTTTTCAAAAAGAACTCTATTTCGTTTTTTTAAAATATTTCGTTTATATCCAAATTTATCAAAATAAGGTTTTACTACATCATCTACATTCCTGAAAAAATCTTCCAGGTTTTTTTTTACTAATTCTTTATTTGGAAGCATGTTTTTCCTTAAAATGCAGGAATCAATCCTGGAACTAATCCAGACTCTGGCACTCCAAAAGGAACCAATCTCTCTAAAAACTCCATTACTTTATTTTTTTCACCTTCAGGAATTCCATCATCCAATTGATAAAATATCATTCCAGGATGATTTACAGGATCTGTTATTAGCTGAATAAAGCCAGGTCCATTGGGATCAAATAGTTCTGGGCCTTCAAACATCATTGTACTAATTTTTACTCCATCTAGCTGTGAAAGTAAAGATGTCCCTTTTTCAGCATTTACGCCTCTTTTTCTTGCTCTGTCAATATATTTCTCCAATTGTTTATCGCCTCTGTTTGATGACATATATGAAACTGGTTTTATCTCATAAAACTCTACAACATTACCAACTTGTCTAGTATAGTCAACAAAAAAAGCTCCTTTGGTTCCCCATTGTGCATTAAGATCGGGTAAAAACAATTTTGGCTGGCCTCCAAATATACCTATTAAATATTTAGTTATCTCTTCATGGGCCTGTAGTCCCCGAAATAAATTTGAACCTTGTGGCATCCTCCCATCCGGATCCACCAGCTTAATAGGGTTATTCCCCGCATAGTGGTACACATGCATGTTTACGGTGTTGTAAATTCCGCCCATCCCAGGCAAATTCCCATTGCGTCTGCGGGCTTCATCGTTAATTGGGGCGCTAGGAATGTAATCGCCGTCATACATAGCAGGATCCGCGCTAATCCACCTGCTTGTCTTGGGGTCCAGGTACCTGGCTCCGTAGTAGTACAGGCTTGTCGCTCCCCCGGAATTTCGCGTTACCGTGGGCGTCCGGCCTGCCTCCCCGCGGAAAACAACAGAATTTTTGGGCTTTCTTACTGCAACAGCCTGCATCCTTCTATTATATACACACCCTCAACGCCCTTCAACCTCCTTCTTCCGCCGCGGCAGCATTTCCCCCGTCAGCTGCCGCCCATGGCGGTCTTTCAAAATACCCTCAAGCCGCTTGGTATACTCCCCGTCCATCATCTCAAACAGCTCATGCTCCCGCGGGTGGAACCGCCGGTATATCCGCGCCAGCCCCTCGGCCTGCACATGGGTATACAGCACCGTGCTTTCAATGCTCCGGTGCCCCAGCAGTTCCTGTACCTGCCTGACCCCCGCGCCGTTGTCCAGTAAATGCGTCGCCGTGGAGTGCCGTATCGAATGGGTGCACAGTTCCGGCTTGTCAATGCCGCACCGCCTTAACAGCTCGCGGAAAACCCGGCTCATCGAGGTGCGGCGCACGGGCTTCCCCGCCGCGTTCCCGGGGAACACATACCCGTCCGCCGCGTCCTTCCTCCCCCCCACATGCCGCAGCAGGAAATCGCGCGCCACGTCAGACAGCGGCACCACGCGCTCGCGGTCGTACTTGCCGCGCACCGCCAGTTCGCGCTGTTCAAAATTAACCGCCCCTATTGTAAGGCGTACCGCCTCCGACATGCGCAGGCCCGACGAATAGATAAGCTCAAAAAAGGCGCGGTTCCGCAGGCCGCGGCTGTCGCCGGCCGGGATACTTTCAAGGAACGCCGTGATTTCTTCCCGCGACAGAGGGCGGCGCTTAAACGCCCGCCGGTCACCAGGCAGCGCCAGTTCCAGCCCGTGGGCGGGGTTCTCTTCCAGCGCGCCCGCGCGGTACAAAAGCGAGCATACTTTCTTAACCGCCTCATACCTATGCTTGATGGTCGAGGGCGCGTGGGGCTTCCCGGTGTAGGCGTTCGCCCCCGCCCCCAATACCGCCTGGTATGCCGCAACGTCTTTCCGCCGTATGCCGCCCATGCCACCGCGCGCTGCCACCCACTCAAGGAAACCGCGCGCGGCCTTCCGCAGCGTCCGGCAATAATCCTTGTGGTAACGGCTGCCCTTCAGCTCCTGTTCAAGCAGCGCGAGGGCCATCGCTTCCAGGGCTGTCCCGGTCATGCTTTCTCTCCCTGTGTTTTCCACTGCCGCGGGTGGTAGGCGTCAAGGCTCCGCTTTAAGTCGTCTTTGTCCAAATGCGTATAGGCGGCGGTTGACCCGATATTGTGGTGGCCGAGCAGTACCTGGATATGCCGCAGGTCGCAGCCCGCCCGCAGTAAATGCGTCCCCAGGGAATGGCGGAAACCGTGGCAGGTTATCACGGGGATATCCAGTTCGCGGCAGAGGCGGCGCAGCTCTACCTGTACCGCGTCCCCAAGCCAGGAACCGAACACCCGCTCGGGGCGGCCCTTGTCCTTATACCCCGGTATGGCCGCCGCCCGGCCTTTGTCTAAATACGTTTCCAGTACCTGCGCGGCATACCCCGTCAGGAACACCGTCCGGCTTAACCCGCCCTTCCCGCAGGGGATAAAAATTGTCCGTTCGGGTATCGTGATGTGCCGTTCCTCAACCGTTACCAGTTCATGCTGCCGCAGCCCCGTCGCGTATAACACTTCGGCGATAACGTGCACGCGGTAGCGGCGGCGTTTCCCCTGCATGCCTTCCGCTTCGTCAAAACGGGAGAGTTTCGAAAGCAGCCGGAACATCTGCGTTTCGCTCAGGTAGTTCCGGCAGACGCGGAAGGGCTCGCGCAGGAGCGGCACTTCGGCCATGGGGTTGGACAGGCGCCGCCCGCTTGTTACCAGGTACTGAAAAATAACCCGCGCCATGTTCAGGTACTGGTTCGCCGTCCCCGCGGTAAACGGTTCCCCTCCGGCGGCTGCCGTTTCGCTTAATGCTTCTTTGTACCGCAGCACGTCCTGGACTGTTGCGCCCTCAAGGCCGGTGTCCGTTCCCTCAAACCATTGCAGTACCCGGCAGGCAAGGCTCCGCCGGGTGTAGAACGTCGCCGCCGTTACCCGCGGCTTTTCGTACGCCAAAAACTCCTCGTATAGTTCCGCGTACCCCGCGCTTAATACCTTCCCCATGCTATGCCCTCCTTTCCCTCCCCGGAATTCACTGTCCAGTTTGCTAAGTCTTTGTTGTGCAATGATTTACAGACAAAATCTGGACAGTGTCCAGTTAGTGTCCAGTTGCCAGTTTGTGTTTCTCTTCGGCGGTCAGTTTTGCCATGGTGCGGGGGGAAGGTATCATTGAAAGGTCGGCGCCCAGTATACTCTCGTCGCCGCGGAGCGCATAGTAGGCTTTGCTCCGTTCCCCACCGCCGTGTACCAGTTCCACATATTCATAGTCAACAAGCAGGCGGAGCATCGCCTGTATCCAGGTATGCGAAAGCCCCGTTGTTTCCCGTACCTGCCGCTGGGTAAACCGCAGCTCGTGCAGTTGCAGTTTGCGTTTCTTTGTTTCGCCCCTCGCCCATTCCCGCAGCTGGTCGTACAACAGCCGCGCCCCCTTGGGCAGCTCCTCCATCGTGCTGGAGAGCACCCCGTTGACCATGATTTGATACGCTATGTCATAGTCGGCGATGTCGCACCGGATAAACGTTACCCCGCCCTGTGTCTCTTCTTTCTTCTGGTACTGCCTGAGGAAGCATACGCAGTCGATTAAATCCAAAAACCGCTCGTGGTCGCGGCGTGAGCGCATTAAAGAGGTGGGGAAGTCAAGGAGCGGCGCGAAGTCGTTCACGATTGGGATATTCCTCAGGAGTTTTTGCGCGGCGCGGTGGGTTGTGATTATCTTCTCCGTCTCCGCGTTGCCCGCCAGTATACGGTCGATGCTTTTCCGCCGCCGCTGCCATTCGTGGATGCGCCCCGTCTGCTCCCTGCTCTCGTCCGCGTGGATCACAAAACAACGGCTCGCGTTCTCGGGGTTTACCTTCCCCGCCGTGCTGCCCATCACGCTGGAGACTATCACTTTCATCTTCATCATGCGGCTTTCCATACGCCCGGTCTCGCTGTCCTTCTCCACCACAAGGCGCGAAAGCTCCTTCCCGCTTAACATCTCCCGCAGCTGGTGTTCCACCGCCTCGCTATGGACAGCCTCGCCCAGTATCAAAAACTTGTGTTCCAAATCGTGTAAATAATTTAACGCCTGGTCGGACAAACTGGTAACCGCGATTACCTCGTCCTCGGGCATAAGGCGGCGTACGCATTCAACCAGAAAACTTTTGCCGCTGGCCGACTGCGAAAGTATCAGGACGCTTAACGGCTGGTCCCGCTTCCGGCTTGATGCGCACAAATACAAAAGCTGTTTATTTAAGTCCTCCCCGACATAGCCGAGGGTAGAAAGGTCGTCAATAATTTTGGTAAACAAATCGGGGTTGGTTAAAAGTTCCGTCCCCGCTTCGCGCTCCGCGTTAGTCATGGCCGCGGGCGCGCGCTCGTCCTTCCTGTTCAATGCGTTGTCGCGTTCCGCTTCAAGGTATTCCAAAACCCGCACCAGGTCGCGCTCCACCCGCGCGCTTTCCGCGCCGAGGGAACGTTCCGCCGCCGCGGCGAACGCAACGCGGCTCCTGGCCAGGTACAGGTCAAGGCCGTCATAGTAATTCTGTTTCCCGTTGCCCACCCGCAGGTTGACCCGCAAACTGGTAACAAACAGCGGCTTTACCCCGCCCAAACGGTAGGTTAAATCGCCGATGGTAAACACGTCAAACAATCCGTCTTTGGTATGTTCCAGCGGGTATTCCGGAAGGGGCTCTGTTAGCTCCGTCCCGGGGAACGGCACTACCAACGGCGCATCGCTTACTATGTGCCCTGCAGGCGGCGGCTCCGGCGAACCGTTTCCGGTAGTACCGTCCCTTGCAAGCGTTTCGTTCTTGGAAACGGTTCCTCCGGAGCTGTGGTTTTCCTCAAGCAGGGTAATCCGGTCGATTAAGTCCCCGCCGATTTTGTAGCCTTCAAGCAGGCTTTTCCGCGCGCTCACAGCTTCATCCTTATCGCAAGCTCCCCCGCCAAGGCGCGGTACTGCACAGCACCACGGTCATTGGGCGCGTAGCTGAATATCGACTGCCGCCGTACCTGCGCCAGCTCTATCGCCACGTTCTGCGTGATAACCGTTTCGCATAACAGTTCGGGAAACTGTTCCTTTACTTTTTCCCGCACTTCCCCGGCAAGCCGCGTACGCCTAAAATGGTGCACAAACGCTATCCCGTATACTTCCAACTCATGGTTGAGGGTGTTCCGTATTTTCCGGTAGGAGTCCATCGTCTGCGCCAAACCCTGCAGGGAAAAATAACTGCTCACCAATGGTATAAACAGCCCGTCAGAGGCGCACATCGCGTTTACCGTTACAATATTCAAACTCGGCGAGGTGTCGATAAGGCACAGGTCGTACCCCTCTGCCGCCTGCAGCTTTGGCCGCAGCAGCATATGCCCTTCCAGTTCAGCTATGGCGGACGACAGCCCGGCGTCCCCCGCGATAAGGTCCACCCCTTCCCACAGCGTCCTTTCCGCCACATCCTCTACCCACGTCTCGTCCTCTACCAGCAGCGATTCAACGGTTTTGGCAATAGGCCGCCTGGTCGGTATCGTGCTGCTGGTGTTCCGCTGGTCGTCCGCGTCGATGACCAGCACCCGCTTCCCGAAAAAAGCCGCAAAGGCATGGGCAAGGTTGGCCGTGGCCGTGCTTTTCCCGTTGCCCCCTTTCCGCTGGATGACGGTTACCACCTTCATAGCCCCGCCCCCTCCAGCTGCCGCTGTCCACGCCGCTCGCGCTGGAAGGCCCGTTTCGCCTCGAGCATAAGCCCGTTGGCCTGGGTGTAGGCGTTCCTGAAGGAACTGAGGTTGGCAACCGCTTCTTTCCGGTGGAAGGTTTCCCGTTTGGCTGAAAGGTTACGGCCGCTGAGGGTAAGGCAGCAGCCTACGCTTGACGAAAGGGGTATGCACCGCACCCCCTCGACCTGGCAGCCCTCGGTTATAAGGTATGCCGCTTCGTATAAATCGGTTACTTCGGCGTATTCCGTGGCACATTCCATATGCGCCCTCCTTATAGGGGGGAAGCCGTCCGTCATGGAATATGGTATACTGGCCATGACAGAGAGGGTTCCTCCCTGTTGTAGTTGCCGTTTCCTGCTTTTGTCTGCAAACTACAGGCAGGAAGCGGTTTTTTATGCCCTGGCACCAACGGTGCGGGTTATATTATAGACTCTATATTATAACCTTGTATTCCTAGTGTCAAGTGTTTTTTGCAAATTTATTTATTTTTTTTATAAATTGCCTTAAAAATTGCTGAAAGAACTGCTATATTATGGTATACTTTTTATATGCCTGCACCGCGAAAAATACAGCGGAATATATATGAAGTTCGGACAAAAAATATTGCCCAACAACTAAAAACGCTGCGGAAAAAACGAGGATTGACGCAAATTCAATTAGCTGAACAACTAGGCCTGACACAAGCTGCAATCGCTTCTTATGAATCGGGCAGAATTCATATTGTTGATGTCGTCCTTATTGACCTTGCAAAAGCTTTAAATGTTTCTGCTGATGAACTACTGGGAATTAAAAAAAACAAACCAACACTTCCAGAAATTGGTCTCCGATTCTTAAAAAGAATATTAACAATAGAAAACTTTCCAGAAATTCAAAAAAAGAGAATCCTACGAAATCTCGATGATGCTATTGTCGCTTTCCAAAATAAAAGATAATTCCGCGCGCAGGGGTACGCTGCGGTTTTCCCCCTTGGCCGCCCCCCGAACCCCCCGCTAATCCCCCTTTCCCTGTTTCGGTAGCGGTTTAAACCCGGGGGGCTCATCAAGGGGGCAAACCTCCGCCCGCTTCCCGCCGCCCCTGCGCTTGCATGACATGGCCATTTGTTTAAATTTTTTCTTAATTAAAAAACCTTGAGGATTCAGAGCGTAGATAAAATTTAAGCCTGCGGGGTGCAACCCTGCAGGCCGCCCACGGCAGGGTTCGGCCAATCGCTGCTTTTGCCGGAAAGCGCATCGTTACACGTACCATTGCCCGAAGTTTCGCATAACCCATAGGTTGGCGACCGTTGCGTTAGCAATGTGGCAAAGCCCCTGCGCCAACCGGGGGTTAGGCGATGCTGATGGGCTATATGGCAAATTTGCCATACTTTATACGTATGTCTTTTAATCAGTTGGAATTGTACACCATGAAAAATCAAGCTTCATATAGGCATTGTTTTTTAAATCGGAAAGGCGGAATTTCTGATATTTGCTTTCGTTGGGATAAACGGTAAAGCGGGCTAAGCCATACATTGTTTCTTCTCCGTCATATTCATAAATAAAATAATCTGCTGTTCCGGTGTAATAGTGCAAGCAAATCGGAGGGTTTTTTATGAAGGCGCTTTCACCTAACCTTGGAATGGTAGGCACGATCCTATATAACCGGTCTATTTCTTCAGAATATGCGCCGAAATACTGAAAGGTGTGTTCAAGCTGTGCTGGAGGGATAAGCCTTGAAACAATCGGGGGTATTGGAGACAACAGCTTGATATAGGGCTGCCGTTCAAAAGGCGAATAATCCACAAGGCCGGGTATGCCACGCATTTTATAATATGCGCCTGATGCTTTCCAGTCAGGCGGGGCAAGGGCAAGCCCGGCCTTGACCGGGTTTTGATCTATGTAATCCATAATAAAATTATACTCTTGCGAATCCTTTATTGCCCTGGCAAAATACCGTGCACCCCATAAATGGTCATTTGAACCGTGGATACGGTTCCAGCGTTTGGCTGAATTAATCTTAATCCACTGCATTATGACGCTTAAAGAAGTCCCCTTCATAGGTATAACCAGCAAATGAATATGAGTTGGCATAATACAAAAATTGGCAAGGCGGAAACGGAATTTATCCTTTGCGTCTTGCAATGTTATCAGCATAATTTTTTGCCCCAACTTACATTCAAAAACCCGGATTTTGTCATTGGTTCGGGAAGTTACATGATATGCCGCGCCCTCAACAAATTCACGTTTTTTATACAAAGCTATTCCCCCGTCCATATATTAAAGGGGCAAAACCGCACGACGCTTGTATCGAAAAGGATAATTTATTCTAAAAGACTGAATCGCGCTACATATGGTGTGGTTTGTTGCTTAGGACACCAGACGAATTCGGTATCAGCTACCGTGCGTGTACTGGTTAAATTGACGGATACGACTAAATCATAGGAGCTGCCGTGCGTGTACTTAAAAGGCACTATTTTTGGGACGGCTATTTCTTTTTGCCAGAAAAACACATATTTTTAGCTTTCTTTCAATTAGTTGACATTACGGGTTATTTTACACTACCAATTATTCTTGGAAAATCACCAGGACAAAAAATTTTAGTTTCTTTTTTAGAATCAAAATCATACTTATACCAATAAACTGGCTGGCCACCAACGCCGAGAAAATGATAAAATGCTTGTGTAATATTTCTTCTTTTATTCTTTGTATAATAAATACTGTTTTCATTGCACGAATAATAATATAACCATGAAATATTATCGCTAATATCTAAATCAATTATTTTTTTTTCAGCAAGTTCAAAAAAAATCAGCTTATTCTGTTCAGATAATCCAATAACTTTATCAACAGCAGGTTGATATAAACATTGCGAAATTTCCATTGGAAAATATTCAACAATATTTGTATAGATATTGTAATACCATCTATCAGTGAATATTATCTCACCAGAAAATCCAGTAATTCTATAAAATTCCTCAGGTGCCTGAATTTCAAAAATAAACGATTTCTGTAAATTAATATCAATAATAATATATTTACTCGGACTATACAAATCAAAAAGCAAAAAAACATTATCAGTTGCAAAGAAATTCCTATTATCGGGCGTTCCATTAGATATATGTACTTTTATTATTTCATTTATTATACCGTCTTTGCATACTTCAGAAAACTCAGAATAATTATCAGCAAAATAATGAACCCAATATTTTTTACTTACATCATCATATGCCGCATAGGACTCTTTGTTTTTTTGATAAACTATTGTCCCGTTTAGATATCTTTCCCCATAAGAAGAAAAAATAATATTTGTTTCTGTGGATGATTCTTCTTTGGAAAAAGAACAAGATAAAAATAAAATTAAAATTAATGCGAAAATATTTATTCTATTTAACAATGTTTTGTACTTTTAATAAATGCAATATCGCAAAGTTGCCAAAAAGAGCTTTAGGTATAAAGTTACCACTTCCTGGTAAATTAATGGAACTAGAACGAATACCGCCCTTATTGAAGACATCAATCAAAAAAGTTGCACAATTGTTAGTTATTACATTGTAACTACCAATATCTTTTGCTAAAGCATAAACAGCTGTATAAATATTTAAATCCTGTGAACTATTTGTATTAAATTCAATAAACCGATCGTATCCCGATGCTTTTAAATAATCATCCATGTTCTCTCTTCCGTAAAAAAATCTTACTAAAACACCTGCATTTGGTGCTTGATCAATTTCTTTGCATTTATCAGATGGAGGCAAAGAATTGGGGTTATTACTTAATACATAAGTCCTAGTATTATTTATATCTCGATGAACACTACCAACTTCTGCATTCTCTGGGATGCCATTATTTTTTGAAATATCTGGGTCATCTGATATTCCAGAAAATTCAAAGACTGCCCATGTGTCTCTTCCAACTTGCACAAAACCTGCAACATGCCCAGCACCTTTTGCACCATCATCATCTATAGCAATACCACTCTGCCTCCCATCCGGGTCAATCAGCTTAACCGGATTATTCCCCGCATAATGGAAGCAGTGCATATTTATCGTGTTAAATATACCTCCCATACCGCCAAGCTTGCTCGGATCTTGCCCAGGGCTCGGCACATATTCCCCCATGGCGGGGTCCGCGCTTATCCACCTGCTTGTCTTGGGGTCAAGGTATCGTGCGCCGTAGTAGTACAGCCCCGTCTCCTTGTCCATCTCCTTACCCGTAAACCGGAACGGCGTCTCGTTTAACTTCGCATCAACCGTCAGGTGTTCCACCCACAGCTCCCCGTACGGCGTGTACTCTAAATGCTCGTAAATCGCCCCCTCAGCGTTCGTTACCAGCTGTACGCTCCCCAGATGATCCCCGTGGTAATAATACTGGTGTGACTTCTCCTGGTTCCCATGGTCGCTATTCCCGGTGCCCTTCCGCTTCGTCGCTATCCGCGTCTCCCCCACATAGATATGCTTGCTTTCCGTCGTGCTGTTGTTCATAAACGACACCTGGAACATCCGGTTAAAGTACACCACCTCCGTGTCATGTCCGCCCGACGCGGAATGTTTTACCGCACGCTCCCCGTCAGCTCCGTACCGGTACTCCACACGCCAGGTGCTGTCCACGCTCCGCCGTAACAGGTTCCGCTCGTTCCACTCATAGTCCCGACGGTCCACGCCCTCTCCCTCGCTGACGCTCTCCGCATACGCGAACCCGTAGTCTGTCCCGTATACCCCCCCTTCCTCGCTTACCCGCGCGTTCCTTGCGTTCACCGTTACCGGGCCTCCGTAATTCTGCGTTACCAGGTTACCGTTCCCGTCATAGCTGTAATACCAGTTCCCTATCCGTTTGGCTTTATGCGTCTTATCAAAGTATTCGTAATCATAGTCATAGGTCAGCCCGTCGCTTATCTCCCGCGACCGGCTTGTTTTCCTTGTCATGTTCCCTATCATGTCAAACCTAAACTCCTGGACATACCCGCTCTGATATGCCTGCGGCAGCCCGCTGACTGTCCCAAAGGGCGCGCCGCTTTCCCCCTCGGCCCGTATCAACTGGTATAAATCATCATACCCGTACGTCTGCCTTGTCGTATAGTCCCTTGCCGTGTTGGTATACTCCGTTACGTTCCCCACCTTGTCAAACTCGTACTCGATGTCCTGGTAGGTCATGTCCCGGTAAAAACCATTAGTTTGTGTTGTCCTAAGGCCTTTCAGCCACCGCCGTTCCGGGCTATACCGGTAGGGGGAGCACAGTTACGAATGCGCCCATGAAGCACGTTCGGACCCGCACGCCCCCGCAAAGAGGGAACCTGCCCTGCCGGGGCCGCCGATCGTGGCATTCACTTTCGGACGCTTTGGCGTCGCATCTTCTCTAACACGTCGAATGCCCCCGGCAGGGCAGGCTTCCCCTTCTGCGGGGCGTACACCCTCCGTAGCGGCTTCATGGGCTCTCTTGCCGTTACTGCGCTGCCCTTCCATGCGGGCTGCCCCCCCTCGCTGCGAATCTTTACGGCTGTTCCAGCCGTAAAGGATTCTCCGCTGCCCCCTCTCT
>Ga0082212_10006352_pt1 | contig 15907 bp, 11 predicted proteins | sample TergutNt197P3_FD_71548 | JGI IMG/M metagenome (GOLD analysis project Ga0082212, IMG submission 71548) | Neocapritermes taracua P3 segment gut microbial communities from Petit-Saut dam, French Guiana - Nt197 P3 | ecosystem: Host-associated > Arthropoda: Insects > Digestive system > Gut ... | reverse complement strand
CAGTAAGATTCCGACTCATATACATAGGTGATTCCCGTGCGCTTGTCATATTGATTTATACGTGTCATTTTGTCACCGCCTCCATAGTTACGATTATATCACAAAACTATGATAATGTCAACAAAAATAGTGATAAAATTCAAATTATTTTATCACTATGAGGAGGGCTATATTAGCGCCTACCGGGCGGCTTTTCATTCAGGCTTTCAGGTTTGACGTATTGAGCTTCTTATTGTAAACCCGTCCATTAGGCGATCATACTCTTCCCAGGTCAGGGACATTGCTTCTTCCGGGGTTTTCGGCCACATATACCGCCCAAGGGTAAGGCGCTTGTATACCATGACCCAGCCATCCCCTTCGTACAGTATCCCCTTAATACGATCCTTTTTCACACCGCAGAAAAGGAAGAGCGCTCCCTTGTCCAGTGGTTCCATGTTGTAATTCAGGCGAACCAGCGACACCAGGCCGTCGATGCCGCGCCTTAAATCAGTCCGTCCGGTTAGTATTACGGCTCTCTTGATTTCTATATTCCGCTTAAGCATACTGCACCGCCGTCAGTAATTGCCTGATAAATGACGCGGGGGCATTTGGCATGATTTCTATCCGGATATTATCCTTCTGTACAACAGCTACCGGCATATGCGCCTGCTTAAACGCTTCATTTACCATCTCGGGGCTGATTTCCACAAATGCGCTGCTATTGTTACCTGCTGCTATTGCGGTATCATCTCCCGTATTGGGGACTTGGAGCTGATTAACGGCTACATCGTAGTATTTCGCCCGGACTTTGCTGAGCCAATAATAATACTGATCCTTGCTTACTCCGTTGCTCGTACACCAGGCTCCCAACTTCATTCCGCTTTCCTGGTATTCTTTGATTAGGCATTGCCACTTCTTTATCTGATAATCATGCTTTACGCTCATGTGCCACTCCTGTCAGGTAGTTTTTAGTGTTGTAAAACTTGTACGAGTTTTACTACTATCCGTACTCTGAGTGTACCACCAGCGCACTGGAGGCGCTAGACGCTAGCTATTTGACGCATACCATACCAGCGTCAAACTGCCCATATTAACAGATTCGCTGATCGTAACAGAAACCGTGTCCATTCCATCTGCGGCCAGCTCATACGCGCCGGGGTCCAGATCATCAAACTTAAAGTCACCGAAACAGTCTGTCAGCTGCGTCTGTGTTACTTCTCCGCTTCGCAGGGTCACATTCACGCCTTCGGCGCACTCGCCATCCCTGAGCAGTCCGCCCGCTATGAAGAGTTTTTCGAAGCGATACAGATTTCTGTACAAGACATGCGCCTTTCCGCCGGTTCCGACGCACAGCTCCGGTTTATATCGCTCAAGGCGCTCATCTTTGATTTTCCGCTCTATCTCGTCCGGTTCCAAACAGCAGAATTCCAGAGCCCCGGTCGGGCAGCTGTGAACGCATCTGGGGAGCTTCCTGTCCCAGCTTCCGCCTTCAAGTATATGCGCGCACATCGTACACTTCTGCGCGACGCCCGCTTCGCCGTTCCACGATATAGCGCCGTACGGGCAGATTTCCGGGACAGACTCGTCACCCTTTGCCTTGTCAATGTCTATCTGCACTATTCCGCTGTCAGTCCTGCGGATACAGTCCGGGCGCGCCTTCACGCAGGGCGCGTCTTCGCATTGAAAGCACATAACCGGCAGATACGCGACGTCGATGCGCGGATACCGGCCGCGCTCTTTGCGCAAAATGTCTATCCAGCGGTGGCCGTGCCTGGGCTGCGCGTTTGTGTACGGCAGCCATTCATTGTCCGTATGTTCGTCCTTGCACGCCATGAAACAATTATTGCAATCGTGGCATAAGCTGACGTCGCATATTATGTAGTACTGCTTCATCTGAATATCCTCGCCTGCTCAAATTTCTCTACTTCCACAAGCGCGTGTTCCGTCGCCATACCGCATGCGTACTTCGACAAGAACCTGCCGGGTGTAAGTATGTTCACGCAGCCTCCCGCGTCGGTCGATTCTCCCGGTACGCCGAGAGGCTTGTACTCCGCGCAGGACTCATAGCAGTGACACGTACCTTCGGGGATGCGCTCCGTTATCTGTGCGGCGAACAGGACGGAGCCTCTTTCGTTATATGCCTTAATAATATCCCCGTCTTTAATACCGCGCTTTAAGGCGTCCGCTTTGTTCATCCTGAATATCCAGTAATACTGTCCGTCTATCATTATCCGGTGGTCTTTTATATCGTTAATAAATGAGTCTTTGCCGTCTCCCATCGTATGAAAGCTGAATCTCGGATGCGGCGTCACCACAGCCAGCGGATACTGCTTGAAGCGTTCTGTGTGATGGCCTTCCCATGACGGGATATACATCGGCATAAGCGGGCGCTCGGTATCGTCCGTATCGTAATGCCCGAAACGCTTCAAACTGTTCGACACGAACTCGATCTTTCCGGACTGTGTCTGCAGTCCTTTCTGCTCAACCGTATCACCCGGGCGCAGCCGCGATATCCAGCCTCTCGTATCCTGCTCCCTGTCTTCCGCGAACCACCGGAACGCGGGCGCGGACGGCGCCTTGCCCGTTACCGGCACGACATAATAGCCTTTTGCCGTGAACTCCTCCCAAGAGATCACTTTCGGCAAGTCCGACGCGTCAAACATCTGCTTTGCCCAGTCAAGGTCGGTCTTTCCCTCCGAGAAAACATCGCCGACGTTCAGGCGTTCGCATATCAGCCGGAAAATCTCATAATCCGGCTTTGATTCTCCTAACGGTTCTATGCACTTCTTTTGAAATACTATCACGCGATGGTTGCACTGGTTGTGCGAGTCCGGGTTGTAACCGGAGTTCGAGCACCACTCGCCGATATCCCAGCGCTCGAAGTTCGTGCAAGCGGGCAGAATGACGTCCGCAAACTGCACTTCACCTTCAAACCATATGGACTGGCTCACCACGAACGGGAGCTTTTTTGTCCTGTACATCCTTGCGTAGCGGTTCGTCTCCCCCATCGTGCCGATGTGAGGGCCTCCATATTTGTAGAGCATTTGCATGCGGGCATAGCCGTTGGCGGGGTACTTGAACTCATGGAACTGCTGTTCTATGCTGCCGCCCACAAAGCCGCGCCCGGACCATGTCACTTCATCGTCCATGATGCACTCCGGGATGCGCAGCCTCGGAATATGCACGCCGGCCGCCGTCGAGAGGTTCGACGTCATCGGCTTGCTGTTAACGCCGTCGAACATGCGATACACAAAAGTCGCGCCCGCGGCTGTGTTGTCGCAGTCGCCCGAAATGCCGCCGTCGGCATATCCGGGGAAGTAAAAGTCGCTGTCTACAGGGTTGCCCTGAGTCGTGCTCCAAAGGTTCACTCCGGGCTTACCCAACCCCTGCATTGTGATGAGCGCAACCATCATGCGCGCCCAGTCCATGCCTATCGGGCTGCGGCAGGCGCCGCCCCAGCCGCCGAGGCCGCCCGCGGCGAGCATAGTCGTGTTCTTTGCCCACTCTCTCGCAAGCGCGCGTATATCATGCGCCGGGATACCGCACTCTTCTTCCGCCCACTGCGGCGTTTTCGGAACGCCGTCGCTTATGCCGAGCACATAGTCAGTCCATTCGTCAAAGCCCTCCGCGCGTTCGCTGATATACTCCTTATCATATGTACCTTCCGTGAGCCATGTGTAAGCGATCGCCAGCGCAAGCGCGGCGTCGGTCCCAAGGCGCGGGGAAAGCCACTTACCACCGTAAAGGCCGTTTGTATGATTGTAATATGGATCGATGAACACAAACTTCACGCCAAGTTCTTTGAGCCATCTGCGGCGGATCGTACTCTCAAACGCGCCGTATATTCCGTTGTTCGTCTCCGGGTCCGATGACCAGAACACTATCATCGTCGTATTTTTCAGAGCGTCTTCCAGAAGGTCCGTCTGTTCGGGGTTTCCGAGTCTGGCGCTCCAGCCCCACATATGCGCGGCGCCCCAGTGCCAGCCTTCCCAACTGTCGGGATTGTGGTCAGCGTATGTCATTCCGACTGTGTTCATAAAGCGGAACAGCGCGCTGTGGCGATAGCCTATATTGCCCCACAGGTGGTGCGAGCTGGGCTCGATTATCATTGCGCCCGGGCCGTACTCGCGTTTTATACGCTTGATCTCACCGGCTACGATATCAAGCGCCTCGTCCCAGCTGATACGTTCGTAACCTGATATTCCGCGGTTTTCTTCGTTGCGTTCTGCGACTGAACCGCCAAAACCGGCGGTTCCCGGCCCGGAGAACGAACCTTGTTCGGAAGCCGCGCCCGGCATGAAGTCGACGCGCTTCATCGGGTACAGAATCCGCCTGCCTGAGTGCACCATGGATTTGAACCCGGCAGTGTAAGGTGTATACGTCGTTTTTCTCGGCGGCGTGAACGTACGGTCCCGCGCCTCGATCTGCCATGAGTCGGCGTCGCTCTCATCCAGGTCGATCGGCGTAACGCGAACTATTTTGTTGGCCTGCTCGTCGACGTCGACGAAGACCGGGCCGCCGGTCGTGAGTTGAGTTTTTCTTGATAATCCGGCCATGATGTTTTCACCTCGCTGTCTATGCTTGAACATAGTGTCTGAAGAGCTTTGCACTGAACACAGCGCCTTACGCCGATGCTTATTATACCGGCGGCGTTTTGCTCCGATGCGTGTTGCACCGGCAGCGGCCGCGCTTACGCTGATGCGTACAGTAGCCGGGACCGCGCTTTCAGCTCAGCCCCAGGATTTGCCGCGCTTCCTGCGGCGTCGCGACATCGCAGTTGAACTCTTCTATGATTCGCTTAGCCCGCGCCACGAACTGCATATTATTCTGCGCAAGGCAGCCCCTGCTGTAGAGGACGTTATCCTCCATACCCACGCGCACATGCCCGCCCATTGCGACTGTCGCATACAGTATCTCCATCGCGCCGCGCCCGACGCCGAAGGCTGACCATGTGCTCCCCGGGGCGCATTCGTCCAGCGTATCCTTCATAAACACAAGGTTCTTCGTCGTAGCCGATATGCCGCCCGGCACGCCCATGCAAAACTGGAAGTGGCAAGGCGTCTTCAGTACGCCTTTCTTTATATAATACAGCGCGTTATATATCATACCGGGATCGAACACCTCGATCTCAGGCTTGACCCCCGCCTCTTCCGCCATCAGCCCGAGTTTCTCAAGAAACTGCGGGTTGTTTTCGAACACGGCGTTATGCTGCCAGTTCATGGAGCCGCAGTCATAGGAACACATCTCAGGCTTCAGTTCAAAAAACGGCCTGAGCCTGTCCTCTTCCCTGAGATTAACCCCTCCTGACGTCGTGATGTTCAGGATGATATCGTTGTCCTTCCGCGCGCGAATAAGGCGGATGGTCTCCTCAAACTTCTCAAACACCATCGCCGCCTTCCCCTCATCGTCGCGGCAGTGGATATGAGCGACAGCCGCCCCCTCGATCCTGCAGTTATATACCTCTTCAGCAATCTCGTGAGGCTCTATCGGCACATTCGGCGTATCTGCTTTTGAGGGCCATGCGCCTGTCGTCGCGACGGTGATGATACGCTTGTTCGATAAATCAGCCATGACGTTTCTCCTGTTACTTCTTCCGGCTGAAAAGCTTGCGCATGTATTCGACGCCGCTGCCGCCTCCGCCTTCCGCTCCGGCGTACCCGGTCCCGCCGTATTCATAAACGCGATCCGGAACGTCATTCAGTTCGCTTTCGTCTATTTCAGCCACGCAGCGAGCCATAGAGCCGTCGCCGAGATACCAGCGCAGCGGGAAACACAGGAATCGGAACCGCTTGCCCGACACCTTCGCAAGATCGCCGCCCAGATTCTCGACGCCCACAATGCCATGGCCCAGCATCATTTTATGGCAGGGCTCCCATGTTCCCCAGCAGCCGACCCCCTCGAGTTCGCCGAACTTCTCGTCATACGCGGCCTGACCATGTATACGGATGTATTCAAACTTGTCGAACTCCGCGTTCGCCTCTTCGCCGAAGAGTTCAGTATACTCCTCATGAAGCGTCCTGCCCGTCGCGCCGAGAAGGTTCATGCGCGTCATGCCGTTGTTGCCCATAGCTGTGTGCAGAGGGTGGTCAAGCGCCTGGCTGTCCATCGCGACGCACTTCACCTTGTGCTCGACAAACCACTTCCCCGCCTCGACGCCCGTCCCGGCGGAGTAATGATAATACGCTTTACTGTCGTCAAACAGCTTGTGCATTCCGGTGTCGAGGCATACTATCATACCCTCAAGCTCCGCAGGCTTGATCCCGAATTTCGCGCAGGCTGCGTCAAGATGCTTACCGGTGATGAGCCCCCAGGGTTCGATGTCGACTTGCAGGCATATCGCGTCGCCCGTATATGCGTCAACGGGCATTTCGTGCGTATACCGCGCGCGGCGGCCGTCGAACTCATATTCCATGACATGCCGCGGTGCGTCGCAGTGCGTGCCGGTGTGCATCGTGCATGTGATCTTCTGCGTGAGCACACCGCCTTTTGCCATCGTATGAGTGTTGTCGATCACCGGCTTGTCAAAGTAGGGCCAGCGCGGTATCTCTGCGGAAAACGGATGCGTAAGGTCTACGAATACTGTTTTTCCCATGGTGCTGTCACTCCTTTTAAATTAGTTGTGGTTCATTATTTTCATTTTTGTGACTGTTCAGGACCTTGCACTCGGAAGACGTTTTTCTCACCGGTCCTGAGGGGGTATCCCGGTTACGCACTGCACATTTACCCTCTATTTTGGCGCACCTCGTTCAGTTTCCATACAATCGATCAAATGCCCGCGAAGCCTCGAGTTCAGCTCTTCAGTCTGCTCAGGCGTCCACTCCTGCCAGCCCTTGCCCGACTTTACGCCCTGCTCGCCTCTGTCCAGCATTTCCCGCAGCAGGCGGGAGGGCTCATGGTTGTCTGCAAGGTGCTTCAGGACATACTCATGAATGTTATACGTCAGATCAATACCGACGAGATCGGAGTTTTCCATCGGCCCGAGTACGGGCCAGCGCAGTCCGGGGCCGAATTTGCACGCGTCGTCAACTGTTTTGGCGTCCGCTATACCGTTTTCCACCATATACATCGCCTCGCGCCACAAGGCGTGCTGCAACCTGTTTGCGATAAAACCCGGGACGTCCTTTTTGCACAGTACGGGCTTCTTCCCCGCTCGCGCAAGGAGGTCCATAACAGCCTGCGCAGTCTCTCCGCTTGTGGCGTCAGACATAACGACCTCCACAAGAGGGATCAGGTGCGCGGGGTTCCAGAAATGCGTACCCACGAAACGCTCTCTGCGGATGATATCGCGGCTGATCTCCGTCGGGCTCATGACGGATGTATTTGTACAGAATATGCAGTCTTCGCGGCAAATCTGTTCAAGCCGCGCATATACGCTGCGCTTAAGCTCCATGTCCTCATATACCGCCTCGACGACAAGATCGGCGCCGGAAACTGCGGCGTCACCCATGTCTGATACGAGGCGTATCCTCGAAAGGCGCTCCTCAAGCTCCGCCTGCTGTATTACGGCCCTCTCCGACAGTTCTTTCACCGCACCGAGAATACCTCCGCGCAGATCGACCGGCGCAGAGTCATATACCGCAACGTCGAACATCGAGGAGAACACGAACGCTATCCCCTTCCCCATCAGCCCGCCGCCGATCACGGCTATATTCTTTATTTCACGGTTCACAGGTTCTATCTCTTTTCAAGTTTAATTACGTCGAGGCATACGCTGCCGCCGGCGACGCTGACACGCAGCTCCGCGGGATCAAACCCGTCTAAATAGAACGACAACTCATACGAGCCGCTGTTCGGCGGTATCCGGTCGATCCTGAATTCGCCGAAGAAATCCGTTTCCACGCTGAAGAGAATCTCTCCGCCGCGGTTCAACTTCACTAAAGCTCCAGAGGCAGCGTGTTCAACTCCGTCCGCTTCATACGCCAACGCTCCGGCGATGAAGCAATCTGTGTATTTGTGCAAGTTCTTATACAAGACCCGAGGTCTGCTTTCTTCCGGAATCAGCGCCGCAAACTCTCTGCTCGCGGCCCTGCCTGCGGCTTTACCCGGTGCGGGCGCTACTCCTTTTTCAGCCACCATACTGTTCAGCTGCGCTGCTTCCTGTGCCTCCGCGACGCTCCGCAGCGGCGCGAGTTCCTGAACAGCCGCCATAGCCGCAAACTCTTCATCGCCGCACGATACGACGCTTATCGCCCGCAGCGGGCACGCCTGTACGCAGCGCGGTTCTTTCCATCCTCCGTCGAGCAGATGCGCGCACATCGTGCATTTCTGCGTCGTTTCAAGTTCGTCGTTCCATGAGATCATACCGTAAGGGCACGCATCCGCAAGCGCCTTATTGCCTTTCGCCATATCCGGGTCAAGAAGCACTATTCCGTCTTCGCGGCGCTTTACCGCGTCCGGGAAGGCTTTCTCGCACTCCGCGTTTTCGCAATGATTACATAGCCTTGGCACGTAACACACCTCTGTGTAAGGCGCTGCGCCCCGCTCGTGCCTTTGCACGTCTATCCACTTCTGATCGTGCTTCTTCTGCCTGTCCGTATAGGGCAGCCAGCTGTTATCCGCGAACTCATCTTTGCAAGCTGCGAGGCAGTTGAAGCATCCGACGCATTTTGCGAGATCGATGATTAAGCGTTTTGTGTCCATGTACCCGGATCCCCTTCCCATTTTCTCACCTCGACAAGGCACGAGTTGACAGCCAGGCCATGCGCGTGTTTCGTTATGAAGCGGCCCGGCGTAAGGATGTTAACGCAACCGCTGACTTCCGCTGACTCTCCCGGCACGCCCAGCGTCAGATAATCTGAACATGACTCATATGAATGCACGACTCCGCGCGGCAGCCTGCCGGTCGTGTCAAGTCCGCAGAGCACGCTGCCGCGGTCGTTGAACACCTCTACGATATCGCCATGGGACAGCCCGCGCGCTTCGGCGTCGGCCGGGTTCATCCTGAATATCCAGAAACGGTGTCCCTTTATAAGCATACGGTGCTCGCTTATGTCATTCATCGTTGAATCCTTACCGTCGCCCATCGTGTGGTAACTGAACTTTGGGTGTGGTGATACCATCTGCAGCTTGTACCTGTCGTACAGCTCCGACTCCGTGCCTTCCCACGAAGGTATGTATGTGCATATCGGCAGCCGCTCGGCGTCGTGCGGATCGAACCTCTTCAGCGTTTGCGACTCGAACTCGAACTTGCCCGACGGCGTCTGCAGCCCTTCATTGTAATGGCCGTAGTATTCAGACGGCGGCTGTATAAACTCAGGCGTATCCTTTTTATCCCCGCGCGCGAACCAGTTGAGCGCCAGCGGGTCGCGCCTGTCCTCCGGCAGCGGAGGTACGACAAAATACCCTTTCCTCAGGAACTTCTCCCATGAAATACTGCCCGGCAGGTCGGTACTGTCAAAGTAGCGCCTGACCCAGCCGATAGCGTCAGTCCCCTCTGAGAACGCCATTCCCATCCCCAGCCTGTTGGCGACGGCCCGGAATATATCGAAATCGGACCTTGATTCGCCCAGAGGCTCGATGCACTTATGTTCCATGTGAATGACTCTGTGATTATTCTGGAGATACGACTTGTCGATATAACCGCCGCAGTTGGCGAACTCCCCGATGTCCCAGCGTTCAAAGTTCGTGCAGGCGGGCAGAATGATATCGGCGAAACGTGTCTCGCCTTCCATCCAGACGGACTGACTCACTACGGTCTCAAGCTTATCGCTGCGGTACATTTTCGCGAACCTGTTCGAATCCGGCTGCGTCCCGAAGTACGAGCCGCCGTATTTATACATCATCTTTACCTCGCCGTGCCCCGGGGCCGGGTATTTTACTGTGGAAAACTGCCCGTGGACCGACGAGTTGCTGTAGTTGTTCGCCTCGGCTTCTCCGTTGAGTATCGCCTCGGGAATCAGCAGCCTCGGAATCTTCTGATATTCTGAGTTAACGGAAGCAGTCTGCGGCATACGGTTGAACAGCTGTACTCCCGCGCCGGAGCTTGTATAGTCACCGGAAAAGCCTCCGTCGGCATAACCCGGGAACCAGAAATGAGTATCCAGCGGAGTGCCCATTTGCAACCCGCCGAAGTTTACGCCTTCCTTACCAAGCCCCTGCAGCGCCATCAGGCACACCATGCCTCGCGCCCACTCTGTTCCGTACGCGCCTCTGCAGGCGCCGCCAAACGAGTGTATCCCGCCGCTGGCAAGGTATGTTCTGCGCCTTCCCCATTCCTCCGCAAGCGCGCGGACGACTCTGGCCTCCACGCCGGTTATGGCAGTCTGCCACTCAGGAGTTTTCGGAACGCCGTCCGTCACGCCGAAAATGTAGTCTTTCCAGACATCGATCCCTATTGTGTTCTTTTCAACATAGTCCTTGTCATATGTTCCGTTTTTCAACCATGTATACGCAATGGCCAGCGCCATCGCGACGTCTGTGCCGGGGCGCGGCGCTATCCACCTGCCGCCCATGAAAGAAGCGGTGCTGTTAAGAAAAGGGTCTATGTGAACGACGGGAATACCGAGCTCCTTGACCCACTCGCGCCGGATAGTTCCCTCCTGGCCTGCATAGTTGCCTGACGTTGATTCAGGGTCAGCTGACCAGAACACGATCATTTCAGCATTCTTCATGCAGTCCTCGACAGTGGAATACGGTTCTGTAGCGCCTCTGCGCCCGCTTCCGCCGTAGTGGTGGACTGCGCCCCACGCAAAGCCTTCCCAGCTGTCCGGATTGACAAGCGCTTCTGTCGCTCCGATGCAATTAAAAAAGCGCTTGCAAGCGCTTTGATAGTAGCCAATATTGCCCCAGGTGTGGTGAGAGCTTGTAACGCCGAACACAGCGCCGGGGCCGTGCTGCCGCCTTACGCGGATTATCTCGCCCGCAACTATGTCCAGCGCTTCGTCCCATGAAATACGTTCGTATCCTGAAATTCCCCTGTTCTCATGCCTACGCTCTCCGCTCGGGTCAAAATCCACCCTTTTCATCGGATACAGAATGCGGTCAGGCGAGTAGACAAGCGACTTCCAGCCAATAGTGTATGGCGTCGCCGTGGTGTACATCGGCGGCGTGAACTCTTTTCCGCGAGCTTTTATTGTCCACGGCTTCGCGTCTTCTTCATCAAGGTCTATCGGCGTCACGCGGATTATCCTGCCGTCCTTAACATATACAAAAAGCGGGCCTCCGTTCGTACCGGTGACATAGCGCGTTTCGCCGCCGGGCATTGCGGTCCCGTAATCGCCTTTATACAGCACGTCGAACAACGGGATGTTCATCAGCAGCGATGAAAACCAAGTCACTTTATCGTCCGGGCCTGTGAACGCCAGAGCGCCTGTCTTGGACGCCGTTACGAAATGCCCGGCGTCTCCCCTTATATACCCGGAGATTACCTTGCGCGCTATGCTTTCGTCTTCGAATATCATCCGTACTTCCGCGGTTTCAGGGGCTTGAGCACCTTCCGCAACCTGACGTGATTCCGGCGCCCGTGCGGCGCTGTCCGCCGCCTCGTTCACATCACCGCCCCTGAAAGATATGAGCCTGCAGTAGCTTTTGTCCCTGAGCGTCAGCAGCACGGTCGTATCATATCTGCCAAGCTCCGCTGTGAACCTCGGCGCTGCTTGAGCAAGTCTGCTCAGCAGCTTGTCTACGTTTAAAACTTCGCTTTCTGCGAGCCAGCTTTCGCATATCCGCACAGTCTCCGATAACTCCGCCGGGTATCCGGCGGCTGTGTTATCCATATAGGAACACTTCCCTTCTTTTTATGCCGATTACTTTATCCTTCAGCACGCCCAGTATCCGCCCGTGGCGTCGTAGTTGCCCCCGGTGAGAAAGTCTGACGCCGCCGATGCGAGGAATGTGGCAAGTCCAATGAAATCCGACGGTTCTCCGAGCCGCCCGACCGGTAGGCGTTTCAGGAAATTCTGATACACCGCACTCTCCGGGTCAAACATCCATTCTGTCAAATCGGAGCGAAATACAGTTGGGTTGATACTATTGACATTAATGCCGTACTTAGCGGTAAGATCGCACGCAAGAGACTGCACCATCAGATCCACTCCGCCTTTCGCAGTACTGTAACCTGTGTAACCGGCCATACCCATTTTTGACCGCGCCGACGATGTTATGACGATTTTTCCGCCCTTGCCCTGTTTTATCATCTGCTCTGACACATACTTCGCCAGCAAATACACGCTTGTACAATCCGCGTCCATTATGGCCCGCCATTCTTCAAGGCTCTGCTCCTCGATGCTTTTCGGCGCGTTGAAGCCATGACACGCAGCCAGGATGTTCACTTCGCCATACTCGGCGACGGCGAAATCCACCACTTTTTTCACATCGTTTTCAACTGACGGGTCTCCGGTCACATAAGCGCAGTCGCAGTCTGCGTATCTCAGTTCAACACAGATATCCCTAAGTTTTTTCTCATTTCTGCCCGTCAGTACAACTTTTGCCCCTTGCAACCCAAAGCCGGACGCAACAGCCGACCCCAGCGCGCCTGTCGCTCCCGTGACGACAGCTGTCTTTCCGGATATACTGAACATGCTCTGTATGAATTCTCTGTTGATCCCCGGCATTTCACAGTACCTTCTTTCATAAACTATGTTGTTGGTTTGATAAAACGTATAGTGATTGCAGCGGCGCGTGACGCGCCACGGCTATAATACTACCATAAAGCACTACGTTCAACAACTTTCTGTGAGCAGATAATTACGGAGCGCTGGTATAGAAGCAGCAGAAGTCTCTTGCTTATCTTGATTGACAGTCGCCTCCGGTTATATGTACGAGGGTCAGGAGCGCAAAGATACATACAGTTACGATTACATCGGAAACAAAAGAGATCAGCGCGTACGCCGTATCGAAGGGGCTTGCTTACTCTGCTATATGGGAGTATGATCATAACGGGAATGTGCTGAAAGCAGTTGTCCCGTCAGACAGCGGATCCGGGTCCCATACCGCGGAACACGAGTACAACGGGTTAGGCCTGGCAGTACTTGAAAAGCATACACAGAACGGCGAAGCCAAACTCACGAGCGCATACGTGTATTACGCTGACGGCAGCCAAAAGGTAAAGACGACGACCGAAGGCAAAAAAGTAACCGTCACTACGTACCTGTATGACAATACAGGCAGGCTTGCTAACGGACATGTAAAGCGCACAAATCGAAGACGACAATTCTCGCCCTCTCAGCTAAGCCCACAGCCCTAAGCTCTCAGCCTGCTCTCTCACGCCTGCCGCTCTCTCACCCCTGTCGCTCTATCAACCTGCCACTCTGTCGCTCTCTCAACCTTGACATAGCCGGACACTGATGATAGTATTCATGCATCATATTTTTCGACGTATAATGCGTAAAGTACGCTTTTCGGCGCATACTGCGCATCCAAATCTCAAAGTTTATAAAAGGCAGGTCTTTCGGTGGATTACTCAAACGAAGCCGGGCGCATTTATGACATACAGGGTTATGCTGTCCACGACGGGCCCGGTATCCGTACGACAGTTTATACGAAAGGCTGCCCGCTTCGCTGTCTCTGGTGTCACAGCCCGGAGTCGCAGTATTATGAGTTTGAGCTCGGTTATCTTCCGGTGAAGTGCCTTGGCGCGGACCTTTGCCAAAACATGTGCATAGACGCCTGCCCGGAGGGAGCTGTCGTCAGGAACGAACCAACACAGGCTCTCGACGGATCGGGTATGATTCAGAAGGTGAAGCTCGAACGCGAAAAATGCACTGTCTGCCTGAAATGCGCAGACGCCTGCGTGAACAAAGCGCTTTACGCGTCCGGTTGGGATACGACAGTAGACGAAGTGTACAAACGCGTCGATAAGGACCGCGCGTTCTTTAAAAACGGCGGCGGAATAACGATATCCGGCGGCGAGCCTATGTCGCAGTTTCAATTCACATATAATCTTGCGATGAAGCTGAAAGCCGGCGGGCTGAATGTCTGCCTCGATACAACAGGTTATGCCGAAACAGCGATGTTTGAGGAAATCCTGCCGTATATCGACTTATTTCTGTACGATATAAAACATATGGACACGGAAATGCACCGGAAGCTCACAGGGGTCGGTAATGAACCGATCCTGGAGAACGCCCGGTTTCTCTCGGAACACGGCGCCGCGCTGCAGATAAGGGTCCCCGTCATACCGAAGCTGACCGATAAAGAAGCCGATCTGCGCCGGACCGCAGAGTTCTGCGCGTCGCTCGGCGGCGCTGTGAAACTCGTTCAGCTTCTGCCGTATCATTCTACAGGACGCATGAAGTACGACCGTCTCGGCTGGAGCTACAGGCTTAAAAATGTTGAGCCGCCCGATGAAAGCATAATGTCAGAATATCTTGAGATTTTCAGAAATAGAGGGCTTAACTGCCAGTTGCACTAAAAGCAGCAGCACTCCCTGCATACGGGTGACACCCTCGCTTTATATACCCGGGTACCCTTCCGCAGGGACCTCTCAACACAAAATAATAGTAAAGAAGGAGAAAGCTATGTCAAATATCGATGTTCCCATTTCAGAACGTGTACAGAAGTTACTGGAAAAAAGAGAGAGGATCAATAAGAACCTGCGCCTGAACGTCGAGCGCAACCGCATTATCACGGAATACTACAAAACGCATGAGACCGAGTACCCGGTGCTGAAACGCGGCGGCTACCTTTACGAGTGGTGCGCGACGCGCGCGATCAACATCGACGACGACGATATCTTCCTCGGCGACGCCGGGCCTCACTGCCGCAGCCTGCACTTTGATATCGAACAGACAAGCCGAAGCTGGTTCACAGGCTGCTTCGGGGACACGGACGAAAGGTTCCGCGCAGCCTGGCAGGTCCCCGGCAGCGTATGGGTGGACGACGATGAGCGCGCGTACCTGCTTGAAGCCGCGGACTACTGGGTTGATAAAGACATCGGCGCGACAGCGCGCGGCCTTATGCCCCCCGAGTACTTTGAAAGGTTTCCCGAAGGCTTTGACATGTCTATGCTCTCCGGGACATACCCCGGGCATTTCTGCCCGAACTATGAGAAGGCGGTGATGGTCGGGTTCGGCGCTGTACGCCGCGAGGCGGCCGAAAAGCTGGAGGAGATCAGAAAGAACACGACTGCCGACAACGTCCGCAGCGATCTTTTCTATCGCGGTATCATAAAGACGTGCGACGGAATGATCCTTATGAGCAAGCGCTACGCTGCCGGCTGCCGCGAGAAGGCGGAGACAGCGGCAACGCCCGAAAGGCGCGCCGAACTGCTGAAAAGAGCTGATTCATGCGACTGGATCATCGAAAACCCGGCCAGGAACCTTTGGGAAGGAATGCAGGTAATTCTCTTCTACCAAAACCTGCTGACAGCCGACGGAACGCACTGGGCGGACTCCCCTGCCCTGACGGACGGCTTCCTTGGAGGTCTTCTTGAGAATGATATTAAGACCGGCGCTTTGACGCATGAGCAGGCGCAGGAGCTGTGCGACGCGTTCATCCTGCAGCTCGGAAACCAAATCATCATGTTCCCGAAGCCGAACAACGACCAGCTGATCGAGGCTCATAAAAACGGCAAGACGATGTTCGACCTTCAGGGCGGCATGCAGAACATCGCTGCCGGCATGCTCGTCACGCTCGGCGGCATGGACGCCGAGGGGAACGGCACGTACAACCTTGCCACAGAGATGCTGCTTTTGTCATACTACCGCCTGCACATCGCGGAACCAAGCCTCGCGCTGCGCATAAACAAAGATACGCCGGACCGCATCTGGGAGATCGGCATAGCCTGCAGTAAAGTATCCGGCGGCCTGCCGCAGTTCAACAACGACGCCATCGTCATCCCCGCAATGATGAGCAGGGGCATACCGCTTGAGGACGCCAGGAGATACGGCGTCTTCGGCTGCGTAGAACCGGGCATCACCGGCATGGAATGGTCTATGTCGGCCAACTGCGGGATGTTCGGCGGCATGGGCAGCCTGCTCGGCCTGCTCAA
>Ga0082212_10006351_pt1 | contig 15907 bp, 12 predicted proteins | sample TergutNt197P3_FD_71548 | JGI IMG/M metagenome (GOLD analysis project Ga0082212, IMG submission 71548) | Neocapritermes taracua P3 segment gut microbial communities from Petit-Saut dam, French Guiana - Nt197 P3 | ecosystem: Host-associated > Arthropoda: Insects > Digestive system > Gut ... | reverse complement strand
GGTATGTTTGCACGAGCGGAGCAGCAGAAATATAAGGAACCTTTTGATCCTCCGCAAAGTTGGAAAGATGCTGCGCAGACGGCAGACGGCAGACAGCAGACGGCAGCAGACAAAAAACTTGATATGGCAACGCCTTTCAATTTGGTAACGACGAATGACATTATTGGGGGCAACTCCGGCAGTCCGCTTATCAACACGAAAGGCGAGGTAGTCGGTTTGGTCTTTGACGGCAACATTTATTCGCTGTCGAATAATTTCGTCTATACGGACACGCAGAGCCGTTGCGTGTCGGTGCATGCGGCGGTCATCGTGGAGTGTTTACGCAAAATCTACAATGCAGACGCACTCGCAAACGAGTTGGGAAAGTAATTTATCTATGTCGAATGAACAACACCGTTTTTTGGTGGTTGCCCGCTACTTATCCGTCGTTTACGGAATAAACCTCTTTACTTCCGTAGTGTAGATAATTCCTCCGCCGGTTTTTTTGAATACCGGCAAATCTTTTACTGCATTCAAAATATTGTTCGCCTCGTCTTTTTCCGCCACAATGACGAGCATCTCTTTTTCCAGTGCTAACGTCATTCCGAAAAACTGGACATCGTCTTCCTTGCGTGTGCCATGAGCGTCCAAAATTGTTCCGCCTCTTGCGCCCGCTGCTCTTGCGGCAGTCATGATGTCATGAGCATCGCCATGACTAACAATAAAAGTAATTTGTACTTCACTGGATTCCATTATTGACTCCTTATAGAAAAAAGTATATTGCTAACGCTCCCGTGACCGTCATTGCAATCGTGTAGGGAAGCGTGAGTTTGAACATTCGAAAATAGGACAGTTTCAAAAGCGGGGCAAGCGGTGAGGTCAAAAGGAACAGCAGAGCCGCGTGACCATTCGGCGTTGCCATTGCCGGGATATTCGTTCCCATGTTCACCACAACGGCAAGTTTTTCAAATTCCTCTTGTGAAATAACAGTCTTATCCGCATATTCGAGTTTAACCGCACTCAGGAAATCGGTCATCGTTCCCCGTGCATTCGCCGCTTCCAACTGGTGTATAAATTGGATAATCGCCTCATTGTTATAACTGTTGTACGTCTCTTTGGCATCATTGATAAATTGTACCATCGTTCCACCGATATGTGCAGATTCAATATTGGGAATCATTTGGGCAATAACCCCTCCGGCGTAGGCGTTTTCGACAGCGTTGATAAATATCGTTGCGATAAACACGTTATCGCTGGTAAAAGAGAGCGTTCCGTTGGTAAAATAGAGGGCAATGTGTTGTGCTTTTCCGCTGAACGTAAATACCCAGTTTGCCAATGGACCGACAAGGTCTTGTTTATGGACAACTCCGAGAATGGCAAAAAACACCACAATCAGCATAGCAAAAGGCATGGCGTTTGTAAAAGCCCCTCCGAGATCATGTTCTTTGGTAAGTCCTGTGAATGCCGTCATAATGATGATCAATCCAATGCCGATCAAACCGACTTCTGCGACGTGAAAGGCAAGGGCAAGCACCAGCAGCACGAACGTAAAGATTTGAATGACATAGACATAAAAATTTTGTCCCGTCATTTCTTGAATTTTTTTGGTGTAATCTTTTAAGATCAACTCCCGCGCTCTTCCCGACATTTGGTAGCGGAAGCCGGGAAGTTTGAAATACTCCAACGAGAAACAGACGGTAAAGCCGGCTATCGCTGCTGGCACTGAAATCGGCGCACAATGAGCGATAAATCCTAAGAAAGACCAACCCATCTTGGTTCCGATCATCATGTTATTCGGTTCCCCCACGATCGTCATGGTTCCGCCGATAATCGTTCCCACGGTTCCGTGGACGATCATGTTTCGCAAAAAACCTCGGAATTCTTCGATCTCCTTTTCATTGCCGCTATGACTTTCCACTCGGTGATAGATCGCGTAAAAATTGAAGCAGACGGCAATGGCGATGGCTACGAGTGTGAGTGCGTCCAAAAAGGCGGACAAAGAGGCACAGATCAAGCAAAAAAACAGGGAAAGAACATATTTTTTCTGGAAGACCAGAAACAGTTTTGTCATGGCGATGAAAAGCACATCTTTGATGAAGTAAATTGCCGATACCATGAATATGAGCAATAGTAGCGTGGGAACGTTTGCTTGCACTTCGTGATAAACGGTTTCAGCATTCGTAAGTCCAATGGCAAGTGCCTCGATGGCGATCAAGCCGCCCGGCTGGAGCGGGTAACATTTCAGAGCGCAGGCGAGGGTAAAAATAAACTGTACTAAAACGACCCAACCGGCAACGAAAGGGCTGACGAAAAAAAACAGCAGTGGGTTCAGAATCAAAAAAGAGACAATGGTAATTTTATACCATGCAGGCGATTGTCCTAAAAAATTGGTTATCAGCAGACGATAGATACTTATCATTGAGTGCATCCTCTCACTTCCAAGAATGGTACATTTTATCCTATTTTAGTAAAAAAAATAGGGTACTTTTGACGTACCCAATCTGATTGCTCCCACCACCATAGGCTTGGAGAACACAGCAACAAGATGCTATAATAGACGGTCATTTCGACATCACTTCAGTCATTTCGACCGCAGGGTGAGATTTCACCCTGCGGTCGAAATGACAACCCTTTGAACTTGCATACAAACTAAACACAATATAGGGAACAAAAATGACAACCCATGCCAACGTTGATTTCCGCGATACCGACGCAGAATCGGCGGCGATTCTCGCATCGGTACAGGAACTCATCAAACATGGCAACGGCGATATTCTCATTTTCCTGCCGACCGAGCGGGACATCATGGAAACGGCAAATGATCTGCAACACGGTCTCAAAAAACACACGATTGAAATCCTGCCGCTCTACGCCCGACTGCCGGTACAGCAACAACAGAAGGTTTTTCAAACGTCGCCGCATCGCCGAATCATTTTGGCAACCAACGTTGCCGAGTCGTCCCTGACCGTGCCGGGGATTCGGTACGTCATCGACACAGGAACAGCACGGATCAGCCGGTACTCTGCCCGATCACGCACGCAGCGGTTGCCCATCGAGGCGGTGTCGCAAGCCTCGGCGGATCAGCGGGCAGGACGCTGCGGTCGTGTCGGTCCCGGCGTTTGCATTCGGCTCTATTCCGAAAGCGATTACAACCATCGAGAACGTTACACCACGCCGGAAATCCAGCGGACGAATCTTGCGTCGGTGATCTTGCGGACGAAGGCGTTGAAGTTGGGAGAGATCGAATCGTTTCCGTTTCTCGATCCGCCGAAAGCCGCCGCCATTTCCGATGGTTATAAAACGCTCTTTGAAATCGGTGCGATTGACGACCGACGGAATCTGACTCCCATCGGTTGGAAGTTGAGCAAACTTCCGGTCGATCCTCGCATCGGCAGAATGATTCTCGCCGCCCATGAAAACGGCGTGTTACCGGAAATGCTGATCGTTGCATCAGTGATGGAAATTCAAGACCCGCGAGAGCGTCCGCAGGAATTTCAGGGCAAGGCGGATGCCGCTCATGAAGCATTTTTGGACAAGCGGAGTGATTTTATCGGATACATTAAACTTTGGGATTTTTGGCAAAACTTGAAGACGAAGACGAGCCGCAATGGTTTGCGAAAGGCATGTCAGCAACATTTTTTGTCATTCAATCGCATGCGGGAGTGGGAAGACATTCACAGTGAGTTGCAGCGGATTGTACAAGAGGCAAAGATAGGAGGTTCCCCTAAAAACGGTTAGGACGTTAATATCATGTCCGCTCGAACATCTTGTCGATTTCTGCCATCGTAAAAATGAGCATCGACGGACGACCGTGCGGACAATGATGAGCGTTGATCTCTTCGGCGGCAAGTTTAATCAAGTGTTGCATCGAATCGGAACTCAACTTGTCTCCCGCCTTTACCGCCGCTTTGCATGCCAAACGATGGAGCAATTCGTCCAGCAATTCGTCCTGTCCTAACTTTTTTCCGCGATCCAACATCGGTTCGACCATCGAGAGCAAAATTTCCTCCGGCGGCGTTTTCGACAGCACTGCCGGGGAGGCTGAAACCAGCACCGTATTGCCGCCGAACGGTTCGACCGACACGCCCAATGTGCTGAAAAACTCGATATTTTCCTGCACGCAAGAAAATTCATTCGGCGAAAGATCAACCGGAATCGGCACCAAGAGACGCTGGGAGGGCAACTGACCAGCACTTATACGTTCCTTCATCTGTTCGTACAGAATGCGTTCGTGCAGGGCATGTTGATCGATCAAGGCAATGCCTTCTTCCGTTTCCATCACGAGATAGCGGTCGTGCATTTGGACAACGAGATGACCGTCGGGTGTTGAATAGACGGCAGACGGCAGATGGCAGACGGTAGCAATATCGGCTTTGTCGTTCTCTAACGTTTGCGGCTCGTTGATATCCGCAATTTTACTCTGTTCTTCTGCCGTCTGCCGTCTGTCGCCCGCCGTCTCTCTTGACGGTAAATGATGAATCGAAAGCGAAGACGAAGAACGAGCCGGGGACGAAGCGGTACTCCGCACAGTCCCCGGACTGTTATCGCTAGTCGCAATCTGTGCAATCCAATCCTGCACCTGTTGCCGCTTTTTCTCGGCAGCCGCCGGATCAAGAGCGTTTCGCGGTTCGTCGGCTTCCCATGGTGGTACAACCGCCTCACCGGCGGACTTATGTCCGCCGCTCTGTTCTGTTGTTGTCTGCACCTTGCTCCGCAAATCCGAGGTCAAAAACTTTTCCCGGATGGCACTCAAAAAGCCGGAGTAGATCCGATTCGAATCGAGAAAACGTACCTCCATCTTAGTCGGATGTACATTCACATCGAACATATCCGGCGGCAGTTCAATCTGCAAAAACGCCAATGGAAAGCGACCCGAAATCAAAATACCGCGATACGCTTCGTTTAACGCATGCTGCAACGCCCTGTCCCGAATGAAGCGGCGATTGAGAAAAAAGTATTGCATCCGATTGTTCGGTCGGTGCTGATTTGGATGCGACACGAAGCCCGATACACGCACGGCTGCGCTCGCCGGTGTTTCGATGGAAATTAGCGAGCGAGCAACTTCCTCGCCAAAAAGTTGCCGAATGCGGGCGAGCGGATCATCCGTCGGCGGTAGTTCGTGAACGATGCGTTCATTATGTTTGAGTGTAAAATGAATGTTCGGTTGCGGCAACACAAGCCGGGTAAAGGCTTCGGTCACATGTCCGAACTCGGTCGTGGTCGATTTCATATATCGGCGGCGAACCGGCGTATTGAAAAAGAGGTTTCGGACTTCAATTTGCGTCCCGCCGGGCATGCCGCAAGAGGTTGTTTCCGAGTGTTCGCCGCCGTTGCTTTGGATCAGGGCACCGGTATTGCTTTCGGCGATTCGGCTTTTGAGCGTGAGTTGACTGATTTCGGCAACGGAGGCAAGTGCTTCACCGCGAAAGCCGAAGGAGAGAATACGAAAGAGATCGTCGGCATCGGTCAGTTTGCTGGTGGCGTGCGGCGAGAGGGCGAGGGGAAGTTGGTCGGTGCTAATTCCGCAACCGTTGTCCACGATTCGAATCAGATTGCTGCCGCCGTTTTCGATGGTGATGTCGATTCGTGTTGCGCCGGCATCGATAGAATTTTCGACGAGTTCTTTGACGACGCTTGCCGGTCGTTCGATGACCTCACCGGCAGCGATCTTGTTGATCATAGATTGTGAAAGTACCTGAATCGTCGGCATGGAACTATTGTACCACAAAGAGTTAGCGCAGATAGGTTGTTGACATTATGGCTGGTTTTGCAGTTCTGTAACGAGATTGGCGGCAATGCGAACACATTCCACACAGGGCGTATTTCCCTCGCGTCGGATTATTCGGCATAGTGTGTTTCCCGCCCTATCATGGAACTGCTTTTTCACAGTTTCCCACTTATTTTCCGGGAGCAAGAGCAGGGTCGCATGCAACGCTCCGCAGAGTCCGCCTTCTGCCCGACCGCCACCGCACGTTTTTAACGGGGCGACCAGATCGTCCCGCCCAAATGCCATTGCAACAGATTGGGCACAGTTATACTTTTTCGGTACAGCAGAAAACAGGGACACCGCCTTGTCCACCTCAGTAAAATTCGTCGTCATCGTTTCGCTACCAATTCTGTGTTGCCGGAGTACCGGCAAATGAGTTGCTCACTTTTTTGAGAGGATAACCCGTGTCCGAAAAGACATCCCAGAGGGAGAAGGGGATGGCGGAAAAACATCCAGACCCAATCCCACTACGTTCTAAATCACGGCTTTACCTGTCAATCCAACGTATATCCTTTCCGATAGACGGGTTTAATCAAGTCGGCAACGCCCGGTGTTTTGAGGTCGGCAAGGTTCGTGATCCGCATGTTCGCAGAATCCCAAAAAACTTTTTCTCCCCACTCGTTCGGTTTCGATGCCGTCCAAACCGCAAGGTTGCCGAGCAACATCGCTTCGGTGAGCGGACCGGCTTGGTTGGGAAAATTTGAAAAACAGAGTTCCGGTTTGTTCTCCTTGATTGCGGTAATCAATTCAAACATGTTTCGCGGGTCGTCGTCCTGTTGTTCTGTGATATTGCCGTCCGCATCGGGATATTTCGGAGCATATTGCACATCCGGCACCTTTACGCCTTCTTTTCGCACAACGCGTCCATGTCCCCTGACCCCTTCGGTGCCGATGATGATTTCACCACTGATCGGCATCTCATCGGGATATTGGAACTGATGTTCGTTGAGGAAATCTCGATTCGGATGCCGACCACCATCGTACCAGACGAACTTGAAGCCTTTACGCACCGGTGTGTCGGGATACTCAAAAACGATTTCGGACGACACGGGGAAAGCGTCGAAATCATGCCCTGATGTCCGGGCAACGACCGAAATCGGTGCGCTGAGGTCGAGTGCCTTCATGTGTTTGTTGAGGGCATGACATGCAATATCGCCGAGTGCGCCCGTACCAAAGTCCCACCATCCGCGCCAGCCCATCGCATGATAGATGGGAACGCCGCCGTCTTCTCCGGGGAAAAATTCCCGCGGCTTGGCAACGCCGAGCCAAGTGTCCCACTCGAAGTTGTTCAAAACTTCCGCCGTCTTATTTTTCATGGCGGCGATCAACTGGTCCGCTTCGTTCGGATTTTCGCGGCGGACTTTTTCCTCATAGCCTTTCAGAGTACGGATGATTTCAGGACCCTGTCTCCACCAGTTATTCGGTCTGTCCGTCCACATGTGAATCTCCTTGATGTCGCCATACACGCCGGCTTTCATTTCGGCGGCTTCACGCCGGAGACCGTTATTGGCACTCCCTTGATTGCCCATCTGGGTACAAACTCCCATCTCTTTGGCAACTTTTGCCATGAGGCGGCACTCGTACATCGTTCGGGCAAGCGGTTTCTGGACGTAGACGTGTTTTTTCATCCGCATTGCCATCAGAGCCTGCGGAGCGTGCATGTGGTCGGCGGTGCTGACCGTTGCCGCATCAATACTCTTTTCCATTTCATCAAAGAGTTTCCGGTAATCAGTGTACGGTTTCGCCTTAGGATACCGCTGTTGGAAATGGTTGAGATTCCATTTGTTAGTATCGCAAATGGCAACGACATCGGCGAATCGGGCAGCGTTGGCGAGATCGCTGTCACCTTTTCCGCCGAGTCCGATGCCGGCGAAGGCGAGGCGTTCGTTCGGCGATGCACTCACTTTGGGGGTAAGTCCGGCAAAGACCCAGTAACCGATGCCGGTCACGGCGGTCGTCTGTAAAAATTCACGGCGTGAGGGTTGATATGTCATAGAAAACTCCTACGAAAAATGTGGGAAAAAAACCTTCGGATACACTATACCACAAACGGGGGGAAAAAGAAACTAACAAAAGCCGGAAGTGAAGCAAGAAAGCAGATCGGGGCTCCGTATATCCAAATAATTGCATACGTTATTGCGGGACAACGCTCTAACACAGATTGATTCCCTCTAAAACGAGCGTATCATGATGGATAATTCGTCCGGCAGGAATCATGCGTGAAAGTCCCGGCATAAAAAATGCCGCATCTCCGCCTGTAAGAATGAGCAAAGTATCCTCCTTTTCAGGACTCATTGCGTAGAATTGCCGAACCGCTCCAATGGTTCCCCAATAGATACCATTGAAAACAGCACTTTTTGTGTCTCCGCCGGGATAGACCAGTTCAGTTTTAGTGATCGCATCGTGCCCGATTTTCGGCAACTTCGCCGAGATTCTCGGAAAAGTTTCCGACAGAGCCGTCAGACCGGGAAAAATCGCTCCGCCGCAAAATGTTTGGTTTTCAATAACATCGGCAGTAATAGCAGACCCCACATCGACGACCAACATGGGTGCATCTCTGTACTTTTTCACCGCCGAAAATGCAGCGAGCAACCGGTCAATGCCAACCTTTTCAGGAGCATCTACGTCGATTTTCAGCGCAATTTTCTTGCGGGTCAGGGTCTTGAACTGGTCATCCGGTCTCAATTCGAGAATTTCCTTCTTAAATTTCTGCAAAGGAAAAGTACCCGTTTGAGCAATTCGCCAAGTGAGGGGTTCAGGATAAAGGTCTGCCATTCCTGGTGCCCATGGGGACATCGGAGTGACCTTGTTCGTCAACATCCCCAAACATGTCATGGTTTTCAGAAAAACCTTATTGATCCACCCGGTTTCGTCGGTCGGCATCCGCCAGTGCCCCACCATTTCATCCCCCCTGTCGGGAGAAAAAACGCCGAATTTAATGTTGGTGTTTCCAATGTCAACGGCAATGTTCATGACTGCATGAGCGGCAACAGATACTCGACGGTGCTGTTCATGTTGTCGAGTTTCGGGTAGTCTTCTTCGGGAATTTGCACCCGATAGCGTTTGCGGAGTTCCAACACGATGTCGAGCAAATCCATGCTGTCCATCTCAAATTGGTCACGAAAAGGAACGTCATCCTTAATGGCAGAGAAGTCCTCATCTGGAGCAATATCCGAAAGGATATTGATAACGGCTTCTCGTATTTCAGGTCCAGTCATGGAAAAATGTAAATTGTCGATACCGTGCACGCCGCACAGCCCCATTGTTACCGATTGGGAGAAATTGTCAATATCCCCGGCAAAATAACCGGCAAAATTGATGAAACTGGCGAATCCTGCCGATTATCCGGTAACGTTTTAGTGTTTGTCCTAAAATCTCCCCCTACAAATGAACCGAATTCGTTTCATTTTTGCTATTCACAATCATCAGCCAGTTGGTAACTTCGGGCACATCTTGGAGCAGGCTTATCAGGAGAGTTACCTCCCCTTTCTCGATGTTTTCGAGGGCTACAACTGTCTCAAACTCACCCTGCATACCAGCGGTTCGCTGATCGAATGGCTTGCCGAAGAGCATCCCGAGTATCTCGACCGCATTAGCGATCTCGTCCAGCAACGCCGAGTCGAAATTGTCGGCGGTCCCTTCTTTGAGCCGATTTTGGCAATGCTTCCCTCCCGAGACCGCATCGGACAGATCGAAATGTACTCCGAGTACCTCAAAAAACGTCTCGGTGCCGACGTTGCCGGTCTTTGGATTCCCGAGCGGGTTTGGGAGCAAAGTTATGTCCGCGATCTTGCCGATGCCGGGATGAAATACACGATTCTTGATGATTCCCATCTTCGCTTTGCCGGGGTCAAAAACAATGCCCTCCATCGGCACTATATGACCGAAGACGATGGGCGAACAATCAATGTCTTTCCCGGCAGCGAAAAATTGCGGTATCTGATTCCTTTCGGACTGGTCGAGGATGCCCTCGAATACTTCCGGGAAATAGCCCAAAAGTATCCGCACGCAGTCCTCGTACACGGTGATGACGGCGAAAAATTTGGTGCGTGGCCAGAGACTTATCACCACGTCTATGAAGAAAAATGGTTGCACCGTTTTTTCGATTTGCTCTCCGAAAATAGTGATTGGCTTATCACGACCACGCCGTCGGAGGTGACCGCCTCGATGCCGCCGCTTGGAAAGATTTACATTCCTGACGGGAGTTACCGCGAAATGAGCGAGTGGGCTCTCGAACCCGAGCAACAACTCGAAATGGAAAAACTACGGCAAAACCTCGGACAAGATGAGCGTTCTCCCGTTATGACGCAATTCTTGCGAGGCGGATTCTGGCGCAACTTCAAAGTGCGTTACCCCGAGTCGGATGAAATGTACTGCCGAATGATGAGCGTGAGCGCACGCCTTCACAAGGCAATTCAGGAAGGCTGGAATGGGAGCAACATCGAATTGGCAAAGGAATCGCTCTATCGGAGTCAGTGCAACTGCGGATATTGGCACGGGGCATTTGGCGGCGTTTATCTTCCGCATCTCCGCAATGCCGTCTATCAGGAATTGATCAAGGCGGACAATTTGATTGATGCGGCAATGGATCGACAGGGAAATTGGGTCGAATCGCAGACTGCCGACTTTAATTTTGACGGCAAGAACGAAGTCCGGCTTTCAAATAATTTTCTCAATCTTTTCATTCTTCCGCATCGGGGCGGAACGATGTATGAGTTGGATATCAAAACGATTGCGCATAACCTTTTGGCAACGATTACCCGTCGCCCCGAAGCGTATCATCAAAAGGTTTTTCGCCGCAATGAGCCGGGCTATGACCCGCTGGGAAAAATCATTTGTAAGCAAGAAGGACTTGAGCGGCGAGTCCAATACGATTGGTATTCCCGAAAGAGTTTGGTCGATCTCTTTTACGACTACAACACCGACTTTGAATCTGTCCGGCAGGGACGTGTCGGTCAGCATGGTAATTTTGTCCAGACTGAGTATGACGCAGTGGTTCGCAGCAAGCCCGGACGTATCCAAATTTTGCTTTCACAGGAATCCACAGCATACGGCATGCCGGTTCGCATCGACAAAGGAATCACATTGAACGAAGGGAGCAACGTGATCGAGATTTCGTATCGGTTGAGCCAACTGCCGAAGGATTACCAGATTCATTTTGCGGTGGAGTTAAACTTCGCTGGCATGCCGGGCGGTGTGGAAAACCGATACTATCATGGTGCCGGAAGTGATCAGCCCCAGCGGCTCGGCAATTTGAGTACGAATCTCGATTTGACGGACGGTACACAACTCGGTTTGTACGACGATTGGCTTGGCATGGATGTGCGATTGAAAATGAGTTGTCCGACAGATTTCTATGCGTTTCCAGTGGAAACGGTGAGTCAATCGGTGGAGGGTTTCGAGTTAGTACATCAATCGGTCGCAGTACAGCCTCATTGGCGTTTTGTTGCGGACGAATCGGGAGTTTGGACGGTCGAAATGCAGATCGAAGTGGACACGTCGGTTGCCAGCCAGCGTGAGCGAATTGCCCACGCACTACTGAAAGATGCCGCGAAGGTGCTTATGGCAGGGTTGTAACTGTCGCTATACTGAAAATGACTATTTTCATGCCGTTTGCAGTATACCACATTGAAAAAGTTATTTTGTTACGGCTCCTTAGGCTTTCGCCGAAAAGTAATATACCGTCATTCCCGCGGAAGCGGGAATCCAGAGAGTTGATATGAAAGCCTTCTGTCTGGATTCCTGCCTGCGCAGGAATGACGAAAGCGGCATGACATTTTCGGGCGGAAGCCTTATCCTAAAAATCAAGGTTTTTTAAGTTGATGCGTTAGCCCGTAATCGGAGGTGGAACGTGGAATGTTCGGCAGAAACCATGTCAGTAACCCTATGAGAGGTATGTAGGAACAGAGTTCAAAAACGAACATGATTCCGCCAAAATCGGCAAGTCCACCCAAAAGTGCCGCCGCGATCGCTCCCGAACCAAAAGAAAAACCGAAAAATAAGCCGCCCACGGCTCCGACCTTGCCCGGCATCAACTCCTGAGCAAAAATCAAAATCGCCGGAAAGGACGATGCCATACTCGCTCCGATCACCATGCTCAACAGACAGGTTCCCCAAAGCGAATCGACATGCGGCAACCACAATGCAAAAGGGGCAGGTCCCAGAATCGAAACCCAAATAACCCATTTTCTGCCGATCCTATCGCCCACGGGACCGCCGATCATCGTTCCCGCCGCCGTCGCAAAGAGAAATGCGAACAGAAACAGTTGCGATTGTTGAACGGACACCTGATACTTTTCGATCATGAAAAACGTTAAAAAATTGCTAAAACAGGTTGTAAACAACGCTTTAGAAAAAACCAACAGCAATAATAGGGAAACGGTAACGGATACCGTGTATTTTGATAACGTTCCCGTTACAATGCCGGAGGGCTCTTGTTTTGCGGCGTTTTCATAAGATTCTCGTTCTTTCAACCGCCTTCTGTACCACCGGCTGAGTGGAATCATCCAAAGAATTGCACAAAAGACGAAAATGGAAAACCAAGCGATGTGTTGCCGTCCATAAGGAGTGATGAGATAAGCGGCAAGGAGCGTGCCGAGAGTCGCCCCGACATTTCCGCCAGTCTGAAAAAACGATTGGGCAAACCCCCAGCGTCCGCCAGATGCCATATAAACGAGTCGGGACGCTTCGGGATGAAACACGGCGGAACCGAAACCAATGAGAGCAACGGCGATCAAAACGACAGGAAAACTCCATGCACAGGAGAGGAGCAAAATGCCCAGCAGGGTCGAAGTCATCCCCATCGGCAACGAATAGGGCAATGGAGACCTATCCGTGTACCAACCGACGATGGGCTGGAAAATCGACGACGTAATTTGAAAAACGGTCGCAATGAGCCCAACTTGGGTGAAAGAGAGGAACAACCCCTCCTTGAGAAGCGGCAGAGCCGCCGGAATGAGCGACTGAAAGGCATCGTTAAAAAAGTGCGAGATGCCCAACGCTCCGAGGACAAGGTAATGGGTCCTCACGGAAACAACGGCGGCGTTGGAGGGCATCATGGACACACGGGGAGCGGGGACAAAGTCCCCGGCTCTGGAACGAACGAATAGAGAACAAGTCCATTATTCTCCATCGTCAATATCTTCGTCTTCATCAACTTCTTCCCAGTCACCATCTTCGTCCTCTTCGTCCTCTTCATCTTCATCCCAATCTTCATCGTCTTCTTCGTCCCATTCTTCTCCGTCTTCGTCCCAGTCTTCATCCCAGTCCTCGTCGTCGTCCTCTTCCCACTCTTCATCCTCTTCCTCGTCCCATTCTTCATCCTCTTCGTCCTCTTCGTCTTCCCACTCTTCATCTTCGTCTTCTTCGTCCTCATCGGAGGCTTCGAGCGTCATACATGGGTACTGGGCACGGCAATTCCAATCAACAAAGGAAACGAAACTGGCATTTGCATTGAAGGCGGATATTCGGGTAAAAATTAACGTCTTGGTCACAACAAAACTCCTTGATAGGGGGCAAAAAATCCTTCGACTTCTGGGGCGAATTTCCCATTCTGAACCATTGTGCGCGATTTTTTGAAAAAAACCAGCATGGGGGGTTCACTTCTCCCTTTTTCGTCAGTTTTTCATAAAGTCTTGACGCGGAAGCATAGGAAGGATACAGAATTTTGAAAAAAAATCAACCCCCCATTTCGTCAGAACTGCCTGCCGGGCGCATACAAAGTTAGTGGGTGAGAAATTTTGTCCCCTCGCCCCCTTGGGGGGATGTCTTTTCAGACACGGGTGAGGGGGGGGGGATTAAACGTGAAAAACTCTGCCCTCACCCTAGCTCTCTCCCAAAGGGAGAGGGGACGTGTTTTTGTAGCCCTCACCCCAACCCGCGTCTGAAAAGACATCCCAGAGGGAGAGGGAACGGCACAGAGCAATTCACCCACAAAAGTTTTACACACCCCGATGCCCCTTTATGGTAAAATTGTTTCCGCAAAGAGACTCATAGATTCGTGCCGTTTGAAAAACCATAGATGATTTCCATCCTTAAAAACGAAGAGATTGCGCCGAACATTTTCGAGATGGTCGTCGAACATCCCCGACTGGTCAAAAAAGTGAAGCCGGGACATTTCGTCATCGTTATGTCCGAAGAAGACGGTGAGCGAATTCCGCTCACGGCAGCGGATTTCGATGCCGAAGCGGGAACACTCAATCTCGTCGTTATGGCAATCGGAACTTCCACAAAAAAATTGGTCAAACGAAAGGCAGGAGACAAACTTTTCGCCCTGATGGGTCCCCTCGGACATCCCAGCGAGATTGAAAATTACGGCACCGTTGTGATGGCGGCTGGCGGAGTGGGGACGGCACCCATCTACCCAATTGCCAAAGCACTGAACAATCATGGCAACCGCGTTGTTACTATTCAAGGGGCAAGAAGCAAAGACATGCTCTTTTGGCAGGACAAGATGGCATCCGTCAGTGATGAATACATCATCACGACGGACGACGGCTCAGCAGGTCGCAAAGCACTGGTCACAGAACCGATGAGGGAAATTTTGGAAACTCGCGAGAAGGAAATCGGGTGCGTCTATATGATTGGTCCTGCCATCATGATGAAATTCTGCACCCAAACGATTGCCCCTTTCAACGTGAAGGGGATCGCAAGTTTGAATAGTATCATGATAGACGGCACCGGCATGTGCGGCGTGTGCAGGGTACAAATCGGAAACGAAACAAAATTCACTTGCGTGGATGGTCCCGAATTCGACGCAAGGGCAGTCCAATGGGATGTACTCCTTGCCCGGCAAAAAATGTACTGTGTCGAAGAACAATGTTCCTTTCGGCAGTATTTGGAGTCCGTCGGCTAGCGTCCACATGGGTTCAATCTTCCGCCCGAAAATGTCATGCCGCTTTCGTCATTCCTGCGTAGGCAGGAATCCAAACAGAAGACTTTCATATCAACTCTCTGGATTCCCGCTTTCGTGGGAATGACGGTATATTACTTTTCGGCGAAAGCCTTGCCTTGATTTTTATATCGCCATTGGGTATGGTATCCGCAATGGAGAAGATGGTTTGGAAATTCCGCTCGAAAACGTTGCCTCTAGACCGACCCGTCTGGATGGGCATTGTCAATGTAACGCCGGACAGTTTTTCCGACGGCGGACAATTTTTTGAACCCTCGCAGGCAGTTGCCCATGCATTGCGGTTGATCGAACATGGGGCTGGAATCATTGATATTGGCGGAGAAAGCACCCGACCGGGTGCGGGCAGCATCACAGCAGAGGAAGAGTTGCGGCGAATAGTGACAGTTCTTCGGCAACTGCGAGCATGTCAGCCGGACATTCCAATTTCCGTGGACACTGCCAAAGCCTGCGTTGCAAGAGAGGTTCTCGAATCGGGTGCCGACATTATCAATGATATTTCCGGTTTGTCCGACTCCGAGATGGTTCATGTGCTCCAAAAAACGGCTGCGGGTTACTGTTTGATGCACACGCAAGGGGTGCCGAAAACCATGCAAGAGAGTCCGCACTATGAAGATGTCGTTGCCGAAGTTTTTGCATTCTTAAAGGAGAGACGCAACATATTGATCGACTCTGGAATCTCCCCGGCAGTGATTGTGGTCGATCCGGGCTTGGGTTTCGGCAAGACATCGGCGCATAATTGGCAGTTGATAGAAAACATCACACGTTTTCATCGCCTTGAAGCCCCCATTCTTGTCGGACATTCTCGAAAGCGGTTTATTGCGGAGAGATTTGCGGACAGGGAAGAGGGAACCCAGATCGTCAGTCAGGAACTGATTGAAAGTGGTGTGCATATTCTCCGGGTTCATACGATTCCCGAAACCATTCTTGACAGCAAAAAATGAATCCGATAGAATCGGTTTGATGCAATACGTTCATTGCAACGTTTTTCACGTTAAGGAGTACGTCTCATGTCCCGGTCTGTTTCCCGTCGTCGTTTTTTGGAAGATTCATTGCTTGGCATCACTGCCATAGCGGGTGCCGCCTATATGTCATCCGCCGTTGCCCTTGCCCAGCAATCCGCAGGTTCGGTTGCCGCTGGCGATAAAATCGGCGTTGCCGTCGTCGGTGCCGGTGGTCGCGCCGGAGACCATCGGAATTACTTCAAAGGGAATTCCCAGTGTGCCATCCTCTACATTGTCGATCCCGATGCG
>Ga0082212_10006350_pt1 | contig 15909 bp, 15 predicted proteins | sample TergutNt197P3_FD_71548 | JGI IMG/M metagenome (GOLD analysis project Ga0082212, IMG submission 71548) | Neocapritermes taracua P3 segment gut microbial communities from Petit-Saut dam, French Guiana - Nt197 P3 | ecosystem: Host-associated > Arthropoda: Insects > Digestive system > Gut ... | reverse complement strand
TATCGACGTTCCAGCCGCCGATCCGGCAATTTAATTTGAATTCCATCCCGTTTGTTTTACCATAATTCCGTAAATCACCACAACCCCAATTTCCGGCCAAATACTTGTGTAGATACTTTTGGCGTAAGCGACGGGTTAAATCGTGTCATTGCGCGAACCGGTCACTGACGTTCCCAGCTGTATTTCTTGCGACGTTCGGCGTGACCGCCCTCCCTTCATCCGTACTACCTTTCATCCTGTTTCGTCTGGTAATCAAGCAGAAGTTTGTCGAGGAGCATTTGGAATCTGTCCGCCGGTTGTGTGCCCTCGAGATTGCCGACAAATTTTCCATCCATGAAAATGGCAAAAGTCGGAAAGAATTGCACCTGGTATTTTTCCGTCATGATCATGTTGGTGTTGAAGTGTAGCTTGGCGAAACGGATTTTATCTTTATAAAGCCGGGCCAGTCCCTTGACGACCGGCACCATGTCCTCACAGGGCGGGCAACCGTCCATCCAGAAATCGACAACGAGTATCCCGCCCTGATTGACGGCTTCCATGAAATTTGCGTCGGCCAGGACGAGTATCCCGTCTTCGGTGGTCTCAATCGCTTGGTAAGGTAGCGCAGCGACTTTTGCGTCAAATTCGGCATACCGTGCTTCCATTGCGACACGTTGTGCTTCGAGGTCGGCGTTTGCATCGGACTTTTCTTCCCACTGACAACCGATTGTCAAAACGATGCACAAACAGCATAAGCCATATAACAATCTTCTTATCATTGGTTCAGGTTCCCGTGGGATGATTTTTCGTAAACTCTTCAATTGTCGAAGCGACGCGTTCGGGTATGTCTTCGACGAGGTAATGGGCTGCGTCGTCGAAACGGTGCGTTTCGGCATCGGGGTAAAATTGCAGGAACCGCTTCAAAAAATCCGGCGTAAAACACCAGTCCTGCATTCCCCAGAGCAACGCAATCGGTTTGTCGCGGAACATCGGCAGTTGCTTTTCGATGTTGAGTAGGGTTTCGTAACTCGGGTGCTTCGGTGATAGTGGAATATCTTGTACAAAACGGTAAACGCCAAGCCTGTTCGCCCAAGTGTTATATGGTGCGAGCAATCCGGCACGCACTTGTCGCGTCATATTTTTACGGTTGGAAATCGCCATTTTCGTCGCCGCGACGGCAAAGGCGTTGAGTCCCTGTACGGCGAAACGTCCCAGCAGCGGTATGCGACATGCACGGATTCGCAAGGGGCATCGCGGGCTGAGAAATGCCCCCGTGTTCATCAGCACAAAACGCGAGAAACGGTCGGACAGTTGACACGCGGCTCCCATGCCGACGGCACCACCCCAATCGTGTGCGACGAGCGTGATGTTCTTCATGTTGAGCCGCCCGATCAGTTCGCACAGGTCGTCGATGCGTCGCTGCAAGGTAAAGGGATACGCCGCATCGCCCGGCTTGTCCGAAAGCCCGCAACCGATGTGATCGACCGCAATGCAACGGTAATTTTTTCGCAACGGAATCACGAGATTCCGCCAGTAAAACGACCAGGTCGGGTTGCCATGCACGAACAGAATCGACTCACTGCGACCGTCGCCGGAGAACTCGTCGAGGTAGTGCATACGGAAACCGTTGATATTGTGAAAATGCGACCGGAAAGGGTAAAGCGGTCGCCAAATTTCGGTGTGTTTTTTCTTTTGAGTCATGGAATCCATTGTAACCAAACGAAATAATGGTTGGTAGCCCCCAAAAATGAGGACGCGATCACGGTTTTTCGTTTGCCGTGCCGCGTACCAATTCGCCGAAAAATTCAAGGCTTTCCGTCTCCGAAATGAACATTGCACCGCCGTCGCGCATTCCGAAATTCGCGCCGCCGATGTGGTTGCTGCGAATCGGGGCAGGGGTTGAACGGGTGCCGATGCCGAGTTCCGCGTCGGTTTGCGATAGTTCCGAATGGGGACACATCCAGCAAACGGGATCGTCCTTGCGTTCGACGACCATCAGCATGTTGCGACCGTGCCCGTCAAAGGTTTGCCCCTGGCCGTCACTCGTAAATAACAAATCGTCACCGACAATGACCGCATAACTCGTTTCACCGTCGGGCATTCCCCGACTACTCGGACAACGGTAAACGTCGAGGTTACGCTGGTGAAAGGGCAGGTTGTGGTCGCTGTCCCAGGGTTCGTTGAGCCGGATTTGTGCGTACAATTCGGCGAGTTCCTCATCTCCGAAATACGGCAACAACAGCGTCCGCCAACTGTGCAACGGTTTGCCGTCGGCATCGACGCTGAACGTCGGCGGCAACGTTCCGTGTTCGCGTTCGTAAAGGTGCATGGCCAAAACGATGCGTTTCATGTTCATGGTACATTCCGCGCGATGATAGAATTCGCTTGCCGCTTCCGCCGCAGGAATAAACAAGGCGAAAATAATGTCCGCCATCGCTTCCGAACGGCTTTTCAAGGTCAACAACCGCGCGGGATTCGTCGAAGGGTCAAAATCACCGTACGTTTTGGCAATGATTTCGTCATACACTCCGTTCACTTTTTTGAAAACCACGTTCCAGTCCAAGCCGAAAACCTGCCAATTCAAACCGGAACGTGAGCCGCCCACCGACCCGGCGAGCTTACTCAACATGGCCGGGTCTTTCATGATGTCCAACATGCTGCTCAGGCACAAAAAACGCTCGTGTTCCAATTTTTCCGCAAGCCCTTGATGCGGGGACAACGCGGCCAGTCCGTCCTGCAAACGTTTGAGTTGCTCCGCGTTTGCCCGTGATTCCGAGTAGCCGTCAAAAGCCATGCTTTGGGCAATGCCTTCGATGGCAATGCCGACCAGTCCCCCGACCATTAAGGCTTGTTTTTCCGCATGACGTGCGAGACGAAAACAGGCCAACGCATCGTCAATCGCCCCATGCATGTCGCCTTCTCTGACGCGGATTCTGACCCTCGTATCAAATCCCCGTGCAAATGAACGCATTTCCTGGGCACCGGGGATACGCATGGTGATCAACGATGAAGTTATTTCATTATCCTGAATATACGGCGGAACGAAAATCGGCTTTTTCACCTGCTCGGCCACCAAATTAAGTGCGGCATCGTTGGCTTCCCGCCATTCCTGTATGATGGGTAACTTGTGAAAGTCGGGATGCCTCAAGACGTAATTCCAATCGCGGCGGAAACGGTTACGGGCTTCGTCGTCCATATCCATGTCGGCAAAGATGAGGTCGAAATCCTCCGGGTGGGATTCGAGTCGCTTGGTCAACATAAAATGAGGCTCGACAAAGGTCAGCGTCGGCTTGTCATGGAAGTAATCCAGCCCCAGCTTTTCGTAATACTGCTGCAATTGTTCCGGGGATGTGATCTCCTGCTGACCAATGGCACGCAAGACCACGCGATAACCGTTGTCATCGGTTTTCATCTCCGGCGGATAGATTCGTTGTTCGAGTGCCGCGAAATAATCGACGTAACGATTGTCCGGCGTCAGCGGCTCGGTGATGTGCGTCGTTTCCGGCGAAATGCGCAACGGCGGCCCGTTTCGGAAAATACTGAACCAGACCAGTAAGATCAGGACAAGCCCAATGACGCAAAAATAGACGTACCAGCCGATTTTACGTGGCGTTTGAACCGGCGACTCCGGCGTAAGTTTGGGCATGATGGGCGATGGGTTTTCTGTCATGGGGTTCTTTCAATCATTGGCAAGGTATGGCGGTCACAGGGTGACGCGACTAACATATTCTTTGAGATGAAGCAATTTTTCATCCCAAACAACGTCGCGGAACGAGTGGCGAATACACTTCGGCCACAAGCTCGCGGATCATGGCGATGGCCTTGCGATGTCCCGAAACGGGCAACGTCCGGTCGTAACACAACCCGAGTGTCTCGCAAAGCTGTCGCATTTCCACGTCGAGGTCGTACAAAAGCTCCATGTTTTCCAGCATGAAACCGATGGGACAGGCAATCACATTTTTTTTCTCGGGAAACCGTTCGGAGATCGTTTTGACAACCTCGGCCACATCCGGTCCGCACCACAAACCCGATGTGCCACTGCGACTTTGAAAGGCGATGCCCCAGTCGATGCCGTACTGTGCAAGCTGTAACAAATCGGCAACACGCGAACATGCTTGTTTCAACTGTGATTGATAGGAATCGACTTCAGCATCGGTGACGGGCACGCTGTGTGCGGTGAAAACCACGAAGTAACTTGCGGCATCGGGCAGGCAGCGAAAAATCGCCGGACGATCATCACGCGGCGGCAGGGCGTTTTTCCAGTCGATGTGCATGGCCGACGTTTCGGTCAGGCGATCAGCCACCGTTGAAATAAAGAGCGGGTGGTCGTAAAACAGTCGCGTTTGTTGCACTACAAAATCAGGGACGTTTGCCTTTTTGACCGCCGCGTCGATCGCCCGGCTGTAACTTTGTGTGCTATGTTCCGTACCAAAAGGAACGGTACAAAATGCAATGACACGTCGAATGCCTTCGTCGGCCATACCGGCAATCGTGTTTTCGAGCAAGGGATGCCAAAAAAGATTGCCCCAATAGACCGGAAGTTCTTTCACTTTTGCGAAAATCTCGTCCACACACGGCTCGACGCTGTTGCACGATAACCAAAGTCCGTCATCAACGCCGCGCAACAGTCCACCAATGAGCGAGCGACATTCCTCGTTGACCGGACTGATGCCACCAATGGCGTGATACTTGGCTGCCGCCGCGTTGAATTGCTCTTGAGAGACATGACTTCCGCACAAGATATTTTCAAGGAAAGGCCGCACTTCATCCGGTCCTTCCGGTCCGCCGTAGGAAACGATCAACAAAGCATCAAACGATGCACAGGGCAACAAAGCGTTAAAGGCATGGTTTAGCATGAGGCAAGATATCTGACCTACTACAAAGTTAACTAAATACCCTTTGTCACATTGACGGTGGTAATTTTTTCGAGTTTGTATTTCCATTTCATGGGTTTTGCGTTTTTGTTGTAGAAATCGATGTAGTCGAGGATTTTCGTTTTTAATTTTTCGACGGACGAGAAGTTGCCTCGTGTCAGGATACGTCGACTCAGGCCGCTTGCCGATTGGTCAACCCGTCAGCCGCCCCAAGAACGATCTGTGACCGTTCCCGAAGAGATAATCCTAATGTCTTGGAATGAACTATCTTACGTAAAATCGCCGCTTCCTGTTCGTCCAAATTCACCAACGCCGCCTGCTTCCGTGCCATGGAATATACTCCGTAAAAAATGAAATTACGAAAAAGATATTTGTACCATTCTACGATATTTCACAGTTTTAACGAAGGCCAATTCAGTAACTTTGTAGTAGATACTTTTGGCTGAAGCCGGGGGTTATAGACATTTTGTCCCTACGGGATGCTTTCCGTCATTGCGCTGCGCTCCATTCCGGCTTTTGTTTCCTATCCCCTATCCCCAGTGGTTTGGAGTTAAAAGTTAATCGTGACGGTCATGTTTTACAGGCAACGAGGAGCATCATTTCGACGACGAAGGAAAAAAGGAGGGTGCGTTGACGTTGGGTTCGGACATGGCGTTGAAAAATGGCGTCCAATTTGGCCGGACTGAAGACATTTTCGAGCATGCCCCTGGCCATGACGGTCACGGTGGCGTTTTTGGCGAGGCGATTGAGCAATTCATTTTGAAACATGGAATACCTCCGTGTGATGGGATAAATAGGACAAATAGGAAAACGTCCGGGTTATTTCACGAAACACAAAACAAAGGTGTACTAAAAAAACGAAATTCAATCAATGCGAAAAACAACCTCAAAAACCAGGATTGTTATACTTGACTAATTTAGGGTGTGTTTTAACTCCAAACCACTGGGGGTTAGGTATAAACTTGCTCATTGTTGTTTTTTGCGAAAATATCAACTACAATAATTTTTTTATTTTTGTCTGTTGTTATTGCATAAAATAGTGTACAATAGATGTAGTGTTATGAACGAGTTTGATCTGTACCTCTCAGACTCATCATTAGCGTTTGAAGAAACCTGCTCCATCCAATGTCGAGGTTTCTTCGTTTCCTGAAAAACCGGGGGGCAAAAACTCCCCGGTCTTTTTGCGCGCAGGCCGGCGACAATTTCAAGCCTTGACATAGAAGTCCCATGCGATGATAATTGGATACTTGTGTTTTTCAACGGAAGAACAATCATCCCAAGGAAGCCATCGCAGGTATTCAAATTCATGAGCGAACCATCAAAAGTAGAAGTGCATTGGCACGAACATTCCGTTTCACGTGAGGAGCGTGAGATATTTCATACAAACAAGGGCTGCGTTGTCTGGTTGACCGGGTTGAGCGCGAGCGGCAAGAGTACGGTGGCCAACCTGGTCGATCATAAGCTGCACGCCATGCAAAAGCACAGCATTGTGTTGGACGGTGACAATGTGCGACACGGCCTCAACGCAGGGCCGGGAATGCTCAAAGAGGTTCACGGCGAAGAGTTCGCCAAACGCTTTGGACTGGGCTTTTCCGCACAGGACCGCGAAGAAAACATCCGGCGCGTTGGGGCGGTTGCCGGTCTGTTCGCCGAGGCGGGAATCATCGCATTGACCGCGTTCATCAGTCCCTATCGTGTTGACCGTGATCGGGTTCGTAAGTCGCTCAAGGAAGGCGATTTCATCGAAATTTTTGTGGACGCTCCTCTCGAAGTTTGCGAGCAGCGCGATCCAAAAGGGCTGTATCAAAAAGCCCGTGCCGGGGAATTGAAAGGTTTTACCGGCATCGACGATCCTTACGAAGCTCCCATCACCCCGGAATTGACCCTCGATTCCGGCAACAAAACCGCCGAGCAACTCGCCGATGTAGTCATCGACTACCTCAAAGCCAATGGGAAATTGCCCTACTGGTGTGTCCAACCCAAAATTACATATTGACTAAAATCGTGATTTTTTCTATATTGTTTCAGTTTTCAACAAACTAAAACATGGAGGAAAGATCAATGAATACGAAAAAACACATTGTTCGTCTCAGCGACGAGGAACGCCAAGACCTTGAAAAAATTGTCAAAAAACTGAAAGGAACGTCACCAAAAGTCAATCGCGTACTTGCCTTAAGACTTCTATGAAAACCAACGAATTATTAAGGAAAGTACCGAATATACTGAATTTTATCCCATTCTTCTATCCGAGCGTCCCCGAAGGTAGCGCAAGTTTGCTCACTTCGAGAGAAAATGGGGCGGCTGCCCTCACTTGTTTCGAGCGGACATTGAAAGGGAGCAATGCGACCTGCAAGAAAGGGAGCAATGCGACCTGCAAGAAAGGGAGCAGCATTGCTGCGACCTGCAACCCGTCGCCCATGCCTAAAACGAGCTCACCGACCCTTTTCGGGATTGTTTCGATGTTTTCTGCACTCCTTGTTCAATGTTGATTTAATCATGCGATGCGTTGGTGATTTAGTAATGCGATACGATTCTAAGAACTTGTTTGGTAAAAGGATATAAGTATAAGGATACCGATGCGTCAATTTTTGAACACCATGGGGGTGTTGGTTAAAATTTACAGGAACTAGATATTGTCGGTCAACAGATAACGGATTTTGGAGTTACAATGCGAATAGCAACATTATGCAGCGGCGGGGACGCCCCGGGAATGAACCCTTGTTTGCGGGCGATTGTCCGGGCGGCGGTTTCCATTCATGACGAAGTTTTGGGAATCATGCACGGTTACGAGGGGTTGCTCGACGAGGAATTTTTCCTTCACTCGGACGGCACCATGTTCATGGGGCTTCGCAGTGTGTCCGGGCTTTCCAATATCGGGGGGACAATTCTGCACAGCAGTCGCAGCAAACGCTTTACGACGGAGGAAGGCTTACAACAGGCGGTCGATGTTCTCCGCAGATATCATATTGATGCCCTGATTCCCATTGGCGGGAACGGTACGCTGTCGGGTGCGTATGAGCTTTCCCAAGTCTGGGAAGGCCGGATCATCGGGGTGCCGGCCACGATTGATAACGATGTTCTCGGTACGGATGCGACCATCGGTTTTGCCACAGCGGTTCATACGGCGGTCGAAGCGGTTGACAAGCTGCACGACACAGCGGGCAGTCACGACATGATGTTCTTGGTCGAAGTCATGGGGCGACATTGCGGCGACATTGCCCTCAAGACGGCCATAGCGAGCGGCTCGGAAATTGTGTGTGTGCCGGAAATTCCGACTGATATCGACAAGATTATCGCCCATTTGAACGAGATCAAACTTAGCGGCAAGACCTCGGTGCTTGCTATCGTTGCCGAAGGGGACGATGCCGGAGGTGCCGTCACATTGCAGCAGCGTTTGATCGACTCGGGGTATTGCCCCTTCGATTCGCGAGTGGTCATTTTGGGGCACATTCAACGCGGCGGCATTCCTGTACCGGAAGACCGCGTGCTGGCTGCGATGCTCGGTTGCGGTGCCGTTGAAGCTCTGCACGTCGGCGAAAACGGCAAAATGGTCGGCTCCATCCACGGCAAAACCACACTGTCCTCCTTGCAGGATGTCATCGGCGAACACCGCCAGGTTGATCCGGATTTGTTGCACCTGCTGCGCATTGTCGCCAGTTAGAACTCGCACAGAAATAACGGGTGGTCATTTCAGTAGAAGCTAATAATCCAACCCAATATCCAGTGAAACAGCCGAGTGGGTCAAGGCCCCAACGCTGATGCGTTCAATGCCTGTTTCGGCAATCGCACGGACGGTTTTCAGGTTGATGCCGCCCGACGCTTCCAACTCGGTTGGCACGCCCAGCTTATTCCGCATGGCAACCGCTTCACAAATGTGTTCCGGCATCATGTTGTCGAGCATCACAATATCGGGTGATTCAGGCAATACTTCGGCAAGCTGTTGCAGCGAATCGACTTCGATTTCAATCAGCGGCGACAGGTTCTGTGCCGACTTCCTTGCATAACGTTTGCTCCACTCGCGTGCCTTTCGCACCGCCTCCGCCGGTGTATATCGTCCGCCTGTTCCGGTATCGCTCGACATCCCAAACGCCAAGTGATTGTCCTTAATCAAAATTGCGTCGAACAGTCCGGTACGATGCGACCTTCCACCGCCGCACTGTACGGCATATTTTTCGAGCCGCCGCCAACCGAGTGTTGTTTTTCGCGTATCGTAAACCCCGGCATCCGTCCCGACAACCTCTTGAACATAACTTTTTGTCAGTGTTGCAATGCCACAAAGGCGCGCAACCAAGTTCAGTAGCTTGCGCTCGGTTGTTAAAATCGACGCAACCGGCCCGGTGAGCGTTCCCATGGGCGTGCGACCTTCGCCGATGGTGTCGCCGTCTTGCAATATCGGTTCCCACTGCAAACGCGAATCGACGATGGCCGCTATCGTGGGAACGGTAACCAGCCCGGCGACAACGCCCGATTGACGTGAGTGCATAACCGCTGTGCCCATAGCGTGCTCCGGTACAAGAGCCTGCGTCGTAATGTCGCCCGACGCACCGAGGTCTTCCGAAATGGCAAGGGCGATCAACTTGCGAACATCGTCCGCGAGTCGGGCATCCCAGACTATCTGGTCAAAATCGCGTTTCAATGCAGTTTCCTCCGGTACTTTTTGAATTCTTCACACAATACGACATGCCGTTTTTTGGTGTAACAGCCCAACCGGGTTGTGCCCGATTATGGCAAAGCAAAAAATGAGTAACTATTCAGCCAAATTTTTACGGATTTTTGACTGAAATGTTACCGATTTGAACTTCCAAGATAATCAACAAAAAGCATATAGTCAATACTGTGAAAAAGGTTAATGGACACTCTGCGTCTGGCCTCGGGGTTTATGTCCCTTGAAAAACATGGACATCCGTGATAAAATTTATGGATGATGTCCCGTTGCTAGAATATCCAACACTTTTTCAAGTCTCTTGACCATGACCGACACACATCGAAAACACGACTGTCTTTGCTTGGGAATTTTGTTCGCCGATGTTGTTTGCCAGCCAATTTCTCATTTGCCTGTCCCCGGTGAATTGGTTCCAACGGACAGGGTCGAGTTGAGCTTGGGAGGTTGCGCCTCGAACGTGGCGACCAATCTTTCCCGATTCGACATGTCCATCGGACTTTGCGGTTGTATCGGCGATGACCCGTTCAGCGATTTCATTGAGCAGACGATGCGCGGCAAGCCCGGCGTCGATACCTCGCAGTTGTCACGAATCGCCGACAGTGGGCCGGGCACCAGCATGATTCTCAACGTGCAGGGCGATGACCGGCGTTTCGTCAGTACGACCGGGGCAAACGCCGAATTTCGACTGACAGATGTTCCCGATGAATGGCTTGCCCCCGGCACGATCATGTACATCGGCGGTTTTTTGATGATGCCAAAACTCGAATCACCGGAAACGCTCGAAGTGATGAAGCGTGCTCGTGATCGCGGCTGCCGCATCATTCTCGATGTTGTGCTGTATGGCGACCGACCTTACTGGGACGCAATCAAACCACTCTTGCCCTTGACGGACGTGTTCCTTCCGAACGATCACGAAGCCGAAAGCATCAGCCGCTTGTCCGACCCGCTCGACCAGGCGAAGTTTTTTCTCGACGCCGGAGCAGGGGCGGCCGTCATTACCTGCGGCGAGAAAGGAACATTCTATTATTCCGCGCAAGAAAAATTCCGCATTGAAACCTTTTCGACGGAATTCATCGGCGGAACCGGTGCCGGCGATGCATTCAGCAGCGGTTTCATTGCCGCGATGCATCGGGGGCTGTCACCCATTGAATGTGTGACCTGGGGCAGTGCTCTCGGAGCCAGTTGCGTCCGCCACATCAGTGCCACGCAAAGCGTTTTCTCACTCGCCGAGCTTCGGGAATACCTCGCCAACCACAGCATCCGTTGCGAGGAAATCAAGGGGGCGTAGTGTGTGCAAGAAAACCCGGAACCATGTCAGACTCTATTGTGGAGTTTGACAATTGATAATGTCCATTATCGTATTGGAGCAGGTCATGTCACGAAAATATTGTTCTCAGGCAGGGAACTTTCCTGTGGTTCGGATGCGCCGATTGCGCTACAATAAACTTGTGCGCGAGCTGGTGCAGGAAACAACCATCAGGCCGGATAAGCTGATTTATCCCCTGTTTGTACGTCCCGGCAAGGGAATTCGCACGCCAATCAGTTCGATGCCGGGTGTGTGCCAAATGTCGATTGACGAACTCGTTTGCGAAGTCAACATACTGAAAGACTTCGACCTCGGCGGTATCCTGTTGTTCGGCATTCCAGAAACCAAAGACGCATGCGGCACCGACGCGACCAGTGACAACGGTATCATCGCACAGGCCGTTCGGGCGGTCAAAGACGTTGTGCAAGATAAGTTGATGGTGGTGACCGACCTCTGCTTTTGCGAATATACCGATCACGGGCATTGCGGTATTCTTAGCGACCACACGGGGCATGTCGATGTTGATAACGATGCGACGCTACGTATCATTGCCGAACAGGCACTCGTTCATGCCCGTGCCGGTGCCGATTTGATCGCACCAAGCGGCATGATTGACGGGATGATCGGCGCAATTCGTAACGCGTTCGACCAAAACGGTTTCGAGCATTTGCCTATTATGAGTTACTCGGCGAAGTATGCCAGCGGTTATTACGGCCCATTTCGTGAGGCCGCCGAAAGTACGCCGCAATTTGGTGATCGCCGTTCATACCAGATGGACCCCGCCGCCGTCGCAGAACAAGCCTTGCGCGAAGTCGAACTTGATCTGGCCGAAGGGACCGACATTGTCATGGTCAAGCCGGCAATGGTCTATCTCGATATTATGCGGATGGTGCGGGATCATTTCCCCAACGTGCCGTTGGCTGCGTACAATGTGTCCGGCGAGTACAGCATGGTCAAGGCCGCCGCCGAACGCGGTTGGATCGACGAAAGCCGCATTGTCCGCGAGACCTTGACCGCCATTCACCGTGCCGGAGCTGGAATCATCATCACCTATTGGGCAAAAGACATCGCACAAAACATTATCTGACAAGTAATGATTTTTTGCCTGTAAAAGCAATATTTCGCTATTTCAACAAAAAAAACCGACAGGCACCGTAGTCTGATCGGTTTTTTGATCTAAAATCATATAGTAAGAGGCGCCGCCCGGACTCGAACCGGGATATAACGGATTTGCAATCCGCTGCCTTAGCCATTTGGCTACGGCGCCGTATCTGACGGGGACAAATTCCTCAAGAGATGGGAAAAGCATATCGAATTCCTGATTTTTTGCAAGGGGGGGTGTCGTATGCGGATTTTCGTACAAATAGAAAATGGCTCACTGGACTAAAATGCTCGGTTTTTGTAAAAAACACCATTGTGAAACGGTTGACTTACAGGAGGTTTTCCCGTCACAAGAAAAAAGCGGGGAAAAGCGTTTTCTCTGGCTGGCCAACGAGCGAGACAATCAGGTGTCGGTACTCAGTTCGCGATTGGGTACGTTTTTTGCCGATCTTGGCCCCTTTCTTGCCGTGATGCAGGGGTATTGTCATCTCGATGGCACTGCAACCTTCGAATCGAACGAGCGGTTTTTGATCGATTTTTTGCGAGAATATCGCTCGACCGGCGATTTTCATACTCCCACAGCAGACGGCAGTTACACGATTTTTCTTGTCGATGGTGTCAAAGGCAAGGTTTATCTGTATCGAAACCTCGTCGGCAGTTCGCTGACCTATTACACCTTGACGGACGAAGGCTTTTTTTGGGGCAACAACTTCGCACAGATTGTACGTACTCGCCGAAATGCGAAATCGCTTGACGAGTCAATGCTACCAGTTCTGTTTTTAGGACGCTGTACAACCGGTCACAAAACGCTTATGCAAGAGGTCTTTCGTCTTTCGCCGGGCGAGTTGGTCGTGTTTGACGGCGAATATGTTCGCGCGGAACAAGTGACAACATTTCGTGACCTTGATGAATCATGGAAAACAAACGAAGCGGAATCCATTGAATGTGTTGAGGCGGTGACAAGCGAAATTTTGCGCGATTGGGGAAGCCTTTACCCCAATTCGGCCAACTTGCTTTCCGGAGGAATTGACAGCACCTACCTGCAAGTGCATTGGAATGCCTTGTGGCACGAGGTAAACCCTGATCGTCATGGTGACAAGCCACTCAGTTCCGTCGTATGGCTGAATCACCCACGAACCCAACCAGACCTCGAATACACGCTGACTGCTGTTGAAGCAACCGGAACACGCAATATTACCGTCGAACAGCCGGTACTGACGCCGGAAATTCTGACGAAAATCATTGCACGCAACGGCGAATTTCCCAATCACGTCCAGTCTTTTTATTTCGACACACTCGCGAATGGAATGCGGGAACACGGCATCGATGCCGGAATCGTCGGCGAAGGAGCCGATGGACTGTTCGGAACAGGCTTGCAGGATATGATTCTTGCGGCCAAACGCTGGCAGAAGCGACTCCCGCTGCGTTCGCTCAGACGCATGGCCGCTTTTTGCGGTCGAAAATTGGGAAAAGAATACACGCCTGAACTCGTTGAAACCGCTGATGTGATTGATAACGTGCGTCACCCGCTCCACCCGGTCAATCTGGCCGCCGTTTTTACCGACATGCCGACACTCGCCAAGTGCTTTGACGAAGTGATGATCCGGGAAACGATCGATTACAAGCTGGGGTTGCTCTATCAACTCAATGTGCCGCATGACCAGCTTAATCTGCAACTGTCACTTGCCGCCGGCTATGTCTGGGAAGCGGCCGTGACTGCTTCGTACTGGTCGCAGTTATTCGCCGAAAATGGGTTGGCAATGTGTTCGCCGTTTCTCGATTCGCGAATGATCCGTGTGGCTCTGAATATAGACACGGAATCGCATTTTGTACCCGGTAACCCCAAACAGGTACTCAAAAAAGCGTTGCTGCGTCATGTTCCGGCTGAAGTGGTCAATCGTCCCAAACTGGGATTCGGCCAACCGATCCTCGAGTGGCTCTCCCCCGGTGGTGCCTTGCGCGAACGTGCCGAAGCGATTCGTATCTTCGATTGCTTTGACGAATCAACAAAACGGGAACTGCTCGCAAAACCGAACTGGTGCCTCTGGACGATGCTCTGCTTCGACATTTGGCACGAATCTCTTTTTCAATGACCGTAAAGATTGCGGCTCATTTGGCCGATTCGAACACCGAAAATTTGAAAAACCTTGAGTACGTTGCGGCGACCACGCCGTGATGCTGCATTTTTACCGCAATTTTCCAGTTGGAGTGTCGGCGGCGAGTTGGGCAATCATGTCTTGGGTGGCGGCGCGGACGGCATCTTCCCAACGATCGAACTTTCCGGCGAAGTGGCCGGTTTTGTGGGCGAAAATGATGCCGCGTGAATTGTTGACCAATGCCCCCAAACCGTTAGCATCGAAAGCACCGGCCACATCGTGCGCCGACCCACCCTGGCTACCGTAACCCGGCACGAGAAACCAGGTGTGCGGCATCAACCGTCGCAGTTCGGCCAATTGTTCCGGCCAGGTTGCGCCGACGACTGCCCCGATGTTGCCGTAACCGTTCGGCGCAAAGTCCGACGCATTGAGCGACTCGACGTATTCGGCAACGTGACGATATAATGGTTGGCCGTTGGCCACGAGGTCTTGCAGCATGGCACCGCCTTTGTTTGAGGTTTTCACCAGTACGAAAATTCCGGCATCACGTTCGCGGGCAACTTTTGCAAACGGTTCGATACTGTCGTCGCCGAGGTAGGGACTGACGGTCAAGGCATCGCCGCCCCAAATGCTCATGTTCGCGCCGAGCAACCCGTCGGCATAAGCCTCGGCGGTCGAGCCGATGTCGTTCCGCTTGCCGTCGAGTATGACGAGCAGCCCTTTCAACTGGGCATATTGAATGACGTGTTCGAGGGCAAACATACCCACCGACCCGTATTGCTCGAAAAACGCCATTTGCGGTTTGATCGCCGGGACAAGCGGTGCCACAATGTCGATAACGCGGATACAGAACCTCCCGAAAGCGGTCGCTATCTGTTCGGGATTGACGTAATCGCCCATGCTGTCGCCCGATTCGTGTCGGTGTCCGTCGCAACAGGAACAACCGCCCGACTTGAACTCGTCGGGTAACAGATCATAACGAGGGTCAAGGCCGACCATCACCGGCGTTTTTTTCGCCCTGATCGCGGCCTCCAGATGTTCGGAAAAGGATGGCATATGATTGACTTGCAGATACTATTTTTGACGAAACAATTTACGTTATTAGACAGTCAAGGCGGCCATGCCTTTCCATTTGTGGCAAGTTCCATACCAAGAGCGGCTCATATTAACCGCCCTATCTCATCAAACACTGGTTTTGGCTATGTTTTCGAGCGACTCACGAACGTTGGTTACCAGTTCATCAATATGTTCTTTTTCGTCGAATGCAATCACAAAGACATCGACACAGTCGAGATTCAGCACGAAATCGACGGATTTTTTGCGTTTTTGCAGATCGTCGGCAAAAGTTCCCTCACCCAAGATTTTCATGCCTATGACACCGATGCCCGACTCGTGACATGCTCGCGTGACTTCGACGACGCCATCGACATCGCCGTCCATTTTCGCGCCGTCGTGGTTGATGCGCACATGCACCGTGTCCGCCCAAAGTGCTTTTGATGCAACATCCAGGGCAGTATTTGCGTGACAACTGACACCGTGTGCCCGAATCAGCCCTTCCTCCTTGAGGCGTTCCAAGATTTCCATCTGCTTCTCAAACTGACCGGCCCAATTGCCGTCCATCATGCAATGAAGCTGCATCACATCGATGTAATCGGTTTTGCACTCCTTGAGGAAACGTTTGACGCTGACATCGGCAGTAGGACGTTCCGCAACCGGTTCGGGAATTCCGCCACCGTGAACCCAGATTTTCGAGATGAGCGTATAACTGTCGCGCGGCTTGCCGTCGAGTGCTTTGGCCACGATCGGATGCGAGCCGTACAGGTCGGCCATATCGAATAGCCGCAATCCCTTGTCGTAAGCATATTGTAAAAGGCCGATGGCTTTGTCCTC
>Ga0082212_10006349_pt1 | contig 15910 bp, 18 predicted proteins | sample TergutNt197P3_FD_71548 | JGI IMG/M metagenome (GOLD analysis project Ga0082212, IMG submission 71548) | Neocapritermes taracua P3 segment gut microbial communities from Petit-Saut dam, French Guiana - Nt197 P3 | ecosystem: Host-associated > Arthropoda: Insects > Digestive system > Gut ... | reverse complement strand
ACACCGATGGGATTCTTGCCGTCCCACTTCGGCATCCGTTTCGTGGTCAACGCCTTCTCGACAACACCGAGAGCGACCTGCACCCAGCCGACAATCTTGGTGGCGTTGAGCGAACCGGAGAAGCATCGGAACTCGACCGTTCCTTTTCCGCCGGGCATCAGGTTGTTGATGTTGAGCAGTTTGTACCGGCGACCGGCAGACTTGAAGGCGTAGGCATTTCGATGTTCCTTCACGCTCCCGCAGTAGGAACCTTGCTCTCGGCGTTTGGTGCCGGTGATGGCGTACATTCCTTTTTCGAGATAGGAGGCGGTGTTGATGAGTTTCGTCAGTTCCTGTGCGCTTCTCCCCTTGAAGCCAACATGAACATGGACTCCGCAGGTGTGATTTACAGCATGTCCCTTCTCGTTCAGGATTCGGATGACCTCGATGAGTTGGATGATCCCGGCTTCGCCCTTGAGAATCGGACTGACGATTTCGACTCCGACGTGTCCGGCTTTGTCGGTGTGGATGCTACAATCGCTTTTGGCGACCCAGCCTTCCGGCAGATAAGGCACCTGCTCGCCGGTTGAATGGTAGCCGCCGATGTGGAGTCGATTCTGGCGAGGGCAGGTGGTTTCAATTTCTACGCCGAAGGTAAAATTTTGGGCGATTCCGCTGGTGTCCGTTGTGTTTCTCGTTGCTTTGGTCATTGCTTTGAGGTTCGTTGTGCGTTTTGGAGTTGGTTCTTACACTTACAGACGGAAGACGTTTTGAGTCAAGTATAAATCCCGTCATGCCGTGCCTGCGCTATTGCCGATTTTGGAGGGCAATTTACGAAAAACCGCCGCTCACGCCGACAGTGGGGCTCCTTTGCCAATGAGGTACAATGTGCCGATTCGTCTGTAATCGCCCCACTGAATCGATTGTGTGCGCAAGTGCCGCCAGTATTGCGAAAGAAAGAAAGAACGAAGAACAGGACTCCTTGCCAAATAGGATGTGTGTTGCCTGTGAGCAGAATGCTAAATTTCAGTCAAGTTCAGCGGGTAAAAATTTTTGTCGGGAGGACAGACCGACTTCTAGCACCATTTTGATTTGCAAATGCGCCGGGGCAAAATAGAATTCAGGCAGTGATACCATAAATTGATGGTGCGCACCAAAAGACTCGATAAAGGGTATTTCATCCAAAGAACCTGCTGATTCGGGTTCTGCGTCGATGCGCCGAGTTCCTTAATCTCAAAGCAGGTTTTCCTTGCACGGGTGTTCCAGTGCATCTTGAACGAGTTGAGAATGGCGGCTTTGCCCTGCTCAGTGGTATCGCAGTAGAACATCACGTAGTATTTTCCGTCAAGGGCGGGATATACTTTGACGTTTCCCGTGTAGCCTCGATGCAGATGTCGGCACATGGCGATAAATCGTTCGAGCGTAATCCATTCGTTTGCGGTTCCGGTCATCTGGCTGTTCATTGTTCTGTTGTTTGTTAAGGGTTTGAGTTGTCTCTACATAACAACGAATCACGATTTGATGCAAGTATCCCTTTACTTGACTCAAACTCGGAATCCGGCATAATAGAGAGGAAGGAAATATGAGGTGCAGTATGACAGAAATAACACGGCAAAATCTCGGAGTTGAAACACAGAAAGATGTCTTCAACGCAGAAATCCCACCCACCAACCACACAGCCTCCGTTTCGGCGGACGCAACGCATGGTACATTTAAGGAGTTGTTTGGAGACTTGTTTGGTGGTGTTTTTTCAAGGGACAACTCTCTTCCAAACAATCAATCAGCGGAGTAATCTGGTTACGTTGCCTGATTTTCAGTCGAAAATTTGTCAATGTTTCCGATTATCAGTTCAATGTTGTCGCAGATTTTAGGCAGAACTTCGAGGTTGTTTTGATTCCAGTTGGCTTCAAATTCTTCACAGTATGCCTTAATTGCCGACAGTTTTTTGTGTTTATTTGACCCCTGCCTATACTGTTGAATCCCGTGATTAAATAGTTTGTCTCCCAATTGGATGTATCGATTCCACAACTCTTCTTTTGAGGGCTGTCTATTGCCAGCGAAGCGGTTATTTTCCGAATCATTAAAAACACCCATTTCGTGCAGTCCCATCTTTTCGTGAGCCTCGTTTTGCAGTGCTTCCAACTGTTTGATATTTGCTAGTTCTTCCATCTTGTTTCTTTCATCCACAACTCAATAACATTGTACCCGAAACAGGAGTGGTTGCAACACGTCGAGGTTTCGGATTTTCGTCAATCACCGTCATCAATGATAGAGGCTGCGTATCGGGCTGCCGCCTCCCTCTTTGTCTCCCCCTTCTTCGGCTTGTTCTTACTCCGGCTTCCACGACCACCATAATCACCCGTAACACGAGGATTGTGTTTTGGTCCGCCGTACTCGAAGAACAGCAAGGGATTCGCACCTAACGGAACCCCTATATCGCAAAGCATCTGCCCGTCCTTCACGGAATACGCCACCGTTTCCCCCGTGTCGGTAAGATAATGCAGGTAGGTGGCGAACTTCCCCTTCAACGGAAGCAGGTCGTTGTAGCAGAACGCAAGAAAATCCTCGTAAAGCACCGGCGACGGGCAGGGAAGGTAGGGGGCGTAACCGAAACACGGCTTTCCCCGTTTCGCAACGACGGTCTTATTGTAGGTGTTGTCCTCGTAGTAGTTGTACCAGAACGCTTTGATTTTTACCCTTTTGACGATGGGTTGCACCTCACGATGCCCCAACCACTGATGCTGGCGAATCCCCACGAATGCGCCGGGATACTGCGCCGCTATCTTCTTGGCATCCTCGTATGACGTGTGATGAAGTAAAGGAAAAACTGCCATACCCTAATTATGGTACTTTTCACAGCCGGGTCAATGTTTATTGGTATTCAAAAAATCGTTTATCGTTGGGGTATCTTTCCAGCAAATACTGAAGGGCATCATCGGGGTCAGTATCCCACAAGCGTACAGCGAAGCCTATGGCATCTGATGCGGTAACTTCATCGTCGTTCATGAAGTCATCCATTTTTTTATCGAATCCGAAAGATTCTTCGTCGTCCTCGTATTGGATTCCATCTTCATCCCAATCTTCGCTGGCATCAAACCAGCCTTCGACCAATTCATCGTTGGCATTGTAATTGAACACGCTCATCGAGCCGCCTTGTTGAAGTGCTCCCGTCCCTGCCGCCATTTCCTGAAATGATGTGTAACTGTCCATCGTTCTTTGATTGTTAAAGGTTGAATTGCCTCTGATTAACGACAAAGTCCACTTTGACGCAAGTATCCTAATTTACCACAAATTTCATTTTTTTGTTTTGTCGCTAATAGATTTTGAGCGTCTGGGATTGCGTCAACGCCTGTTTCGGGTACAATGTCGGTTAACTTTTTTGGGAATTACTAATTTGAGTCCAATACCCCATACTTGACTCACTACGCCAATCGGGAATAATGTGGGGAACACTATGATTAGGAGCAAACAATGGAAAAAAACGATTCAACGCTACCCGCTCCGCCAAGTACGATGCCTGTGTTTAATATGGCACAGTTTACCTCAATACCGCCATTCAAGGGAAAGCCCTTTGTCGCTTGGTCGAACGAGGAAATGAATGGCGGCGTACTTGAACCGCCGCACGTTCACATCAAACTTCAAGAGGGCGAATTGAAATGTTGGTTGGGGAAAGACAAAAACCAAGTTTCCAAAGCACGGGACACGAGAGTCCCTGAACACATTGTCAAGGCGGTTATAAGGCACATTCAGGACAATTGGATGGGAGCGGCACAAGATTGGAACAAATATGTTGAGGACAACTACCCTCAATTTGTGAATGATGAGCGGTGTATAGTACCACTACCAAAAGGAGACAGCAATGCGCAGGAATAAGCGATATTACGGAACTCGTTTGAAGAAGGTACGTGGTTGGAAGAATAAACATCGTGCAATGGTGAAAATTTCCGACATCACGCCGGAGGGATTTCGCATACGTACTTTTAATCGGGAGTATTATGTGTTCCGTGAAAAATGCCACTGGTTCAAAAACGCCACTCAACGGGAGATTCAAAATGTGATTTTATTTCCCTGTGGTTATGATAACCCTCTTGACCATTACCAAGATGAAAAACTATCGCCTAGTGGTTGCGACGAAGACTATTTGGAACACGGCGACCATTTGCATTGGGAATTGTTAGACGTTGACCTTGGGACTAACGATATTTTGGGATTGAAGGGTAGGCTTCGCTCAGAAATGCAAATGGTCTGATTGGGTGATGCCTTTTGTGTGGGAAATGCGATATTGGACTCAAATTAGTAATTCCCAAAAATTAAAGGAACAAGTCGAAAATGGCGAAATAGCGAAGGACGGTGATAGGTATTTCAAGTTTGTGCCGGACATGCCCGGAAACCCGTAAGTTATTGTTCGGTTTTTACAAAAACCTTGACGGTAGCATTGAGACAGTTGACCGGGTCAGTATCTAATTGGGATTATTTAGGGTACAATGTAACCCGACGGTCTCCCTTGTTTGGAGTTTGATATGGAAAAAAGAGAGTCAAATCACAGTAGTAGTGCAGTGGATTCACCGAATTTGGTTAAGGTGCAAAATTCAAGTCCATTTCCGACTCAATCTGACGGTGGGGGTAGGCTGAGTGTTCCGGTCACATTTCCCATCAACGATGCTTTTCCGGGTTCCACAGAAGAAATAAAAAAAGCATTCCAAGCAATACTGACTTCTTCCCAGAAATGAAAGGCGGAGTACGAGCGTCTTTCGAATCCAAGTAACGTCTATGATTCCCATCTAGTCAAAAAAATCTCGTTGGGTCAATTATACTTGCGTCAAACTGTGTTCTGTCTCCTTATAGAGGTCATCCCCTATTTGGAGGCAAAACCGATGTCAAAAGAACCCAATTCTTTCGTTTCCCCGACCGGCAAGCCGGGTGGTATTGGGGGAACGATGGTGAAAAACTTGTGGTCTAAACCAAATTGTATCGGCACGCTTCTGCGTACCATTGTTCCGATTGTATTAGATTCTAAAAACGAGTCAAGCGGGACGAGTGCTCGGATTATAGTTGCGTCAAAATCTGAATCGCACGTTAATGGGGACTTGCCTTTTGCGTGGGGAATGCGATATTGGACTCAAATTAGTAATTCCCAAATTTGACGGAACACTACGGCACGCTTGTCCCACTTTTGAAGAGTGCCAAGAAAGAAGCGGACAATAAAGTCGAGGCTAGACCGGACATTGCCGAGAGACAACACAAACAAACATTACTCTACGAGGCAATTCGCAAAGTAAAAGAAACAACTGACAAACTCACAGAATGGGGTGATAATTAGTTTCCTTCCAATAGTGATTCTAACTCCTTCCCCGCCTTCTCCCATGTGAATTCGCTGATTTCCTTTTCTCTGTTTAGGGGTCTTTCAATCAGTACAAAATCTGCCTCAATCTCTGCTTGCAAGTCCTCACGGGACATTGCTGCTAATTGCGCAAGTCGCCGCCAAACGTGTGGTGATTCGTCTGCACCAAGAGATAACAGGCGTGTTGGGTCTTTCTGAATTTCGGCAACTCTTACCTGTACTTCGGCGCACATTCGTTCGAGATAATTTTGTTCTTTTGCCGTAAAGTTCATCCGCTCACCTTTCCCTTCTTTTGTGGGAACTGAATCGTTCCCTTGATTATGCCGGATTCCGAGTTTGAGTCAAGTAAACGAGCGTCAACCCCAATCACGCATCGCCTTCTGAATTCGCCGTTCTCTGGTTCTGTTTCGCTTTGTACGGCGGTCTTCGTGAGCACCCGCACCCGACCGATGGGCAGGGTGTCCCGTCCGTTTCGGCATCTTAATCGTGATTGTAAAGCCTCGTTTCGTTTTCATTTTAGCAACACGGTTCTTTCATACGGGCATAAAGTTTTGCAACTATCACATCGCCTTTATGCAATCGTAAATCTTTTCGCTGTTGCGTAATCGCCCAGCACAATTTATCAATCACCGGCTTTCCAACGCATATCTCTTCAAGAGCAATGGAGAGACATGCTTCTGTGGGGGCGCAGTTTATCTGCACTATTTCGTCTCGAAAGAACGAGGAGTACACTTTACCGGGAATCACCTCTTCCCAAATCAACTGCAAACTCCTCGTGAATTCGTGTATTTGTCGAATCACTTCTTGATAGGGCATGTCCAAATGTTCCAACCACGAATAATCCTGTAATCTCTTCGCTTTCGCTTCTGCAATTTTTATTTCAAGTTCTGCCTTTCTTTCTGCTGCTGTACGTTTATCTTTTTTCATCGTATTTTTCCTTATTCCAAAGTTATTACATGGGTTCATTCTTCTTGTAATTCCAGTGCCTGCCGTCATAAAAGTTTGCAGATAATTCCAACCCGATAAAAGAGGTTTTTACCCAATGTCCCCAATGGTCGTCATGTGCTGTCCAATGATAATCAAACGCTACTATTTCACAAACATCAGCCATCTCCAATTCAAACGATTTATGCTTGGAAAGCATCCGTGTTTTGGAAAATGAAATACCATCAGGGTCATTCAATACTAAATAAAATAACCCTCTGGTTATCCAGTTAATCAGGTTTAACTTGTCCAACACATACGGCAAATTGAGGTTGAATGTTATGCCATAGTCCAGTATTTCAAAGGTTAGCCACAAGTGAGACAACGCTAGACTGAATCTAGCATGAACAATACTGTGTCGGCTAAACCACCAATTCTTGAAATGCTTCATTTTTGTTCTCCTGTTTTAGGAACTATCTTTCCGAGTTTTTTGTCATACGTCAAATTAGGATTACCAGCAAGAAACCGTTCACGCTGTTTCATTATGTTTTGATTGAGCAACTTCCTGTTTCCACCACGCTGGAGTATCTCACGAGCCTCGTTTACTTTACGGTCTGGGAATTTATCATTCTTTATTTCCAACGGAAAACCTGCGGTCAAATTAAGTTTTGCTTCAACCGCTTGCTCAAGCCATTCGACATGAACATGTTCTTCCCCGTGGTCGTCAACATAGTAGTCGAAACGAAATCCACCTTGGTCTGGCAATACCCGTGCCATATTTTCCACGCTCTGAATCCCACCGGCTCGCTCAATCGCCTCGTTAATGATTGCGTCAACTTGTTCCTTGATGAATTCTTCGGGTATTTTGCTCATTTTCATTTTCCTTCTTGGGTTCCCCCACATTATAACCGTTTCCAGTTTGGGTCAAGTAATTGCGTATCAATCCTCCACTCGATAAAGTCCATCTTGGTCTGCTTCGTAATTCACCTGCCTTTTGTCCCGGTGCGGGTCGTGGTCGGCTCCCCTACATCGTCGGGGATTGCAGCACATATCGCAGGAGCAGGATTTGGGAGTTCGTGCCTTTTTCCGTATCCAACGAGTCATATCCCTTCGTTCGTAGAAAAGGGAAAACTGCTGCATTTCCATTTCCAACACTCGTTTCGCTTTCGCAATCTTACGTCGCCTGTGATGTCGATTTTCGCTTTTCATTGCACAACAACCTTTATCCCTTTCCGAAACATACGTTTCCCTGACGGACAGTCTTTGTCCGCTACCTTAAACTTCGCAAAATTATCAATGTCAAGCATGTCGTTCAGTTCATGCCAGTAAAACTGCAACATATAACAAGGGTTATCCTCATACTGCCTAGTATTGACATCAAATCGGCTGGTGCGGACAAAATAACCAGTAACATTTTGAATTATTCGTTGATTCGCCTTCTTAAATGTTGCAAAATGGAAGAGGGGAATTTTGTATATGGCAAACGAGGTGCTCAATATAATTTCGGTATTGGATACGGAATGTATTTTGATGGCTGTATTTCGTTTATTGAACTTGCCCCGCACCTTCTTCATCGGACGCAAGAAGTCTTTGTAAATCTTTATGCCACGCTGCTTCTTTGTACGATTCGTCTTTCTTCGGTTGTTCATTTGGGTTCTCCTTTAATGGGATGGCGTGGTCGGGGTTGTTTTCATTCCAGTTTCTTATGTAATCGTTATATCTGTTTGAATCTTTTGGGAATTACTAATTTGAGTCCAATATCGCATTTCCCACGCAAAAGGCGGTGCCTTTTTACGCTACTTCCCGACGTTTTTCTGCCTCTTCCCGTACCTTTCGGCACTGGTCGTCCATCCACCAATCTTCGGTTGCGTACATATACCAATCCGGGTCGCCTTCTTTTATGGTTGGCGTTGTGTTGCGATTACACAACTTCTCACGGGAAGCACGGTACGCAAACATCTTTTCTTTCCGTTCTCTGGCACGGTCGTTCATCCACCAACCGGGTTCATAGCCACAATAACCTTCTTCCCCCTTTTGAGGGGGGAGAACGCCTTCACGCTTGCGCTGCTCCTTTTTCTCGTCATTTTTTTTGTACACCTCTGCCCTCAACGCTAAACAATAATCATCCATCCACCAATCTCCATGTCCGTACATCCAGTAATCTTCATCGCCTTCCTTAACGTCTTCTGGGATAAAAAAATCTTTTCGCAAATTCCAGAAAAACTCACGCATTTCAAAGCATATCTTCCTTCTATATCTACACTCATCGTCCATCCACCAATCGGGGTCTTGAATGTCGTTTTCATTATTTGTCATTGCCCACCTCACTTTCGTTAATTATCTTACTTCCGGTGTCTCATCTGAATCACCAGACATTCCCTGAACACTTGGAGCCCCTGACCGAAGTTGAGTCTCCGTCAAATCAATAGGACTTCGTTGTGCCTTATTGTATTTTCCATCTTTCCTATCGTGAGCCTCCTGCTGTAATGCTTCCAACTGTACAATAAACTTTTGCATATCAGGCGCACCTCCCGGTACAACGTCCGGCGTTGTGAGCCAATCTCGACAACGGGGTAAATATGTTTCGGTCGTTTTGATAACACTATCGGGTTGAAATTCCACCTCAGCACGGAGTTTTCTAATGAGGTCATCTTGCTGTTCGGTATTCTCTACCAACACTCTAAACGCTTCATTGAACAAAGCCATCGAACCGCCGATATTCTGTCCCATACCGGCTGCCATTTCCTGAAAACTTCCAAAACTATCCATTGTACTACTCCTTCTACTTGTGCCCGAATCCTCGTTTGGGTCAAGTATAAACGAAATCGTCGGGTTGGCAAGGACAATCTGCAATACTTGACTGTAATTTGCGATAGGCGGTTAGCGGTTAACCGCTAATTTTCCCCTTCGCTCTTTGCAGGTAGTAGGCAACCAGTACCTCGTTGTCCCGAACATACTCCAACATACTGTCTAACGAGTGCCCGTACTCCATCATGTCGTCGAAGCCGTATTTCCCACCGCTTGCCGTTATTTTCTTTGACCACAAAAGGTACTCAAATATCGCCTCTGCGTTATCGAACCCGTGGTCGGAGAATATCGGCACGGGCATTCGGATTGCGTTCGTGATGGTCTTGTCCGGCGTGCGGAGTACGCTAAGTAGAATTCTAAATTCCAGTCAAGTTTGCCCAAAAATTTCATGTCGGGAGGACAGCCCCATCTTTGACCCTATTTCTCATCTTCAAATGCGCCGTTGATGAATAAGGATTTAGTTTTGGTGCGCTTTCCTGTCCAATGGTGCGCATTTACGCACCAAACGACCCGATACCATCATTTCGCAAATGAGGTAGAATATCGAAACTTGGTTTAGCCGAACGTTACGACAAACTGTATCGGATAAAATCAGACTGTTCTTTGACTTTTAGGTGATGTAAGTCTATATCAATCCCCCTCGGAGCGTAGGGAACTCCGAGGGGCGTGGAAAGTGCGGTAACGCCGATAGTCCGACTCCCGGCAACAGTCCTGCTGTTCCAAGTGACAATGCGCCTCGCAAAAATTGTCGTCGTTGCATGGTTTTACCCTTTCGTAAAAATTGGTTATCGAACAATTACTCTTCTTTCCGATACACGCCGGGCTTTACATACTGCCACTTCGTCTGATTCCGGTCGAGTGTTTCGGAATGACCGATCAACAAATAACCGCCGCTCACCATCGCATCGTACATGCGGTTGACGAGTTCATGTTTCGTCGAGGTATCGAAGTATATCATGACGTTCCGGCACCAGATGCAATCGAACTTTTTCTTGAATGGCAAGGTTTTATTCATCTGGTTGAATTTCCGAAAGATTACTTCTTTTTTGAGTTGGTCGATCACTTCATAGCCGTCCGGCACTTTATTGAAATACTTGTCGAGAATTTCCGGCGGAACGTTGTGTAACCGACCATCCACATAGCCTCCGCTGGTTGCCGTTGCCAGTGCTTTTTCGGAAATATCGGTTGCAAGAAGTCCGCAGTGCCAATTTTTATGGTCGGCACCGAAGTATTCAAGGAGCGTAATCATTATCGAGTAGGGTTCTTCGCCGCTCCCTGCCGCCGCACACCAAATCCGAAGATCGTTATCATTTTGCGTCTCGTGTTTTTTGACCATCCAGGGCAGAATATCGCTCTTGAAAAAATCGAAGTGAACCGGTTCTCGAAAGAAAAATGTGTGATTCGTCGTCATCTGATTTGCAAGTTCGATAAGAGTAGCATCGGTCTTATCCTTAACAATCATTTTGTAATACTGCTCGAAGGTTTCGCAACCGTGAGCATGCATTTTTTTCAAAAGCCGATTGACGACAAGACTCCTTTTCTGATCGGAGAGAATAATTCCGAATTTCTTGTACAGCAATTCCCGGAGAGCATCAAACCACGTATCAGCGTTCATCGTTGTTTCGTCAGGCTTTTGCGGCTGCTCCGACAATATAGCGTATCCTTTTTCCCCGGCGTAATCGAATGCTGTCTTGCCTTCGTCGTCCGTCAATGTCTGGTCGGCACCCGCTTTGAGCAAAACGTTCACTATTTTCATCGCACGGTAAATGCCTGCATAATGCAACGGCGTTCTGCGATGTTCTGTGTCGCAAGTATTCTTGTTCGCTCCACGTTCCAACAAGAATTTCACCGCTTCCAAATTCGATGAACAAACTGCATAAAAAAGCGGTGTCCAGCCATTGTGGGCATGCCATTCAATATCTGCACCTTTATCGAGCAGCACTTTCATCATTTCTACTTCGCCATTCGATGCTGCCGTATGAAGCAATGTCGAGCCGACCTTGTTAACGGCGTTGATGTTCGCACCACGATCCAGCAGAAACATCATCGCATCCAATGTTGTTTCTCTCCCGGCAGGTATTCCCTTCGTTGCTCTTTTGCCATTCAAAAAGACGTGCCAAACGCTCAAAACCAATGGCGAACTCCCTTTGCGAGTCAATAATTCCAAGTCGGCACCCTTGTCGATCAATGCTGTCATGATTTCAATGTTCATCTCCACCGCAGCCCAATGGAGCGGAGAGTAGCCATGCTTGTCGAGAGCATTGACATTCACCCTGCGTTTGCAAAGCAAGTGTGTTACCGATTCCATGTTTCCCTGCCTGACGGCACGGCAGAGAAGTTCCACGTTGTGAGTCTCGGTTCCATTGGATAATTCGTCAGATTTTTTCACTTCCTTGTACCATCGTTCGGCTTTCGCCCAAGTGTCATCCGCTTTGGAATAATCGACAAGATCAGGTGGAGCGGCACCACGTTCAATCAACAATTTGACCATATCTGTTTTTCTCTTTCGGATGGCATAGTCAATCGCTTTTTTCTTCTTGTCCGGCGACACGTCTGGGTCGGCACCAGCATCGAGTAGTGCCGACAAGATTTCGATGTTCGCATACAAAGCCGCCATGTGAATCGGTGCTTCACCATTTGCGGTGCTGTCAGCAAGGTTAATACGGAAGTTGACATCTGCTCCTTTTTCAAGCAAAAGTTTGACCGCTTCCAGATTTTTCCAGTAGATGGCATCGAAAAGAGGAGTCCGACCGCCATAACCGACCGAGTCGATGGTTGCACCTGCATCGATGAGAGCGGCAATGGCAGCGACCGCATTATTTTCTGCCGCATAGTGGAGTGGACTGTCGAGCCGGTTGTCTCGTGCGTTGACATCTGCGTCTGCTTTGATGAGATCAGCAACCGATTCCGAATCATGTAGGGCGGCACGATGGAGTGGAGTTTCGCTGTCATCGTCTTTCACATCCACTTTGGCACCCGCTTCGATGAGAGCGGTAGTGATTTCAGGATAATTTTTGTAGGCGGCAATATGCAACGGCGTTCCGCCGCCCCAAATTTTCTTGTTTACGTCCGCTCCCCTCTCGATCCAGGACTTCACGGCTTCAACTTTCCCATGCTCAACGGCATAAAAAAATTGTGTTGTAACATAATCCAGACCAGCGAAAACCGATTCACTGGATGTTGATTTATGTTTTGCTTCGAACGTTGCGCCACGTAATAATCGTGCCGCTTTTTGGTGTCCCCCCCTCTCTGCTAAAACCAATGGTGTATTGCCAGAGGTGTTTTTCAAATTGGGGTTCGCTCCCGCCTTGATGAGGATGCCGATAATTTTTGACGAATTGCCGTTGACCGCAACATGCAGAAGTGTCTTGCCGCTACAGTCTTGCACATTGACATCTGCCCTTTTTTCGATCAGAAACTGTACGGCTTCATCTCGATTACTCCTGACGGCATAAAACAACGGTGTCTTGCCTTGTTCATCTTGTGCGTCAATGAGAAATTCATAGACCAATCCATAGGCATCGGGGTTGCCAAACAGTGCCGTCAATCTTTCAATGTCTCCCTTCTTTGCAGCCTCGCAAAGGGTTTGAAAGACGGCGGGAAACATTTTCGCCGACCTTTTTCTGACCTCTGCCAACGCCTCGTCATCTTTCGTCAATGCATGAAGATACTGAAAGTATTTTGAAGCGTTTGCATCGCCGATTTTTCGATGGTCGATCATTACATCGGGGAAATCTATTTCATTGGCGAGGTTTTTCATACCGATTGTTTCGCCGACCAGATTGCGGATTTCTTGTCGCACAGATTCGAGTTGCACACCAAGTGTTGTCAAAACTTGACAGGCGACTCCTTCTGGTTCCAGCAAGAGACCAAGCAAAAGATGTTCAGTGTCGACATAGTTGTGGTTGAAATTTTTGGACTCTTCCATTGCATGTTCCAGCACTTTTTTGGAACGTGGCGTATGCGGAAGCCGACCGTGTAGAGCACCATCGGGACCAGGTCGGACAATTTTTTCTACTTCATTGCGAATCTGTCGCAAATCGATTCCAAGATTTTTCAGTATGTTCGCAGCGGTTCCTTCACCTTCCTTGATGAGTCCGAGCAGAAGGTGCTCTGTTCCGATGTATTCGTGATTGAATCGCAGGGCTTGCTCATTGGCAAGTTGCATCACCTTTCTCGCTCTGTCGGTAAATCGTTCGAATGGCATTGGTTCGTCCTTTCGTAAAAATGGTTGTCGGTTTACATCATCGCCTCTTGCAAAATACATTTTTTAGTTGCATCGGCAGCAATGTCAAACGGCGTTTTATCGTTCTTGTCCTTTGCGTGAACATCTGCTCCTTCAGAAATCAAGTAACGTAAGATTTTAATGTTAGGACTGTCGTCCACTAAAGTATATTGCCTGACAATTTTGTGTAATGGCGTTTCACCATTCTTGTCCTTAACATTGACATCAGCACCGTGAAAAACAAGGTATTTTACAGTTACCAACGAACCATGCAATGTAGCGGCATGTAGTGGTGTTGTGCCAGCATGATCTTTTGCGTTGACATCGGCACCCAGTGAAACAAGGCATTTCACAGCCGCTTGAAACTTAATTGCAATATGTAGCGGTGTTGTTTCTATATTGTCTTTTGCATTGGCATCAGCACCTTGTGAAACAAGGTATTGCATCATATCCAGCAAGTGGTGCGCTGCTGCAACGTGTAGCGGTGTTGCGCCACCGTTATCTTTTACGTTGACATCGGCACCTTGCGCAACAAGGTATTGCACTACATCAAGAGAACAACGATCAAGAAAACAACGTCTAACTGCCCAGTGTAGCGGGGTATGTCCGTACTTCTCTACCGCATTGACATTGACACCTTGTTCCTCAATGAAATACCTTACGGCTTCAATGGAACTGCCGACCGGGAGAGCATTAAAATTGTCCGAAAATGATTCATTGGTCATGATTTGTCCTTTCGTAAAAATAGTTATCGCCTCTCACAGTTATCGTCTTCCTCAAGCAGCGCAATAATCTCTTCCCGTGTTTTAGCCTGCATTAAGGAACAACGGAACGTGTCGTCTTTCAAATGTCGAGTGAGATGCTCCATGACTCGCAAATGGTCGCCGGGAAAATCCGGCGGCGACAGCACCAAGAAAAAGAGATGCGCTTTTTCTTCATCGAGGCAGTCGAAATCAATCCCTTCGGCACTAATAGCAACAGTTCCAACGTTACGTTTCACACTCGGATATTTGGTATGCGGCATGGCAATGCCACGCCCAATGCCGGTCGAACCAAGTTCTTCCCGCTTGATGAGTGCCTTGACGATTGATTCGTAATCCTCTTTTTTTACGCCGCCAGCATCCACAAGAGACTGCACCATTTCACGGATCACTCCGTCTCTGTCCGTCGCCTTGATAATTGGAATGATGGAATCGACCCAAATATAATCGGTAAATTTATTGCGATCATTCCTTTCATTTTTTGGTTTAGGGGTTTGGTTATTCGCACTCTCACGATTGTGACTCTGATGTTTTGTTGGTGATTGCTTCTCCATTCCCTCGTTCACTGTGAGTCCGGCAACCGATAACAAGGAAGTGGTTCCGAGTACCGCTCCCGCCTCTTGCAAGACGTGTTTCGACTCGTCTATTTGAGCAACGTCAAGGGGCGTTTCGCCTTGATGGTTTTTCGCATTGACATCGGCTCCCGATGCAATGAGGAACTTCAATATATCCGCTTGCTTCAATATATTGCGTTTGCCGACGTAGTAATTACCGGTCGATGCAGCGGCAATGTGTAACGGTGTATTGCCTTTGACATCCTTCGCATGAACATCGGCTCCATGAGAAACAAGGTCTTGTACCATCTCCAGACGCATCCAATAAATGTCGGCAACAGCATCGTGAAGGGGTGTTTTTCCGGCATTATCTTTCACGTTGACATCGGCACCTTTGGCGATCAGGCATTTCAATTTCGTTGCATTTCCGTAGCGTTCGGCGGCTCCGTGCAATGGTGTTCTGCCGTTAATATCCTTTGCGTTCATCTCTACTCCTTGTGAAATAAGGTAAAGCACCACTTCTTCATGGTAAGCACTGTGCAATGGTGTCTTGCCTTCATGGGTTAATACATGGACATCAACACCCTGCGAAACAAGGTATCGGAGTGTCTCAACAGAGGTTTTACTATATGAACCAGCGGCAGAGTAGAGCGGTGTTGCGCCGCATGTTGCTTTTGCATCAACTTTGGCTCCTTGCGAAACAAGGTATTGCACAATTTCCATCTTGTTATACTCCGCAGCACGGTGCAACGGAGTAAATCCCTTATCATTCTTTGCATCAACTTCGGCTCCTTGCGAAACAAGGTATTGCACAATTTCCAAATTGCCGTTCGACGCAGCATTGTGCAGCGGTGTATCGCCGTAAGTCTCCTTTGCGTTGACATCGGAACCGAGTGAAATAAGGTACTGCACAACGTCCAAAGAACTGCTTCTAGCAGCATTGTGTAGCGGTATATTACCGGTTGAACCTTTTGCGTGAATATCTGCACCATGAGAAACAAGGCACTGCGCAATCGCCAGAGAATTCTTCCTCCTAACAGACCAGCATGACGTTGCACAGTGTAGCGGTGCATTGCTATACCCATCTTTTGAGTTGACATTGACACCATTGGCAATAAGGTATTGCACCATTTCCAGATGATCCGCACTGATCGCCGAGTGGAGCGGCTTTGATCCTGCATCCCCTTTGACATCGGCACCTTGCGTAACAAGGTATTTCACGATGTCCCAATTACCGTGCGAAGCGGCAATATTTACCAGCGGTTCCCTGTGTTCTATCGCATGGACATCTGCACCTTGCGAAACAAGATATTGCACA
>Ga0082212_10006348_pt1 | contig 15911 bp, 20 predicted proteins | sample TergutNt197P3_FD_71548 | JGI IMG/M metagenome (GOLD analysis project Ga0082212, IMG submission 71548) | Neocapritermes taracua P3 segment gut microbial communities from Petit-Saut dam, French Guiana - Nt197 P3 | ecosystem: Host-associated > Arthropoda: Insects > Digestive system > Gut ... | reverse complement strand
CAAACCGAATACAACACTGCCGTCCGCGCCGCCCGTTCGGCTGCCAACTACAAAAAATACCTCGAAACCAAGCATCTCTACCCCAACCTCGAATACATCCTTTCATCAGCCCCCGATAAGTCACGCAGAAAAATACACGAAAGCTGGGTCGGCACCGTCCTCCCCATCGAACACACCTGGTGGGACGACCACATCCCCCCCAGCGACTGGAACTGCAAATGCAGCGTCCGACAAACCGACAAGCCCGAAACCGCCATCCCTCAAACAGAAGACACCCACAACCCCGTCTTCCGCAACCACCCCGGCAAAACAGCCCAATTCATCAAACTGTCCGAACACCCATACGTAACCTGCCCCCACGTCGGCGTCGGCGCCTGCACCCGCCAATCCCTCTCTTTATCCATCCACCCCAATGTAGTGGCGAATAACATTCGCCCAAAAATAGAGTCATTAAAGTCATTACCGACCTTAAAGACCTTCAATACCCATTCCACCCCCCCATACCGCCCCGAATGCGAAATCTGCCTCTTCGCCAAAGACATGCACCGCATCGAACAAAACCGCAAAAAATACGAAGAGCTGAAAAACGACAACAACTACTACGACGTAGAGTTCAACCCCGAAAACGGCGGCCTCAAAGCAACACACAAGGATCATACTTTTGATCCAAATACGGGTAAATACGAAAAAGAGGTAAGAGATATTTTATTCAATAAAGGATATTTTGTTTTAATGCAAAGCGAACAAAAAGCTGAAGGATTAAGTACGCCTGACGGATTACTTAACAACACGGTATTTGATATTAAAACAGTTTTGGGAGCTAATGAAAAACTTGGGAATAATAATCTGAAAAATAAAATAATTGAGGCACACAATCAGGATTGCGAGATAGTAATACTTTATTTCCCTGAAAACAAAACGAATTTGTATAAAGGGAAACCTCAAATCTCAAATGCCATCAAGAGATATTTGTTTCACACAAAAGATGTAGGTAATAAAAACAAAATTAAAGAAGTGCTTGTCGTAATCGGTAAAGACATAAAAAAAATCAAGGTAGAACCTTGACCTTTTTTGGCACGACACGACCGGAACTAATTCCAATCCTCTCGTGCCGCAAAAATACAATTAAATTCTATATAAACAACACTTAAACACAAAAAAAATAACAATTAATTAAATTTCATAATTCGACAGCATCGACTTCGGTCGAAAAAGTCGATTTCAAAAAGACCAAAAATGACATTAGCCCAACTCAAAAAACAAATCGAAAACCGCCTCAACGCCGTCAGAACCTACGCCAACAATGACGTGAAACACGTCATCGGCGTCGAAGCAACCAACGAATTCAAAGAAAACTTCGAAAAAGAAAGTTTCGACGGCAAGCAATGGCAAGACGTCAAGCGCCGCGACCCCAATAGCCCATGGTACGGCCATTCCGGACAAACCGGAAAAAAGTCCAACTCCCGCAAAAGCGCCAAAATCCTGTCAGGCGAAACAGGCGAACTAAAAAACGCCATCACTTGGCGAAACGAAGGCAACCGCGTCATTATCTCCAACGACAAACCATACGCCAAGGTTCACAACGAGGGTGGCACAGCCAAAATATACGGCAAAAAGTCATTCACAATGCCCCGCCGCCAATTCATCGGCGCCACCCCTAAACTAATAGATAACATTATTGATAAAATAAACCGCGACCTCACAAAAATCACAACCTCATAAATCAGTTATTCAGTTATTCAATTATTCAGTTATTAAAAGAAATGGAACAAATCTACCTCGCCATCATGGCACAATTAAAACAGGAGGTGCCCTGCCTCAAGTGGATCGACCTCGACGAAGGCCAACTCGAATACTACACCGAGCGCCCCGCCCTCTCATTCCCCTGTGTACTGATCGACATTGCCCTGACCGAATGTCGCGACCTCTACCCCGGCGCGCAGCTCTGCAACGCAACCGTCGGCATACGCATTGCCCAGAACATCGCAACATCCCGCACAAACTCCGTCGCCATCGAAACAACAAGAAAAACAGCCCTCGAACGCTATCAACTGATTGAAAAAATCCACAAATCCCTCTCAGGGTCATATTTCAAACCTGCCTGTTTCAACCCCCTGTCCCGCACATCCCAGCAAAAAGAAAAACGCGACGACGGCCTGTTCGTCATCCGCATCGACTTCCAAACCCAGTTCAAAGAAACTCTTAACTCTTAGTTCTTAATTCTCAACTCCGTTTTATAAGGTATCGTCAAATACCTGTAAAACGTCGCCCGCGAAATCCTGAACCTCTCCCTGATATGTTCGCGGTAAATATTCTCCGTGAACATCCCCCGCCTGGTATGTTCGAGATACACCTCATTCACATCCTTCACCCGAAGCAAAAAATTCACATTCTTCCCATCCATAACCCAAAATTGTACGGGCGGGGTCTGCCCGCCCCATGTTAACACCACAAAATTAACCAATTAATCCCAATCCACCCCAATCTGTTGATAACTAACAACAATCAACTTCCATCGATTTCCATCAATTTCCATCGAATTTATCGACTCCTATCGAAAAAAGAATTGCCGAACCTCCCGGCCCGGCAACCCACTGAAAAAAATCAAACTAAAAACCACTATGAAAAAACCGATCTTTTTGCCTTATTGTTCCAACACAATAAATTCTTCCCTGTCAAAAGTGTGGTAGCAATCATTCCGTCGCCATGTTTTTATAAATCTGTCAGGTATATTTCTCATAAAGTCATTTTTATGCACATCTTCAACTGCAAATCTGATATTTTTTATCGTAAAAATGCCCGGAAAATTCCAGCAAAGCATCATCATCGTTCCGTTCGTATGTACCCCTACGGTCGTTCCCGAAAAACCGCAAAAAGAAAATCCCCTGTCAACAAGCGTACCATTAGTATATAAATAAACCGGTATGTCAAGTGACAGGCAAATCTGTTTGACAGTCTCAACCATTTCCACATCTAACAGCGGCTCACCGCCTGTAATATTAACCGACGAATACGCCCCGAAATCTATATCCGAAAGACGCTTGTATACAAACCTGTCTCTTACCTCTTTAATTTTATTGCAACAATAATCGCAATTCAAATTACACTCCTCCGTAATCAACAGCCTCAGCGATTTCTTATTTTCCACAAATAAAACTGTTAATCATCTCAATATCTCTCTCAAACTTCTCTTTATAGCACATCAACCGATCATTGATATGTTCATTCTCCACCTCAGAGATAAACCCCATTATATACAATGCACTCCGAGCCTTCAGCCCGATTTTCAATATCTCATCATAATTCAACCTGTCCGGTGTTACATCAATCTTTTCCATATTAATTTATAAATTATTGTCCTTAAAGTCATTACCGACCTTATTATTCTCAACTAAATTTGCCGCATCCAAAAACCTCGCGACGTACCTGTCCTTTGCCTCAATCAGCCCACAGACCCTCTTAATTCCCGAAAAAACAGTCGAATGATCCCACCCAGTCATCCGCCCGATTTCAGAAATACCAAATCCACATCGACTTAGATAATACCACCACACCTGCCGTGCCGCCACCACCTCAGCAAACCTCCGCCTGCTTTTCAGCTCCTTAACCGAAACCCCGCAATTGATCGAATACTCATTCAACGTCAACATCCCTGTTCTTATTAATGTCATTAAAGTCCTTACCGACCTTTACCCTCCATAAAGCCCTTGCCTCCATGAATCTGTATTTTTTGTATTCCGCCTCCTTCTCCCTCACAAACTCATATATCTCCTCCCAAGTCGGTAGTCCGCCCACCTGTTTATCATCAACATAAAGATGCGCATATACTTTCCGTGAATTGCCCTCATACGCAGCAATGCCGTCCGTATGATTATCATTCACCCGATCAAACGGAATCCCGTATTCCAGCAACCAATTGACCATTTCAGTCTGACGAACACCCTCCCGACACGACCATATAATCAGATAATGCCCATCCTGATGCAACCGGGTCATCACATCCCGCGCATACGGTGCCGGAGCACCAAGCCCCGGCCACTTCCCCGTATGCAACGTCCCATCAAAATCAACCGCAATAATCATCGTAGTTCCTTAATGATTGCGATAACAGCACATATTGCAGCTATCACTATAAAAATGCTAAAAGGCATCCATAGCGGCGAAGTTACCCACCACCACGACCATCCGGCAACAATGCCTATCCCCGTTAACTTAAGTACAAGGAATATCAGGAACACCATCCCGAATATCCCGATCCCTGTTGTTTTTCTATCATCACTCATTTTCAACTCTTAGTTCTCAGTTCTCCTTCTTCGGCTCCACATAAAACGTCTCATCCTGCGTCACCGCAATCCCCACCTTCGGGAACAGCGCTGCCACATCCTCATCCTCCCGATCGGCCAGCAATTTATCTTTCGCAGCCTCCTCAGTAATCCGCACGTACTCCGGCAAAAACTCCTTGAGCAAATTCGTAACAGCCACCCACGTAAACCCTTTCAGCGTTTTCAACTTCGGCGTTCCCGTACGGAACCCAAGCACGCCATGCACCGCCTCCAGACTTTTTTTCTTCGCAAACAACTCATCCCTGTTTACCGTCGCATAAGCCTGCATCACATCAAACGCCTTTTCTTTTACATCGTTCAAGCGGCTCACCTCGTCCGCATACTTGTCCCGCAGGTTAGTTACCTGCACATCGATCGTCGCATTGATCTTGTCAATCCGCGCGTCGGCAACTGCATATTCTCCAAACGCCGCTTCCATCTGTTCCCTGGTCACACCTGTGTGAACCACTTTCTTCTCTCTTGCCATAATTTTACTGTTAATTTATAATTGTTAATATTTGACCGAATCCAATCATTCCCATCGAATTCAGTCGATTTTTTATCGATTCAGTCGATTCCTGTCGTTTTTTATCGATTTTGTCGAAAATTCCACTTAATTCAAACTCACATGCCTCAGCAACTCCTCCCCCGCAATCCCGCTCACCGCTTCCCGATCCTTCGCCTTGTCCCTGAAAGCATAATAAAGATTATTCAACCGCTCTGCGGGAATTGTATTGAAAGCCTCAAACCCCGCCGATCGGCAAGCCGTCCCTTTCACATAATCCATCGACACATCTTTCCCGATAGCCTTATAATACCCGAATATCGCCGCAATAGCCCGTTTGCGATACCTGTCAAGTTTCGCCATATCCGGATTCGCCTGAATCGTCAGTTTATTGCAAACATCCAGCAACTGATCCGCCGTCAGATCCCGCGAACTCTCCACCCCATACGAGTGCAGAATCGCCTCTTTACCGTCCTGCCCAATCCCCGCCTTTCCAAGCAGCGTATGAAACTTCTTGAGCAACCTCCTTTCTTCCATATCCATAAACGTCTGTGTTACCATAACTCTTAACTCTTAGTTCTTAATTCTTAACTCATTTAAACCCCCAATACTCCTCCGCCCCCTTATCCCATATTGTAAGGTAGCCGATCGTACCAAAGCTCCTTCCGCGGCTGATCGCCCTGTATCCCTCAACGAATATTTTCTGATTCGCCAGGAACAGAATATCCTCGCCTATTTTCTTTGCCGGCACATTATCTTTCGCCCAACCCGTGAAAACGAACAGTTTGTTTTTGAATCTGCTTCTCAAATCCGACACCTTTTCCGCACGCTTAAACGCCGACAGATCCAGACTGTCAACAATCACGATGCCAGGACAATTCTTTTCATTCAGTCTTTCCTCCAGTTCTTCGCCTCGTTTCACGCACACGCTTACCCTGCTGTTTGCCTCCAGCAATCCAAGCCGTTGAATACCGCGTTGTAAAGCCGCGCTTTTCTCGCCCTCCTCATACGACACAAACAAAATCTTCCCGAAGTGCGACAACTGTTTGATAAGCATCAGAACGAAAGAAGTCTTCCCGTGCCCCGAATCACCGAAAACATACCAGATGCCGGTGCGCTGCGGTTTCCCGAAAGCATCAAACCACTCGCCCGTAAAATCAAATACAGGTATTTTCGCATCCACTATATTCTTCAATGTCAATTCCCCTTTAGCACGCATAATTCGCCGTTTAAATACCGTTTAAACAACCCTTAACTCTCAGTTTGCATTCGGCCTGTTCAGCAACCTCCTGACAAAATCCTCAGTTATCTCTTCCCCTGTGCGATCAGCCTCACGAAACGCCAAAACAAGCACATCGTGCAGTTCGCCGTAGTTATCGCATTCATTCTGCAGGAACCTGCGCAACTTCTTATCCTCTATCTCGCCCAAGAATTGAGTATAATTGCGGTCAATCTTCGGCAGTTGTCTTAATCCGAATTTCGTCCGGCGACAAAACTGCGGGATTCCGTCCTTATTCCGCCTGCGCAACTGTTCAATATTGCCCGACAACTGATAATGACCTATCAGCACAATTCCGCAATAATGTCCCTCGTCAATAAGGTAATCGTACAATTCCTTAATCAGGCACAGCGCCGACTGTTTCATATATTCGCTTTCATCAAATATTATCACAGGCTTGCGACCCTCGAAATACATGTTTTGCATCGTCGCACAAACCGACGACAGCAGCCAGCTCACGCCCGTACGCGGGGGAGTCGCCGCTCCGGTAACATCCAGCAGTTTGAGCAGTATCATCCGTATATCGTCTAATTTCGATACCTTCATGTAAAACACATCATTGGGAAACCTCCTTTTAAAGATATTCGCAACGTAGGTTTTTCCGCAACCTGTATCGCCTATAATCATCCTGAACTCGCCGTTATCACGCGCATCACACAGCGCCTCAAGAGCCTCCGCCATCTGTTCCGTTTCGCGGGTTTTCCAATAATTCTTGCGAACCTCAAAGCCAACCATCTCGGCGATTTTCTCAAAATGTTTGTTTGATATCTCTATCGTCTTATCCCCGGTCGTAACCGTATAATCCCCCTTGCGCATCTGTATCAGATAACCCGCATTCACACCGCTGCGTTTGGCAGCCTCATTCTGGCTCACATTATGCTCAGCCATATACGCCTCAAGCGCAGCAACAATTTGTTTTTTTACCTCTAATTTCATAGTGTTTAAATATTGATTTTCAACGTTTAAATATTAACTCTTAACTCTTAATTCTTAGTTCTTAACTCTCCATGTATTCCGCCAAATCCACTTTCTTCCTGATATAATCCATCCGCTCCTCCCGGAAACCCTTCGCATCTTCCACCACTGCGGCATCCTCATACTTCTCATTCAGCATTCCCGCCTGTCGGAGCATCCGCTGACGGTTACGGTTATCCTTGTGCCGACCGGTGCTGTCAGTAATCAGCAGTTTTTCGAGTGTGCCGCCAAAACCCTCCAGTTCCAGCGTAGCCCGCTGCAACACCTCCGCATTGTTCGCCCTGAAATCCGTTATCTTCTGTTCCAGTTCCTTATTGTAATTCCTGACACGCTGCAACTGTTCGCTGTCGCCCTCTTTACGCTCGCGAAGCGCCATCGGTTGAACGTATTTCTCCTCAAGCATATAACGGCGCGTTTCGTCCCTGTTTACGGCTAATACCTTTGTCAGATCGTCTGGATCATAGCGCACTTCCCATTCTGTCGAGCCATATTGACGGAAACTCAGATCAAAACAGTCGTAATGACGTTTCAGTCCCCTGATCGTAATATGCAACCCGCTACCCTCAAGCCTGTTTTTGTAGCCTGTCGTTTCGCCGAACATAAGCAGGTAATTCTCCTGCGACAGTTCCACCTTGTGTTCCGCAGGCATCTGCGACCACAATGCCAGCAAACGCTCCTGTTTGCCGTCAATCAATCGCTCACACTCCATAATCCGGTCAATCTGCATGCACACACCCGCATAATCAGGGAAATTCGCCTTGTATTTATTTAAAAACTCTACATTAGGCTGCTTTTCCTTATTTGATGTAATACCGAAGCCCGACCAGTTCGGCAACAGTTGGCAATACCGCTTGTTGATGCTCCCGAAATAAGGCTCTACCACCTTTGCTTTCGCATTTCGCGCACGGGCCGGCGTCACCTTTTCAGAAATTCCCTCATAATAAGGCGTCATTTTTTTGATCGCATAACGGTCGCTCTGAAGTTGCTGTGTACGATACATTTTGCCGAACAGTTCAGCCGTATGTTTCGCCGCATTACGCAACGCCTGCTGTATCAGCTCAGGCGTTTCGTGCGTACCGACAGCATAACCGATCGGATACTTCAAACAAGCATCCAGTACCACAACAACCGTCGGCCTGTTATGATAGGTCGTAGGGGCGGGGTTAGCCCGCCCGTTTGTCTGCCCGCTGTCCTGATACAGCAACTCCACATCCCATCCGTCCATCGTCCAGTAATAAAGCGGAAACAGCGGCGCCATGCGTTTCACCTGCATCGCCTTTGTATTCGAGAAAGCAGCGCTCCCACGCCTGCCCGCATAAATCCCCAACTCATATTTCTCTCTCCACACCGCAACCGTCGAATCCGTTACCTGTTTCCAGCCCATTTTCTCCGCCATCATATTATATAATGTACGCACCTGCGAATTGTCTAAATTACGCGGATCGGCCATCAGTTCAATCATAAGGCTCTGTTTCGTTTCCGTATTTATTTTTGATGAATTTGTGTTTTGGTAGTTTCTGTGAATAAGGCTCTTTTCCCCTTCCGCCTTGTAGCGACTGTATTTATCCTCCAGCCGGCGCGGGTTCCCGGGAAGCGAATGGGGGTACTTCGAACGGTCAAGTTCCTGTACACCTTCCGCCAGTTCTGTCCAGTTTATTTTCAGACGCTTCCCCATCGAAGCGCGTTTGGCGCGTTTGTTTTCAAGCAGTTTCCCGATCGCTTCCAGGACGATCGCATTCGTATAATATTCTCGGCGTGTATTTTTCGGCAGATGCCGTTTGTCTTCAAGTTTGTAAGTATCAAAAAAATCCGTCAACGCAGCGCTGTGTTCTATATGGCTCTCAATAAGATTCGTTTTCACCACATCGTATGGTTTCCTGCCGCCAAGACTGACAACCACCGACTCCCTGAACCGTTGCGGCAAACTCTCATACGAAACCAACGCAGGCGTATTCAAACAACCACGCCTGATAACGTTTATATGCCCTGTCCTTTTCAACTTTTTGTAGTTCGATTCGGATATTATCCCTTCATCAAACAGCCAATTCGCCTCCACCGCCAACGTATTATTATATAACTGCATAATTCTCAATCATTCAAGCATTATCCACTTGCTATAAAAAAACTCTTAACTCTTAGTTCTTAACTCTTAACTCAAAATCACACCTCATCCAACTTAAACCGTTCCACAACCCTGTTCAACCACCCTTTCCTGTGCGCCAGATTCATCAGCAGTGTCGAGACAAAGAACCACGCATACATAAGCAACACCACCCACAGCGGCGACAATTCCGTATCCACACTGGCTCCCACAAAACTCATCAACCAATTCCCCGTTATCAAATATCCTTTCATATCCCTGTATTTTAAAAAATTCATTACTCGATTTACATCGATTACTGTCGATTACCATCTACTTCCATCGACCCTTTCTCCTCAATAAAAAGTTTAAACGACATAAAACTCAACACATTCTCAGTCCTCCCGTCCGTGAACACAAACCCGTTCATCGTCTCATGCAGATACTCCACCTCCACCGGTTCCGCCCCAGCCGTATAAAGATACCTCCCCCCAACCCTCAATTCTTTCGCTAACATATCCGCTTAATTTTTAAATATTTTTCGTACTTTTGTATCAGTTTAAACACCTGAATAATTATGCACAAACATGAAGTTCATTTGATCTTTTACGCGCGTTCTGCGAAGCGAGAGGATACTTCCGCGATAAAAAGGCTTCAGCAATTCCTTCGCCACGAGCATCTCCTGCCAATAGAAGAAATATACACGTGCAAAGAACACAAGTTCTCTTTTTCCCAAGAAGTTCTTCAACAGTTAGATGAGTTTCAATTTCCGCCCGATCTTGAATTCGACCACATTTACCGGGTTTCTTTTGAAAAAAACGACCTTCGAAAATTACATCAGATTGTCGTTTTGCTTCGCGCCTATGCCGACTACATTGGCATGTACAATTTTCGAGTTTGCTCCTGGACACAAAAAGACTGTACTTAGTTCCTTTACAATCGTCCCAGTGTTGAAGCAACAATTTATCCGCATTTTGATTATTCTTTTCCATCTGTGCTTTATTTTTTATTTGATTAATAATTAGTAATTCTCATTTATTTTATTGTCCTTACCGTCCTTAATGACCTTTCTCTCTCATACCTCTCATTACATCATTTTTTTACTGGTAAATACTTTTCCAGATATATTTTGCGAACCTTATCAGCCTTTATGCCTTTTGCATTAGTCCGCAAAGCGTTGGTTATTGTTGTCCTACTGTAACCTGTTATTTTGGCTATTTCTCCAATACACCCGTGTGGTGGTAAAAAAATCATTCTTTCGTTCATAGTTTTAATTATTATTTTTTTTTATTATCTTCGCAGCCGTTTAATCATTTGCACAATTAAGATGGATTGTGATTTTTACGTTGAGATAACCTCCTTATCAGAGGAAACAGATCAGATGAAATCTGATTTGCAGCTTCTTTTAGTAAATATAAAGCCTCTGTTACAGCCTCTTTTTCATACTGTTCAGATATATGGCGATCTATCCGCATTAGCGTCCGACCCGCCGACTGAACCCCGTCTTGAATTTCACGAAGATTCAAAAGAATACGTTTTATTGATAAATCTTGCGTTTCGAACTGTGAAACTCGAAGAAGCGGTTTTGAAAATTGAGTTTCTAAAAAGCGTCTTCCAAACTCTTCTTTACAGACAGGGGTTTGATGTCTCTTTTGAATATCACCTTGATCCATTGTACTGTAGCTGAAATTGATCCAGTTAAAATAATTTTCTACTTTGCTCATAACATTTATTTTTTAATATGGTTATTTGAATATCGGAGGCAAAGATATAGAGTATTACTCTATTTTGCAAATTAATTTAGGGAAAATGTCTAATTATTTTTTACACAAATCTACAAATGGGTTATAATGAGCGTAAAAGAAAGAATAAAAAAATTTTCAAAGTCGGAGAATATCACAATTTCCGACTTTGAAAAATCAATAAATGTTGCAAATGGATATGTAAATAGTATTTCCAAGAGTATTGGAATTGATAAATTAGAGTTGTTGTTAGAGCTATACCCTAAATTGAATATAGAATGGCTTCTCACAGGTAAACCACCTATGCTCAAATCCACTGAACTACCTGCAACAGACGGTCTGCAGGTAGAAAATACAGAAAAACAAATTAAACTAATTCCATTCTATGATATTAATGCAGAAGCAGGTACCATGCAAATGTCAAACATGGATGCCGTCGCACAACCCGACGAATGGATCGATGCGGGCGACTGGTTCCGCGATGCCGACACCGCCATGCGCGTACACGGCGACAGCATGTCCCCAGTTTACAAGTCAGGAAGTATTGTAGTTATGAGAGAGGTACAGGACAAAAACCTCATTATTTACGGACAGGATTATGTATTGGAAACATCCGAATATCGTGTAATCAAACGCCTTCAGAAATCAGCAGAAAAAGGTCACTGGTTCGCCTGTTCCGTCAACGAAGAAGTATGGGAAAAAGGTGATTTGGCAGGCCGCCTGATACACGAACCTTTCGACATAGATATTAATAATGTATATAGAGTATTCCGCGTCCTCGGCTGCGTAAACCGCACCGAAAGCAGCCGCATCATCTACGCCAATAAAAACCTAAAATAAACCCAAAATCATGTGTATAGGTGTAGAAAACGCTTTGTCAATTGTATTGGCTTTATGTACTGTTGTTTACACAATCATTAACGGCCTCATGCTGCATGAGAGTAAAAAACAGCGAAAACTGAAATCCATGCCCAACATAATACTCTACCTCAAATCAACAGAAGACTCTCACGGCTTGCGTTTATATATAAAAAATGTGGGAGAAGGTGTAGCCATGAATATTAAAGGCTTCATTCTGAAAGACTACAACAGGTTTGGGCAGGAAATACACAAATTGTCCGAAACCGGATTGTTCAAATATGGACTCTATATATTACCTCCCGGAGAACACTGTAAGTATTATTTAGATACATGGAGTAATATAAATCAAAGCGACATTGAAAACCTGTATATTGAAATTGAAATAAACTACGAAGGAGTTGACAGAAAAAAACACATCAGAGCCTTTAAACTTCACTTTTCTCAGGTTTTTGGTCAAGGTTACACAAACCCTCCCGAAACCCATGTCGGCAAAATAGCATATTACCTTGAAAAAGTTAGCAAGTCATTAAGTGCTAATCCTCATCCTTTAAGTAATGGTAACTAAACACAATAAGCCATATCAAAAGAAAGAGAAGAGACGCCAATTCACACAATAATGTGCATTTTCCAAATACATTAGACCCTGTAATAATATAAATAGCACCAAAAACAATCATTAAAACCGCAAAAAACAATGTAAGTGCAATAAAGGGAACTTGTTTTTTTATTTCAGCATCCATAACAATTTTGCATTAAAATTTACACAAAAATACAAATTGTACACAAAAAACCACCATTTTTCCGCTCTTTTTTCACATTTCCCGCACATTTTCACACAATTACCCTATTTCAATAGGGGGGTGTAAACGTACAAAAAACGCACATTTTAACTAAATTTTAACTAAAAAACACGCCTTACACCCCCTTTTTCAAACTCAAAAATGTAACCCCATTTGTAACCCCATTTGTAACCCCATTTGCAATTTTGATATATTTTTTGTGGTTTTCTCCCTCTCAAAAACAAACAGGAAACCCACCCCGAAAAGCATAAAAAAAGGCCTCATTTAAGGCCCGTTTAAGCATCCGTTTTCATCCGTTGGAATAATAGTCCGTTTATGTGTCAAATGCCATTTTAAGGCCGTTTTTTGGTGGTTTTCTGCGCAGTTTTTGAACGCGTTTCAACCATTTCCACCCAAGAATTAAACTTCCCCACAAAAAAAGCCCCAAATCGGAGCCACTAATTAAACCAAAACCTTACCAAATCCAAACTTCTTGTACTTTTCGTTTTTTCACCTCATCAACACATCTCTTTGTATTTCACTACAATACCACATCCCCCTCTGTACAATTCGTTTTTTTCTTTATACGGAGATGACAACCAAACGTCATTGCGGGCTTGACCCGCAATCTCCTGATAATATGGAGATGCTGAATCAAGTTCAGCATGACGAGAGTGAACACGTCATTGCGAGGAGTCCTCAACTTGATTGGGGAAGCAATCCAGAAGTTGATATAATGCTTTGTCTTTCTCTGGATTGCTTCGCAGGCTCGCAATGACGGATGAGCGGACGTCATCGGTAGCGAAGTCGAAACATCTCTACGGAAAATGAAGAGGTCAGGCGTATCGTATGGGTTTCAGCGCTTGTTGCAAACCCCTGAAAGGGGAAAATCAATAGCACAGGGTAGCGCCCTGTGAATTGATATTGCGTCCGCCATTTTAGCCCTGCAATGGCGTAATCCTTTTGATCACAGGCTTTCAGCCCTATAATGGGGTGGCGCGAAATTTTCACAGGGCGTTACCCTGTGCTGTTGATTACGAGGCTTTCAGCCTTAAATACAATACCTTGTTCGGCGTAGCGTCCTCGCCATAGTCGTCAGGTTAAGGCTGAAGGCCTTGTAATCAATAGCGTAGGGCAACGCCCTACGGATTGAATGACCACTCTCGGAAAAGCCCTGAAAGGGCGATATCCTGATTATGCCCTTTCAGGGCTAAATTGGTGGGTATACACATTTGATAGGGCGCTACCCTATCCTATTGCTTCCGCTCCTTCAGAGCTTTGAATAATAGCAATATAACGTCTTAACCTGACGGCAATGGCGTCCTCGCTACGCCGTTTTAAACGATAAAAGTCACGCAGTGACATAACTTTATTAACCGCAGGTTTCAACCTGCGGAGAGGAGAGGACAGCGCAATCACTTCCAAGTCCCGCAGGGACGACACAATAGCCTTGTTCGGCGTAGCCTCCTCATGAAGTGTCTGCTTTCATATATGTCTGTTTTATATAACGTTTTCTATTTTTTCAGTACAGTAACCCAAATAGCCACAAATGTTTTTTTGAAGTTCGCATATAGCCCCTTACGCAATCCGCATTTCCCAAAAGCATTTCGGCTTTGAGAATAACATAAAATCTATTCCGTTTTACGCTCTTTTCTGCCTCGAAAATTTTTAAAAACTTGCGAAAAATCAAAATATTCTGACTTTTCCCAAGTTGTTGAATAAAAAATGTCGATATTTCAGCACTGCAAAGCGTGGAAATGCCTCTTTTCTTTGCTTTGCGGCAAAGCCGCAAAAATCCCCCGCCCATTTTTGCATTGAAAATGCTTATACTCAATTATTGCTGCATTACAAAAGCGGCGGGACAGGTGTAGAACAGGCTGTTTTAACAAAAAGAGACATCGCCTGTGCCTACTTTGACTATTTCATAATTGTTGTCTTTTCCTTTTATTTGCAGACCACAACCATGCTCAATATCAAATTCAGTTCTAAACTCTAAACCATATAATTGACGTGACTAATAGTGTCAATGAAACGAACAGGCGTTTGCTAAATCTTTTTTTTGCCATTATTTTTTTATAAAGTTTTCTTCTGCTCTAACGGCTTCGCAGGTCTTGCCTTGTTTTGCAAATTTTCAAGTTTGTACGTCATTATTGAAGCCGCACTTCGCGCTCGCTTACGCCAAACCGCCTGTTAGGCGCTACCTTTTTTATTTAATCTGTAATATTCCTGTTCATTTCATCATTTACAGTTAAATAATGAATAGCGATAACTAATTGAACGCTGATGTCTTTGATATTTGCCTTCCTCTTCCTTGCAGGGCAAAATCTGCAAGCGGCATTCTGCTCATGCTTTCCCAATCAAGTTGAAGACTCGTCGGTACTCTTACGATGATCATATTCTTGAATCAAGAATATGATCATCGATGCTAAGTTAAGCATTATTTTTCAAATCCCCCAACGGATAAAACGGAAACATATTCTCTACCATCCATTGGTTTGCTTTTTCGGGAGTTAGTTTCCATCCTGATGCACAGGCAGATACAAATTCAACTAATGAAGTTCCTTTGCCGTTCATTGAATTTTCGAAAGCTAAACGCAACATTCGTTTGGCTTTTCGCACAGCCGCCGCCGTTTGTACGCTCTGACGGGTTACAAGGCATGTGCCTTCGAGTTGTGCCAGCAGGTCGGATATTTTAAGCGGATATCCGTTCAACGCAGCATCCCGTCCGTAGGGGCAGGTCGATGAATTCATGCCGAGCAATGTTGTTGGCGCCATTTGACCTCCTGTCATACCATAAATAGCATTATTGATAAAGATGATGACGATATTTTCGCCGCGATTGGCTGCATGTATTGTTTCGGCTGTTCCGATTGCGGCAAGGTCGCCATCGCCTTGATAGGTAAAAACCATTTTTGTGGGATTCAGTCTTTTTACCGCTGTGGCAACGGCAGGAGCGCGTCCATGCGCCGCCTCCAACCAGTCTATATCCAAATAGTTGTAAGCAAACACAGCACAACCGACAGGTGAAACCCCAATCGTCTGTTCCTCCATTCCCATTTCTTCGACTACTTCGGCAATCAATTTATGAATGACCCCATGACTGCAACCCGGACAATAGTGCATGGCATTATCATTCATCAGTTTAGGTTTTCCGTAAACCAAATTTTCGGGTTTAATTATTTCATTTTGTTCCATATTTTTATATTTTTTGTAGAGACGGATAATTATCCGTCCCTACGATTTTGTGAAAAACCTCAAGGCATAGTGTACAACTCGTATCGCAATGGCGATTCCACCGCAAATCCAATAATAAGGCTGACCTTGTTTTGCAAAAAACAATACAACTGCTGCAATAGCCAATGTCATAA
>Ga0082212_10006347_pt1 | contig 15911 bp, 12 predicted proteins | sample TergutNt197P3_FD_71548 | JGI IMG/M metagenome (GOLD analysis project Ga0082212, IMG submission 71548) | Neocapritermes taracua P3 segment gut microbial communities from Petit-Saut dam, French Guiana - Nt197 P3 | ecosystem: Host-associated > Arthropoda: Insects > Digestive system > Gut ... | reverse complement strand
TGCTTCTTGGATTTTATTTAAGAACACAAAAGCTTTGCTGCCGCTTAGAGTGGTCACTGGCTTACCATAATATGAAATGAAAACTTTAGGGCCTTTTGTAACCCTATACGAGAAAACATCGCTATCCAGGATACCTCGTTTGTCAATCGCCATCATGACCCCGCTCCGCTGGTATATTGCTGCGTAAGTTGGTTTACGATTCCCTTTGCAAATCCCTAGGGCTTTAAGCTCCAAACACACGGTTTGATTGTACATCAAACCGTGTGCAAAGTCAGGAGGTTTTGGAATTATTTTCCAGTGTATCATTGCATGTTACAACCGGCTTGTGACCGCCCGCACTGCGGCTTCCCGGATAGTATGACTTCGTTAGTCCTCCGGCCACAGGAACGGCGCAACGTAAGTGTTAAAAGAACCGTAGGACGGGTCGTCGCAGCAGAGCAAATAGCTTTGGCCGCCGGCAGTCACCGCATTGATGAATTGAATGGGGAAGTTCGCGATTTTTTGCCGCCTTTCGGCCTGTACGTCTCCGTTCCGATCCAATAGGAGATAATGCAGGCTGTTTTGGGGATACTCGTCGCGGATGGCGGCGACCACCACCACCCCGTCGTCGGGAGCGGGCAGCAGCGCGTCAAACCTGAGTTCCGTCGGCGGGGCCGATTGCGGATAGTAGTGACACCACAGCACATTCCCATCCTGATCGAACCGCGTGACGAAATCGGATGTCTCGTACGGCTCGGCGTCCTCCTCATACTTCCTGAAATTCATACCGGTGGCGAACATGCCGCCGTCCGTCGTTTCTACGGAAGCGCTGATACCCGTATTAGGATACCGGTCCATCAGGCTGAGCCAAAGTAGCTCGCCTTGTTCGGTTAGCCGTCCCATCATCCCGCAGCCGCCCTGTTGCCGGATGAAACCATCCCCCGCCATGCCGGCCAGCAGGTAGCCGTCGGCAGCCGGGAAGGGATGGCCTCCGAACGGCTCGTCGTAAGCATGTTCCCATAGTTTCTCGCCTTTGGCATTCACCGCCAGCAATGTATAGGGCCGGACGCCGCTTCCCTCGTCATTTTTTCTTATCAGCAGGCAATCTTTGCCGCTGTACGCGGCGAGTGCCTGATCCGGCAGGGTCACGGGTCCGTGGAGGGTTTGCCCGTTCGCGTCCAGCGCGACCAACGTAAGGGAGAAATACGCGCCCTTTTTAGGCCTCATCGCCAGCAGAAAGGTACCATCCGACATGGCAACCGCGGCTTCGAAATACTCGCCTTCGCTATTGTGTACTTCCCACAGCGTCTCCCCGGCGGAGTTGACCCGCGCGGCCCAGGCATCTGCCGCGCCGTTACCCTGTTTGATCTCCCCGGCGATCAGGAAACCGCCGTCCTCCAGCGGCGTCATCGTACATGGTTTACCGCCCCGGTTCTCAAAGCGCCATGTTCCTGACGGCAGCACGTCGTCATTCACGCGGTAACGGTCCAGCAGGTCATTCCATTCCGGTTTTCCCTTATACCGTCCCAGGATATCCTTCCACTCCGTTTGCTGCGCTTGCGTCCAGTTTTCGTAATCGCCGAAGGGGTTGTACGGGCCATGCAAAAGCCATCTTTCGTAACCGATCCGTTCTTCGTTCGTTAGCGTTGGATAGATTTCTGCGTATTCGGGCAGCCTTGCCCAAAGCGCCGCCGGATCCACGCAATCCATCACTTCCCCGGTTCCCGCGTTGACCATGACTGCGTATTTCCAATCATTGGCAATCCCATTGCTGTGCTCTTTGAATATCATGGTAGCCAAGGCAAACCGGTTCTCATCTTTATGCACATCACATACGGTAATGAAATACCGATCCGCTTCCGCCGCGCTCAGCCCATAGGCGCTCATCACACCCTGCCTGGCAAATGCTTCGCACGCATCGCTTGTGTGGTTCCAAACGGACACGTTGGCCATCTCTTCCAGATAACCCTCCAGTGTCCGGCTGCGCCATGATTGACCCTCCGCGTCTATCACCGTTTGCATTTCCCAGGCATCTCCGAGATCCGTGAGCGCACCCTCATGTGACGCGCCCCGATTGCCGGGGCGATCAGGGATGTCCGTCTTGGGAACACTGGATGTGCAAATCCACACTTGATGCTCCGCGCTGTACTCCACATGAGTGTCCAGCTTGTCCGCGTCGTTTTCCGGCATACTGAAATAATCCAACAGACCCATCTCCGTCATGAGCGCGGCATATGCCTCGTCCACTATGGGTTTATCTTGATCCACTCCCGCCATAGAAGCATCATAGCGCCTGCCTAAATCCCGGCTCCAATAAGCATAGTAATCGGCGAACTCCTGTTCTGTGGCGTCAGGGTTTTCCGCATAATAGGCGTCGCGGAGAATGAATAGTGTATCAGGCGCCAGACCCGTCACGGTGAGAGGCGGTTCAATCCAAAGAGCCGCCTCTTTGCGCATCATATCACCGTACCGGTCGTTGATGATTTGGTCTGCCGCATCATTGCGGGCCGCCTCGTCCAGTTCCGGGTTTGACAAGGCCGCATACAGGCTTTCATCCATCGTCAGCCCGGCTTCCCGCATGGCGTCTATAAACAGTGCCTTGTCTTCCAGTTTCCAGGCGGTGAATACGCCGTCCAGAGCCATATCGGCCACCTTGTCCGACCATGACTGTATGACCGTGACCGCCAGTGCGGATAACGCCGCTAACATCAATACGATAGCAAATACCAGGCCTGCGGATAATTTTCTTTTCATGGGTTTCTCCTTCTCTTTGTACGGCATTCCATCAATCAGACAGCGCATTTCCAGCCCAAACGATTCGGGCATATCAGGAAGCGCATCTTTAATGGTTTGCCTGTTAATACGGATGGGATGCTTTCTCATTCAAACACAACCTCCCGGTCAAGAAGTTTGCGCAATGTTTTGCGTGCGCGGTGCAATCTGTTTTTAAACGTGGTCACGGGTATGCCGAGTGCCTGAGCCGCTTCCTTCTCGGAAAACGCATCCAAATATTTTAGGATCAGCGGCAGGCGCAGGCCGTCCGGCAGCCTGCCGATCGCTTCATACAGCTCGCGGTAATCGGGCGGAGTGACGGATGGGATATAGAATAATTCGACGGGGATCACCCGCATGCGATGGCGCTGAATGTTGCGGCATTCGTTGATAACGACGCGTGTCAAAAATGCCCGGTACCCGCCGGTTCTGACCGTTTGCCGCTTTTCCCACGCTTTCATCAGCGCTTGCTGGACGGCATCCTGCGTATCGGGAGTGTTTCTCAAAATGCTATAGCCGATCTTGTACAAAACCGGCAGCAGTTCTGCTGAAATTTGTTCGTATTCCTGCTGATCGACCATACAGAGCCTCCGTTCAAAAGCAGTGTGCGAATATTCTCACATCTATAAGACGAAGAAACAGCCGTTTCGTTTTATTTTTTTTCATTCGGCCCGCGTTTGCTATTCTATTATACCGAGACAAACCCGCCTTTTCCACCCCCGCCAGATTTGACAGAACGCCGATGAAAATGCTATCTTTTTACGATAACGTGCTGGGAGTGAATGCGTTGTGAAAAAAGGAATCGCGCTGGGGCTGGCAGCCCTGTTAACGATAAGTGCTTTACCGGCGGCCGGGGAAGATGTTCAAGCCGGGATACCGCCCGAGATCCGGGCGATGATAGAACTGGCGGCCGAGCAGTTTGACGCGCATGGCGGCAAGACGCTCAAGCGCAGCAATGAATATACGGTCTGGTATTACGGCGATAAAACGGCTATCGGCTGGTGCGCCGCGTTTACCTCCTGGTGCGCGTTCCACGCGGGCGTTGAAACATTAAAAGAAAAACAAGTCGATGCATTCTTCAGCGAAGACCCGATCGATATGGCGTATGAGCCGATCAGCGATATTCCCGATGTTTTTATGCCGCGCGAGGCCAATGTGGCTCGCTGCCGGAATATGTTTATTCATACAGGCAGGCTGACGGATATCCCTATGCCCGGTTATCAAATATTCTACGGGCGTATCGGCGGCGCACCCACGCTGCATACGGGGCTGGTGGAGTCCGTTCGCGTGATCAAAGAGGGCGTTTACGAGCTGACTACGCTGGAAGGGAACGTGGGGAACCGGGTGAAACGCTTCTGTGTGCGTTATACCGTGGAGCCCAAACGCAAACATCACAACCTGACGGCGGTTCCGGGCAAGGAGCGCGTCGTTGAAAACGCTCAGTATAAGCTGCATCAGGAGGATTGGTATATTACGGGATTCGGGCAATCCTGGTAACTACGCGCGCAGCCGCGCAAGCCCGTGCCGCATTCGCCGTAACGTTTCGTCTTTTCCCAGCAATCCCGCTATTTCAAAGAAGCCGCCGGGCGTGTTTTGCAGCCCGGTGATCGCAATGCGCAGGGGCCACAGCACAGCGCCCGTTTTTTGCCCTGACGCCTGAATATGCGCCATAACGGCGTCGTGCAGTGACTGTTCGGACCAGGCGGTGATGGCTTCGGCGACGGGAAGGATATCCGTCAGCGCGTGTATGGCGTTCCCGGCGGTGGTTTTCAGTTTAGGATGGGTGTACAAAGAGAGGTCGTACTGCGGCATCTCCGCCAGAAATCGGACCATATCCGGGAGGCGGTTAAAAACCTCCGTGCGGCTCTGCGTCAGTTCCGCCAGGCGCCGGTAATCCATTTTCAGGCCGGCCAGAACCCGGTCATACCAAGGCGCGGCCGTCTCCAGATACGCCTCCGAATCCATCTTTTTGATGTACTCGCCGTTGAACCAGGTGAGTTTTTCCATATTGAAGATCGCGGGCGCTTTATTCAGTCCCTTCACGTCAAAGGCCTCCGTAAGCTCCTCCAGCGTGAAGAATTCGCGGTCGTCCCCCGGGCTCCAACCCAGCAGAGCGATGAAGTTGATGATGGCTTCCCGCGTATAGCCCATCGCCAGCAGATCCTCAAAGGAGGGGTCCCCGTGCCGCTTGGACAGCTTGCGCGTGGCGTCCTTCATGACGACGGGCAGGTGTATGTAGAAAGGCGGCGTCCACCCGAAAGCGTCATATAGCATATTATATTTAGGCGCGGAGCTTAAATACTCCGTTCCCCGCATGACATGGGTGATGCTCATCAGATGATCATCCACGACATTGGCAAAATTATAGGTAGGCAGGCCGTCCTGCTTGATCAACACGCCGTCGTCCAGCGTATCGCAGGGCGCTTCAACGTGTCCGAACAGCAAGTCGTCAAAAGAAGCGGCGCCTGTGACCGGCACGTTCTGGCGAATGACGTGCGGCTCTCCGGACGCGACGCGCCGCACGGCTTCGTCTGTGGGGATACTCAGGCAAAGTTTATCATACTTGAACGTTTCGCCTCGCGCCTGCGCGGCCGCGCGGCGGTGCTCCAGTTCCTCCTTTTGACAAAAACAAGGATAAGCGGCACCCTTGTCAATGAGTTCCATGGCGTACGGGCGATAGATGCCTTTGCGCTGCGTTTGGATGTACGGGCCGCAGGAGCCGCCGGCGTCGGGGCCTTCATCATAGTGCAGACCGGCCAGGCGCATGGATTGATAGATCAGTTCAATAGCGCCTTCCACCTCGCGCTCCTGATCCGTATCCTCGATACGCAGGATAAACACGCCTTGATGCTTTTTGGCAAACAGATATGCGTATAATGCGGTTCGCAAACCGCCCAGATGGATATACCCTGTGGGGCTTGGCGCGAAACGGGTTCTGACAGTCATCGGGCGCCTCCTTTACTTATCCGCGCTGCGATCCCTGATGATCTTGGACCAGCTGTCTTTCAGGCTGACCGTGCGGTTGTAGACAGGCAGTACCGGGGTACTGTCCGGATCTTTGCAAAAATATCCTGTGCGCATAAACTGGAATGTGCCTCCGACGGCGGCGCTTGCGAGCGCCGGCTCGCCAAGGCCTTTGATGACGGTCAGGCTGCACGGATTCAAGCGGGCGGCAAAATCCTTCGGATCCGCCTGTCCGTCCGCATCCTTTTCATTCAGCAACAGGGGTTCGTACAGCCGCGCCTCAAATGGCACGGCGTCCATTTCGCCGATCCAGTGAAGCGTACCCTTCACCTTGCGCCCGGCGCCTTCGGATCCGGATTTGCTGGATAAATCCACGCTGCAATGAAGCCGTGTCACTTGGCCGCTGTCATCGGTTTCATACGATTCGCATCGAATGATATACGCGCCCTTCAAACGCACTTCGCCGCCGGGGAAAAGGCGGAAGAACTTCTTGACGGGTTCGGCCATAAAGTCGCCCCGTTCGATATAAAAATTTTTGGAAAATGTAACGGCATGCGTCCCCATCTCCGGCTGTTCCGGGTGGTTTTCCAGCATCAGCGTCTCGGTTTTGCCGTCGGGCCAGTTATCCAATATGACCGGCAGCGGTTCCATGACCGCCATGACGCGCGGAGCCGATGCACCCAGGGCTTCGCGCGCGCAGTGTTCCAACAACCCGAGATCGACGACGCTGTCCGCCTTTGCGACGCCCACACGATCGATAAAATCCCGGATCATCACAGGCGTATAACCGCGCCGGCGCAGCGCGCACAGCGTAGGCATGCGCGGGTCATCCCAGCCGGCCACATGCCCCTCCTCCACCAGACGGCGCAGATAGCGCTTGGACATCACGGTCTGCGTCAGGTTTAAACGGGCAAACTCGATCTGGCGCGGGCGTCCGGGCAGTAGATCGGCCGCGTTGTTAACGACCCAATCGTAGAGCGGGCGGTGATCCTCATACTCCAGGGAGCACAGGGAGTGGGTGATGCGTTCCATGGCGTCGCCCACCGGGTGGGCGAAATCGTACATGGGGTAGATACACCAGCGATTGCCCGTACGGTGGTGTTCCTTGTGCAAAATACGAAAGAGCACAGGATCCCGCATGTTGATATTGGGGGAGGCCATGTCAATCTTCGCGCGTAGCGTATAGCGCCCTTCCGCGTATATGCCTTCCCTCATGCCCGCAAACAGATCCATGTTCTGTGCGGGTGCACGGCCGCGGAAGGGGCTGTCTTTGCCCGGTTCGGTCAGCGTGCCGCGATATTCGCGCATTTGCTCCGGCGACAGCTCATCCACATAGGCCAAGCCGCGTTTAATCCACGCGCAGGCTATTTCATAGCATTTTTCGTAGTAATCGCTTGCGAAATAAAGGCCGCCTTTCCATTCGCAGCCTAGCCAGCGTATGTCTTCCATGATGCCGTTAACATATTCCGTTTCTTCCTTGGCGGGATTGGTATCGTCAAACCGCAGGTTGCATAAACCGCCGTACTTTTCGGCAGTGATAAAGTTCATCAGCACCGCTTTACAATGCCCGATATGCAGATAGCCGTTCGGCTCCGGCGGAAAACGTGTGCGGATGGCTTGCACGCGCTCCTCCCTGAGATCCTGATCGATGATGTCCCATATAAAGTTCGTACGCGCCGCCTTGTCTTCCATCGGAAAGCCCTCCTTCTTGCATACTCGTATCCCGCCGTCAGGCCGGATATCATTGGGGCATTATATCCCGAGCGTTATCTTAGCGTCAACTTGAATTTGCGTATATTGGAACGGTAATAGGATAATCCCGATTCGTCCGTCCTGCCGCCCCGGGCGCCTGAAAACTGCATATAGCCGGACAGATGATCCCTGTATGCGGCGCTGCTGAAGGAATCACAGGCTGCCTGTCGAATGAAACGCAATGAAAGCGTACCATCAGGAGGTTTGAATGCATACGTATCGTATGAAGGGGACTTGCGCGACGAAGGTGGAGTTTGATATAGAAAACGGCGTGATAACCCATTGTCAGTTTACGGACGGTTGCCGCGGCAACACCCTGGGTTTATCGCGCATGGTGATCGGGCAAAAGGCGGACGAGGTGGCCGCCAGGCTGCTGGGCATTCCCTGCCGCTCGGATACTTCCTGCCCGGATCAGTTGGCTAAAGCCATTCTTGCATACCGAAAAGCCCATCCGTGAAGGAGTAGCCGCATTGTCTGAGATAACCGATTTTAAGCAGATGAACCTATCCGGGGAGATTTTAAAGGCCGTTGCGCGTTTGGGTTATTCTTCGCTTACGCCTGTGCAATCTCAAACCATACCGCAAATGATGGCCGGACGTGATTTGATCGCCATCGCGCCGACGGGCACGGGTAAAACCTGCGCGTTTGGCATTCCGATGCTGGAATATGTTAATCTGAAAGACATGCGCGTTCAGGAAGCGGTCATTTGCCCGACACGGGAACTGGCGCTGCAAATCGCACAGGATTTAACCGATTTGGCGCATTTTATTCCGCAGATACGTATTGCGGTGCTATATGGCGGGCAGCCGATTGCCAAGCAGATTAATCAACTGAAACGGCGTCCCCAGATCGTCGTGGCGACGCCGGGCCGTATTATCGACCATATGCAGCGCGGAACGGTCGATTTGAGTCATGTGCATACGATGGTGCTGGATGAAGCGGATGAGATGCTGAAGATGGGCTTTCTGAAGGATGTTGCGAAGATCATCGAGGCGGCGCCGCCGGACAAGCAGCTGGTGATGTTTTCCGCTACGATGAACCAGGATGTTATGACGATCGCATGGAAGTTTCAGCAGGACCCTATGGAAATCATGATTCCCGCGACGGTCGACAACCGGCCGGATATCACACAGTATGTGATTGCCTCGGCGCGTGAACGCAAGCATGACGAGTTATTGTATCTTCTGGACGCGGACACGTTCAGCCGTGTGATGGTTTTTTGCAATACAAAATTCATGACGGACAGACTGGCAGGACGGTTGCAGAAGGAAGGGTATTCCTGTGAGTGCCTTCACGGAGACATCAGGCAAAGCGTCCGTAATCAGGTGATGCAGGATTTTAAGCGGGGCAGGTTCAGTATTCTGGTATCCACCGACGTGGCGGCCCGCGGTATCGATGTGGACGATGTGGATGCGGTGATTAATTATGATTTGCCCAACGAGAATGAATACTATCTGCACCGCATCGGCAGAACAGGCCGGGCCAGGAAGCGCGGCGTATCTTTCTCTCTGGTGACATTTCAAGAGAGCCTCCGGATGGATGAAATCCTTAAGTACTTATCGATGAAGCCGATCAAGCTGCATTTTAACGAGATGGATATACTGGTCAATGATGATAATGAACCGGTTTTTGCGCGCGTATAGTCACTTTGGCCCTGATCATGCTTACAGCGGAATAATCACCCTCGTTCGATCGTTGGATAGGATGAGGTGATGTTGTCATGACCGTACTTATTGCGGAAAAGGATGCGGATCTGCTGAACCGTATGCAAACGGTTCTGGAGCGGGCAGGATACAGCTGCCTGTCCGTTCTGACGCCCGGGGAAGCGGAAGCGCGGCAGAACCTGCAAAACATCAGGCTGGCCATCCTCCATGCCGGGCTGCCTTGGTCTTTATGGCATCCGTTCGTGCGTGCGCTGGAAATCGCACGCGTCCCGGTGTTGTTTACCGGCTGTCATCAGGATAACAGGCATCATTTGCGAACGATCTATCATGCCAACTGCGATGTTCTGGCGCGTCCGTTCAGTTTGCGTCAGATCGTCGCGAAGGCTGAAACGCTGATCAGAACGTCCGCGGCGGGCGTGCTGTTTGGCAATTTATGCATTAATCTCGAGCAAAAAACCGCCCTGGTCAGCGGTAAGCCGCTGCGGCTGACATCCCAGGAATATGCGCTGCTGGCAGCATTCGCACATTCGCCGGATATCGCTTTGTCGCGTCAGGAACTGCTGAAGACGGCATGGGGATATCTGGCTGCCGGTCGGACGCGGACGGTTGACGTTCATGTTCAGCGTTTACGGCGAAAATTGGGTGGGCATAGGATAGAAACGGTATACAAGAAGGGTTACAGGCTGCGTACGGCGTGGTGAGATGCGGAGCTACACGGCTCCCTGAGCCATCATGGCATCCGCGATTCTTTTGAAACCGGCGATATTGGCGCCCGCGGCATAATGGCCCTCGATGCCGTATTCCTGTGCGGCTTGCGCGGTTTGGCTGAAGATGCCGTTCATAATATCTTTCAACTTGGCGTCCACTTCGCCGAACGTCCAGCTTAAGCGCGTGGCGTTCTGGCTCATTTCCAGCAGACTGGTGGCGACGCCGCCTGCATTAGCCGCTTTCCCCGGGCCGAAAAGAACGCCGTTTGTCCGGAACACTTCGATGGCTTGAGCGGAGCATGGCATATTCGCGCCTTCCGCGACTGCTTTCACCGCGTGAGAGACAAGCGTTCGGGCATTATCGGCGTCCAGTTCGTTTTGCGTGGCGCATGGCATGGCAATATCGCAGGGTATCGACCAGATCCCCTGACAGCCCGGATAATACAGCGCGGATGGAACCTCTTTGGCGTACTCGCATATGCGTTTTCGTTCCGTTTCTTTAATGTGTTTGATGACAGACAGGTTTATGCCGTTCGGGTCGTGGATGTAGCCTCCGGAATCGCTCATGGCGATGACGCGTCCTCCCATCGCCGTGAGTTTCTCTGCGGCATAGGTAGCGACGTTTCCGGAACCGGAAATAACGGCGCATTTGCCCGCGACGGTCTGCCCGTGATGGTTCATCATGGCTTCCGTAAAGTAACATAGGCCGTATCCTGTCGCTTCTTTGCGAGCCAGACTTCCGCCGTATGCGAGCCCCTTACCGGTGATGACGCCTTCGTACAGACCCGTAATGCGTTTGTACTGCCCATACAGATATCCGACTTCTCTGGCGCCTACGCCTATATCGCCGGCCGGCACATCGGTGTTCTGGCCGATATGCCTGTAAAGCTCCGTCATGAAACTTTGGCAGAAACGCATGATTTCATTGTCACTCTTGCCTTTGGGATCAAAATCGCTGCCTCCCTTGCCGCCGCCGATCGGCAATCCCGTCAAGCTGTTTTTCAGCACTTGCTCGAGACCCAGAAATTTGATGATTGACAGGTTCACGCTGGGATGGAAACGCAGCCCTCCTTTATAGGGGCCGATGGCGCTGTTGAACTGTACGCGGTACCCGCGGTTCACGCGAATCGTACCGCTGTCGTCCACCCACGGAACCCTGAAGATGATACAACGCTCCGGTTCGATGTATCGTTCCAGCAATCCCGCTTTTTCGTAAGAGGGATTTTTATCGATGACCAGTGATAAGCTGTCCAGTATTTCAGTAGCTGCTTGTATAAATTCGCTTTCATGACCGCTTCGCTTTTTAAGTTCGCCCAGTATACGGCTGACATATGGATGCATGAGCCGGACCTCGCTTTCATGGATTATCACCGTCGTGTAACGATCACTCATTCTATGTGAAAATGCATTTCGCGACAAGATGATTATCGTATTTCTGTTGTATTATCTGTTTATATGCGATATTGTCCGTAAAAATGAAATATATTATTCAGAAACTGCAAATCGTTTATCGGCGCAGATGTATGCGAGTATTTTTTGCGCGATAGGTGCGGCGGTCGTACCGCCGCCGTCACCGTCATTCACCGATTCTACGATCACGCTGATGGCATACGGATAACGTTCATCATCTATAAAACCCACGAACCAACCGTGCGTAACGGGCCGGTTATTCATGGAGCTCTCGGCAGATCCGGTTTTACCGCACACAGCCACCCCTTTCACTTGCGCGCGCGTCCCCGTGCCTTGACGGACAACATCCAGCATCAACCCTTTGATAAGCGCCGCTTCGTCCGCCGTGACGACCCGGCGGTATTCACGCGGCGTGAACGCATAGCGGATCACGCCATTATCGCTGACGGCCTTTTGGATGAGCGCGGGTTCCATCATGAGGCCCTGATTTGCAATGCCCGCCGCGATCATGCACATATGCAGAGGGGTAGCGCCAATTTGGCTTTGGCCGGCGCCGGACCATGCCACCTCAAGCTGATTACGGTTAACCGTCGGATATCTGGAATTCTCTACCACCAGATCCCGGAACAGGAAGTTATCATTAAACCCGAAGGACTCCGCCGCTTTTCGCAGATGATCATCGCCTATTTCCAATGCGATTTGCGCGAATGTGTTATTGCAGGAGAGCGTGAATGCCCGGGAGAGCGGCAGTGAACCGTGATGCGCGTTGCCGGCATCCGTGATCACCGAGCCCAGCACCGTTAAGGCGCCGTCACAGTTATACAGTTTAGTCAGGCTGTCATGGATGTTGCGAAGGGCGCCCAGCGCGGTGACAATCTTGAAGGTGCTTCCGGGCGGATATACGCTTTGAACGGCTCTGTTCCAGAACGGCTGCGCTTCGTCATTCCGGGTCGCTTCCGTTATTTTGTGAGGGTCAAAATCCGGTAAACTGATCATACACAGCACTTCGCCCGTTTGGTAATTCATCACCACTGCCGCGCCGCGTTTTCCCTGCGTATTATGAAAATCCTGAAATGCGTTGACTGCTTCCACGCAGACTTTACTGTCCACTGTCAGATATAGGTTATCGCCCTTCTTAGGTTCGCTGCGGACCATCTGTGTGATTTGCTCCGCCAGGGAACGCTCAAAGCCCAGCAGCAAGCCGGCTTGAAAGGTCTCGACGCCATTGGCGATATTCCCCTGAGAATCTCCCAGGATATGAACCATGGCGCGCCGGCTGGCCTCGTTGGTCTGATAGATGCGCTGGCCGTCTGAGGTGGCTGCCAGCACTAAATCGTTGCGGTCCAGAATACTCCCGGCGATCACATTGCCGCGTTCCATACGGATACGCGGGTTTCTGTATGAGGCGAACCAGCGGTTGCCATAGGTGCTGATGGCGTATCCGCCGTACAAGGTTAACAGCAGCAGTAAACCCAGCAGCAAGAGTGCAACAACTTTGATGTAGATGCGCTGTTCTTTCATAACCACAGCTCCCCGTTCTGCGCGCCAAGCATGGATAAGCGGGCGTCTTCACGCATGGCTTCCTCGTTTAAGCTGGCTATCCCTTGAAGCATACCCATCAGACACAGGCTGGAAACAAGCGAGGTTCCGCCGGCGCTGATGAAGGGCATGGTGACGCCGGTCAGAGGGATCAGTTTGATGACGCCGCCAACGATAACGAACGTCTGTATTCCCAGAAGCGCCGCGCATCCTATTGCCAAAAGTGAATGAAACCGTGTTCGCGCCGCCATGGCAATCATGATGCCGCGGCAGACGAGTGCGGCATAGACCAGTAGCACGCATAAACCGAACAGGATGCCGAATTGCTCGCAAATGACGGCAAAAATCATGTCGGATTCATATACGGGGATTATGGTCGGCGTACCCAGTTTGAGTCCCACGCCCCATAAACCGCCGGAAGCGATGGCCATCAGCGCTTGCACGATCTGATAACCCGCGCCTTCGATATCCCGCCAGGGGTTTTGCCATATGGCGACGCGCAGCCTGACATGGGCAAACGCCGGCAGATGATAGGCGAGTACTGCCGCGCCCGAACCGCCTAATGCGCCCAGCGCTGTGATTGGGATGTTTCCTGAAGACACATAATACATCAGCAATGCCGTCGCATAATACATCAAGGCTGTACCGAGATCCTTCTGGAGCGCCAGAAGCGACAGGCATCCTAATGAAAAAAGGAGCCAGGGCAGCATCCGCCGCCTGCCCATATAGTATGATAAAATGAGCAATAGTGACAGTTTGACTACTTCCGAGGGTTGTACGGACATGCCGGCCACGACGATCCAGTTTCTGGCGCCGTGTATTTCCTTGCCGATGACAAGCGGCAGCAGCAGCAAACCCAAGGAAACAGGAAACAGTATAAACACCAGCCATTTCCAGCGTGAACCTATGCCTTTGATGATAAACGCCGCGGCAAACATGACGGGAATGCCTATCGCGTAATAATAAGCTTGCTGCAGACCCTTAGGGGGATCTACGGAATACAGCACTAATATGCCAAACGCGCATAGAAAATGTGTGAGTGCCAGGATCAATCTGTCGCCCGGCAAAAATTTTGGAAGCGTGATAACCACGAACCATAAAACCGACGGGATGACAGCCGCTAAAGCAAGCGCGGTCCAATCCGGAGGCGTCGTTTTCAGGGCGATCAATATAAAGGCGCTGGCGAAGAAGAGCGCGCTCATGCTGACCAGCCTGCCGGCGTCCCGGAGTTCTTTATGCTTCATTCGCGCCGCTCCTTCTCGTCTTGCAGAAAATCATCGGCGAAACCGCCCGCGGCTGCAGGCATGGGTGCGTCCACTCCGATAAACAGACGCATACGCAGCGTGACATCACCCACTGTTAAATAAGAGCCGTGGTGCAGCGTCAGGATTTGGCCGCGTTTTTCAGCAACAACGCCGTCTGCGCTGATGGCTTCCTTGAAGAAGGGTTCCGCCAGCATGCCGACACCGTTGCGAAAGGATAAGGACGCGTGTTTTCCGGCCACGCCGTCAGCCGGAATGACCACGTCGCAAACACGCAAACTGCCAAGAATCCCCTCCGCCGGTATAGGCAAAGCCGTTCCGGCAGGCAACTGCCCGTTCCCGGCCTGCACGATGAATTCGCCTATATAACCGGCATCAGGCAAACGCCTCATCCGCCTCTTTCCCGCGCGGCCTTCCTTGCGAAGCCAGATAAATCCGCGCAGGACGATCAGTACGCCCAGGAATAAGAACCAGTATCGGGCCGCGGAAGCGGCGACGGTATAAATCTCCTCGTTGATAGCAGCCGCCTCCTTTCTGCGGACAAGCGAACCGTCGTATAGTCATTATACCATAAGATACATGAGGGATGAATGATACGAATGTGCCGTCGGCAATCTCGGCGTCCATTCTTTTTTGGTGAACCGCACTCTATATACTATAATGCCCATACGGGAATGATCAGCGTACTCCGATCTATGGCCGACACTTCCTGTTTCGTGCAAATAATCGCCCCTGTACCGCGCCGCAATTTTGCTTTGTCCAGCACCTTGAACGTACTTGCAAGTTCTGTTGCCGGGGAAGCTGTCTTTTTGATTTCTATCGGATGCAGTTCGCCGTCGCTCTCCAGCACCAAATCAATTTCTTTGCTGTCTTTATCGCGGTAGTAATGGCATACCGCCTCCAGCCCCTTATTGCCGTAGCTTTTTATCATTTCCGCAACAACATAGTTTTCAAGGATCGCGCCGTTTATCGCGCCGTTCATCAGGATTTCCGGGGTTGAATATTTTGTGAGATACGCTACAAGTCCGGTATCGAAAAAGTACATTTTAGGCGTCTTTACCGTCCTTTTCACAAGGTTATTTGAAAACGGACGAAGGTGAAAAATTACGTCGGACTTTTCCATCAAACCAAGCCAGCGTTTGGCGGTTTCGTCTGAAACGCCCACATCCAGTGCGATGTTATGGATATTCAGCATTTGCCCCGCGCGGCAGGCCGCCGCCCTGACAAAATCGGCGAATTGCAGATAGTCCGCTTCTTCGTACATATCCCTGATATCCCGCTGAATGTACGTTTGAAGATAACTCGAGTAAAAAATATCCCGCCGCGGATACTGCCCGCTGATATGCCCCGGCAAAGAGCCGTTCCATATGCGCTCATACTGCCGCGCCGCATCGATTTTCGTCCTGCCGTTCGTCCGCCTCAATAATTTATCTAAGTCGACGGAAAACGGCTCGCTCTCTTCTCCGCCGTAAATTTCACGTTGGGAAAGCGAAGCCATGGTCAATACCGCCACTCGCCCGGCAAGCGATTCCCGCGCTAACTTCATCAGACTAAACGGCTGTGACCCTGTCATCCAATAACTGCCCGGCGCCGCTCCGTTGTCTATCTCTATTTTTATCCGTGAAAAGAGCTCCGGCGCGTACTGCACCTCGTCTATCAGCAGCGGCGGCTTATAGACGGATAAGAACAGTTCGGGATCGGTTTTAGCCATCCGCCTTGCCTCCGCGTCGTCCAGCGTAACTTCGGTGCGGCCGCTTTCGGCAAGGCGCCGCAAGGTAGTCGACTTTCCGACCTGACGCGGCGCCGTAATGATGAGCGCCGCGTAGGATTTCGACACATCCAGTATGGTCGATTCCATATCG
>Ga0082212_10006346_pt1 | contig 15912 bp, 12 predicted proteins | sample TergutNt197P3_FD_71548 | JGI IMG/M metagenome (GOLD analysis project Ga0082212, IMG submission 71548) | Neocapritermes taracua P3 segment gut microbial communities from Petit-Saut dam, French Guiana - Nt197 P3 | ecosystem: Host-associated > Arthropoda: Insects > Digestive system > Gut ... | reverse complement strand
ATGGATGCATAAAGAATTATTAAAGCATTACAAAATTCTCAGAGGAATTCATGCTTTAAAACTATATAAAGCAGATAAGATACGTCTAAAACTATATACGGCAGATGAGATGAAAACCGGATTTCTTGAATCCGCGTCTATTGATAATATAATGTATAAAACCGAAAAAAGTTTTCAGGATTTTGTAAATAGCGCGTTAGGATTAGCGAAAGAATACGGCAAAATAATAATCCTGTTCACTCACAGAATATCCAAAGATGATTACGCGATAACGCCCGAACGCTTGGAATATGTTTTGATAAAATGTCAGGAATACGGCCTGCCGTTTTATCGTTACAAAGATTTTCAGTAGAGAGCGCGTGCCAAACAGGATGTTCCAATGCCGATGCGCGACAGGATGCCGCAAGTCCCCCCCCCCTAAATCTGCTTGTCAAAAGAAGCGCGAATGTAAAACTTGTCGATTTTTTTTAAAGCATCGGCTAATCACCCCGTTCCATTTTGTGGGGTACAGTACAGAATACCCCATAAAGAATAAATCCTTGACTAATGTGTCTTTTATAATATAAAATGCTATAAATTTTTATCTACCAAGGGGTAAGTATGAGTGATACGGCACAAATTGATAGAATTATATCAGAAGTTAACGATCTGGAAGAAAAAGAAAAAATAATATTTTTTCATAAAATGAAAGAGATATTTGAAGATTTCGACACACAACAGCATGATAAGATTTCCATAGAATCTGCCTTTGGATTATGGAAAGATCGAAACATTACGAAGGAAACTTTGCGTGAAAAAGCATGGATGAAAAAATAAATTATCTGTTAGATACATTTCAAATATACAATTATATCAATTCAGACTGTAAGATGTATCCCTCCGTCGCGAATCCTCATAAATAAATCTGCTTGTCAAAAGAAGCGCGGATGCTGAACCTGCCGATTATTTTTTAAGCAGGAGTTTATATGTCCGAAATACTCGAATCCCTCATGCTGATTTTTTTCGGCATCTCGTGGCCTCTTAACATAATTAAATCGTGGAGGGCAAAAACAGCCATGGGGAAAAGTTTCCTCTTTCTTCTTTTCGTGTTTTTTGCGTATATCTTCGGCATCTTGAGCAAGTTTACAAGCGAAAGGTTGAACTATGTTTTAATCTTCTATATCGCCAATTGTTTAATGGTTGCCGGCGATATGATTTTATATTTCAGAAACCGTAACTACGATAAGCGGCAAAATACTTGACGCCTGCCTGTCTCGTTCATACAAGCGTATTTTAAGAGGAATAATATGCTTAAAGTAATGGATCTCAGAACTTCATTTACGGATTTTTTTAAAGAAAGAGGGCATAAAATCGTGCCCTCAAGTTCGCTTGTACCCAAAGACGACCCGACATTGCTCTTTACTACGGCAGGCATGGTGCAGTTTAAGCCGATGTTTGCGGGCGCCGTTGAACTTGAATACACGAGGGCGGCGAGCGTGCAAAAATGCCTGCGCACAAGCGACCTGGAAAATGTCGGCAAAACCAAGAGGCACCTTACCTTTTTTGAGATGCTTGGGAATTTCAGTTTCGGAGATTATTTCAAAAAAGAAGCGGTACGTTTTGCGTGGGATTTTTCTACCGGTATTCTGGGTTTCCCGAAAGATAAAATATGGGTATCCATATATCAGGATGACGACGAGGCTTTTGAAATATGGAAGAATGATATAGGAATACCGCCCGAAAAAATAATAAGGCTCGGCAGGGCCGACAACTTTTGGGGGCCTGCCGGAGATTCGGGCGCCTGCGGCCCTTGCTCAGAACTTTATTGGGACCGCGGCGAGGCATTCGGCTGCGGTTCTTCCGATTGCAAACCCGGTTGTGATTGCGAGCGTTTTCTGGAATACTGGAACCTTGTTTTTAATCAGTTCAATCAGGATACGTCCGGGATTCTTCATCCGCTGCCGCAGACCGGCATTGATACCGGCATGGGGCTTGAGCGTCTGGCAACCCTTGTTCAAAATGTTGATTCGGTTTACGAGACAGATGAGTTTCAGGACCTTATTTCTTTTATAGCAAAGGAATCATCGCTTCCTTATGAGGATAAAAACATAGTTCCGATGCGCGTCATGGCCGAGCATACGCGCGCTCTTACGTTTGCCATGTCAGACGGTATTTATCCTTCAAACGAAGGCAGAGGCTATGTGCTTCGCCGCGTTCTCAGGCGCGCCTTGCGTTTCAGCAGGCTTATAGGCATAAAGAAACCGTTCCTGTATAAAATTTGCGTTCCGACGGCAAAAGCAATGAGCGCCTTTTACCCTGAACTCAACGAGACGATTGAAAATGTAAAATCCGTAATCGAATCGGAAGAGAAACGTTTTCTTGAAACGATCGAAAACGGAATGGACCGCCTTGAAGAGGTCATGAAAGGTTTAAAAAAATCAGGCGGTAATGTAATATCGGGCAGAGACGCTTTCGTTTTATATGATACTTTCGGGTTTCCCCTTGAAATGACAAATGAAATAGCCGCGGAAGACGGCCTCTCGGTCGATCTTAAAGCCTTTGAGGAGGAGATGGATATTCAGCGCGGGAGGGGCAAACAAAGCTGGAAAGCCGGCGGCGGAGGCCTTGCCGCTTATTTTGAGGCTTCGGCCCGCAAAAGCGGCGATACTGCCTTTAAAGGGTACGAGCGTGAAAGTTTTCCCTCGCGGGTACTGTCCATGTCGAACGAACAGGGCGAATCCGCCTTGCTTGATGAGGGCGATTTCGGTTACATGACGCTTGCGGAGACGCCCTTTTACGGCGAGGCCGGTGGGCAGGCCGGTGACAGCGGCCTCATTAGCGCTGCCGGCGGTTCGGTGTTTAAGGTTGAGGATACAAAAAAGTTTAATAAAACCCTCATACATATCGGCAGAGTTCTCAAGGGAACGTTCAGGGAGGGCGACGCGGTTGAGGCATCAGTAGATACCGTAAACCGTAATTTCATACGCGCCAATCACACGGCTACGCATCTTTTACAGGCCGCTCTCAGAAAGACGCTCGGGCAGCATGTAAAACAGGCAGGTTCGGTTGTGGCCGCCGACCATCTGCGCTTTGATTTTTCGCATTTCGACCAAATGAGCGATGAGGAACTGCAACGTGTTGAGGAGATGATAAATGAAAAAATATGGGAGAATATTGAACTCGCAACTAAAGAGATGAACCTCAAAGACGCTACGGCTTCCGGCGCGATGGCTGTTTTTGATGAAAAGTATGAGGATAATGTCCGTGTCGTTACAATAGGCGATTTCAGCAGCGAGCTTTGCGGCGGTACGCATGTGAGCAATACCGGAAAAATCGGAGTATTCAAGATTTTAAAAGAGGCTTCGCCTGGCGCCGGAATAAGGCGGATTGAGGCAGTAACCCTCAAAGGGCTTCTTGAGCGCTATAATACGCGCGAAAAAACCATTGATCTCCTTACGGCAAAACTCAATGTGAATGAAAAAGATGTCTGCAAACGCGTTGAAGACCTTGTGGATAAAAACAGGCTGCTTGAAAAAGAATTGGAAAAACTCAAAAAGAAAAACGTTTCATCGGATGCCGGTGAAATTGCGGGCAACGCTGTTGAAATAAAAGGCGTAAAGGTAATAAGCCGCATATTTGACGGCGTCAGCGCTAACGAACTCAAGGAATTTTCGGATTCTGTGCGCGAAAGGGAGCAATGTTCGGTTGTGCTTTTCGGCTCGCAGTTTGAGGGTAAACCCGTGCTGCTTTTCGCGGCTACAAAACCGGCTGTCGATAAGGGCATCGATTGCGGCCTTTTGATAAAAAAGACCGCCCCGGTTATAGGGGGAGCGGGAGGCGGCCGTAAAGATATGGCTCAGGCAGGCGGCAAGTCAGGCGAAGGCTTAAAGCAGGCGCTTGAAGAGGCTTTTCGCTTAATTGAGAGCATGCTTTAAGCCGCTGTTTCCATTATTTCTTGCTCGATTTTTTTACCTTATCCATAAGCGAGTTATCGCTCGTGGTAAAAGTCAGCGTTTCGCTTTTCCAGCCCTTGTTGTTTTTATAGTATTCCGTCGCCATGCCTACCGCGCTGAGCTGCGGGACATATCTTATTGTTCCGTCGTTTTGGAGTACGGGAGCGTCATTTTTATAGTAGCAAAAGAAAACGCCGTTATCGACTAACCTTGAAAAAAGGTCTTGCTGCAAAAATTTTCTTGAAACAGATACCGAGTAAAAGGCAATCTTCTCGGAATTTGTCGCGCCCGACACCTTTAGCGTAAGTTTAAGCCGCTCGCTTGTCACAAGCTCCAAAGGTATTGCTACTCTGTATATGCCTCTACCTGTAACCGTTACGTAGCCAGCCGAAACTTCGTTGGCCAATACTTCCACCTTTTTACAGGTGTAGGGTTCCTCCGCCCAGGGAGGGGCAAGGTGCATATCCACAAACAGCGCGCTTGCCGGTTTGCCTATGTCAAACTCAAGGCTGGGCGAATCGGTCTCGTTCCATCTAAGGTCTTGCTGCGGCGGATTGCTAAAACCGGCAGGCGAGTAATTGTCGGCATTGCCTGCGGCGCCGAAGTCTGCCTGAGCTATAAGGTAATTGGGGATCGGCATGGTTGATTCTCTGAGCGTAAAAATCCTTTTATTGCTGAAATCGATCAGCGCATCATTGTGCAAAAGGTACATTTCGCGTTTACGCAGGTCCAACGAGGATATCGGCAGGTTTTCAAAAACGGAGACTACTCCGTTATCGATATACGATTTGCCGAAAGTCATCATGACTGTCAACTCAACGCTGTTCATATATCTGCTTTTGATGAGGGCTATTTCATCTTTGACGGCTTTTTGGCTTGCCGCCGTTTTTTCCTGCGGAGGCGTTAACTTTTTGGCTGCCTGAAATTTTTGCACATCGGTTTTTTTTATCGTAATTTTTCTATACCCGGGGGCGGCCTGAGAAAGAACGCCGCTTGCCTGTTCGTTAAAGGGCTGAACCTTGTACCAATAGAGCTGGCCGGGTTCGGCGGTATGGTCTATATGGCTGCTTGAATTGGAAGTCCCTATCAGGGAATACGGCCCTGTCATTCTGGTTGAGCGGTAAATTCTCGCCTTATAATCATTGAGAACCGGCTTCCACGATATGAAGACGCTTTGATCCGATGTTCCCAGGGTAGGCTCAACAAACAAATCAGGCAACTTGGTATCCGACAGGGCTGCCGTTACGCGTTCAGCCAATACTGCGCTTAAGGCAGGCAGGTCTTCCGCCTTATCTGACGCGTCTACGGTAGAAAAGACAAGGGTCTTTTTATCAGCCGAGTAAACATTGAGGGTAAGCAGAGTCGTATTGTTTACCTGCGAGACATCGGTAAATACAACGTAATCGGCTGACGAAAGGTAACCGATGTCGCGCTGTTTGTTTTTTTCGGTGTCGGTAATCGTAAGCCCCGCATAGAGCGGGCTGAAATTCATTATATTTTTCAGCTTGCCGAGTTCCTTGTTTTCATTGACCGGCTCAGGGTTAACGGATACGCCGATAATATCATCTTTTTCGATACCGGCCTGCACAACGGTGAAGGAATAGGATTTATTTTTTGAATTTGCTATGGGTTCAAAAACGGCGTCTACTTCCTGAATTCCGTCTTTTCCCGTTACCGGAATTTTAGCTTCGCGTATGACGGATGAGACGGAGTTGTCCATAATATAAAGGTAGTACGAAGTTTTCGGAATGACTCCGTAGGCCGTTATTCTGAGGCGCAGACCTGAAAGCCAGTTTTTGTTCGAGATAAAATCGCTTTCGGGCGAGACCCCGTACCTGACCGATAGAAATTTTTCGTTTGAGCCTGTCTTAATTTTATCACCTTCATACGACATATCGGCTCTGAAATTAAGATTGGGAGAAAGTTCTTTTACGGTTAAGCCGAGAGATGAAAAGTCAGCCGACAGGCGCGTAACGGCTAACTCGGTAAGCTCCATATTTTCTCCGTAAAGAGGCACAACCGTAATTTTGTCTTTATTAGCGGCTGTGGTTATTGCCGCGTAAAGTATTACGACCGAGCATATAAACAACGCTTTAATTTTCATAGTTACCTCCCTTGTTCCGGATTCTTCCACACCCAGAATCCGCGTAATATTAGAAAAGAATTGCCCGCAATCCACAATGTGCGGCAAACAAGATATATACATATTCCCAAGAGGAAAACCGGCTCGCGGAGGGGAGCAAATATAAACGGGAGCCCCATCAAAAGCGGAACCGCGAAGTCGGGGAAGCGTTTTTTACCGTCGGCCAAATGTCCGCGCTGCAGGTTGCCGATGTACAGGCCGCTGTAAGCGGTTATTATATAGAAAATAGCAATTGACGAAAGGCCTGAAATTACTGCCGTGCAGCCTACTGTTATCAGCAAGGCGCAAAATACCCAGAACCAAACATCGGTGATACGCGCGCGCCGAACGGCCTTCGCAAAGGTGATGAAGGTTCCCGATGAGGTCAGGATAAACAGTATTTCGGCAGCCGTAAATCCGTAAGCCGGTGAAGTTAAGGCTAACCGGTATACCGGCTCAATTGCCGATACCATGATACATGCCGACAATATCAGCACCGATTCGAGCGAACCGATCTTTTCGAAATACAGCCATTTTGTGATAAATTGTTCGTAGAAAATGGCCGCGTGAGGCAAATAGGCTGTCACAAGAAAAAAGGCAAGCAGCGCGGGGCTTGTGATGTGGAATAACAGGCAAACGATGTAGAGCAGAATACCGGTGTTGAAAATATCCAGATAATGGTCGCAGAATTCTCCCAAAGCGGAACTTGTTCCGGTTCGCTTGGCTTGCATCCCGTCAAAGTGGTCGCCTATCGCGTAGCCGAGTATCAAAAGGGCGATTAGTACAAAGCGCGGACTCCGCTCCGGATACCAGGACCATATTCGAAAAAGCGGCGATATGGCTAAGTACAGAGCGATATACATGCACAGGTTCGAGAGAATGGTAATGATGTTTGCCGGTATCCACCAAGGCACGAGGCGGAATAAAGGCGTCACTACCTGTTTTTTGAAAAGCGGCGTAATGATCGAATCGTCATGTATTCTGTAATGGTATTCCGGTATCATTTTGTTCCGGGAATAAGTTCAAGAATTTCATTAATAGACATACATAGCCGGTCAGCCTCGCTTGCCCGCTGATGCTCAAGAATGGTTGCCGCGACTTTCAGCATTGCCGGGTATGAGGCTCTTAGCATATGGTTGGCATATATGACAACATTGACGCCCCATTGTTTCAGTTCGTCTTCTGTAATATGGTGATATGTAGTCGGAACAACCACTATCGGCGTTGTTTTATCAACAGTCCTAAACTCTGAGCAAAACTCCTTTATATCTTCGCCTGTCGTATGTTTGCTGTGAATCATGACTCCGTCTGCGCCGGCTTTCACATAAGCGTGCGCCCGTTCCAAAGCATCGGATACAGGCTGGCCGCATATCAGGCTTTCAATGCGCGCAATGACCATGAAGTCTTTGGTAACCTGCGCGTTTTTCCCTGCCTTTATTTTTGCGCAAAAATCTTCAATATTATCCTGCGTTTGAATAACATCTGTTCCCAGAAGAGAGTTTTTTTTCAAGCCGATTTTATCTTCGATGATTACCGCGGAAATCCCGTGGCGCTCAAGCGTTCGTACCGTAAATCCGAAATGTTCTATTTTCCCGCCCGTATCGCCGTCAAAAATAATAGGTTTGGTAGTACATTCAAGGATATTGTTTAAATCCTGAAGACGGGCGGTTAAATCTACGGCTTCGATATCAGGTTTTCCCTTACTGGCGGAATCGGTTAAACTGCTCGACCACATGGCGTCGAAAGCGTATCGTTTGTCGTTATTCCAAACTTCAACATTCTCGATAATCAAGCCGGATATGCCGCTGTGGGCTTCCAGTATTCTGACAATACTTTTGGAGGCTATTAATCTGCGTAAAACCTTTAGCCGGATGTCTGGGGTAGTGCCGACAGCGATGACGCCTTTATTTAAAGAAGAGGAGGTGATGCCCTGTGTATAAGGGATTTCGATTACCTCGCCGCCCCATTCCTTCATAGCGTCGAATACGTCTTCCCTTATCTTGGCCAAGGGGCCGTGTTTCCAGTCATCGCCATGAATCATATAATCCGGTTTATATTCGCGTAAGTTGTTTACATAGCTCCATTCTTTTTGAGGCACAACTTTCGCAACGCCTTTAATGTTTTCGACCACTTCCTTTCGCTGCTCATAATTCATGTGCGGCAGCCTCTTGTGCTCCGCGATTGCCTCATCGGTTAGTAAACCGACTAAAACATCGCCGTACTTGTCGGCTTCCTTGATAATGTTGATAAGACCGGGATGAATGATATCAGCGGTCATGCCTATGTATATTGTTTTTTTCATTTTAATTCAATCTATGTATTATATTTTTTTCCGCAAATAATAAATCGGTTTCATCGTCTATTTCATACCAAAAAAGATTATCTTCTTTGAGAACATGAATTTTACTGCCTTGCCGCGACATTTCGATCATCGCGTATTCGTATCCGAGTTTTGGCTGCTGCCGCCAAACGCCGCCATACCAATGGCGCATTTTTTGGTATGTGCGATTAGATATTTTGTGAATACCAACGAGTTCTCCCTTGCATTTTTCCCTGATGCCGGCGTCGGTTGTGCAATCCGAAACAATCCCTTCGTCATCGGCAAACAAATAGTAGCCATCCTGCTGCTTTGTAAACGAGGTAACTAACATAGCATCAGAATATTCGCTGTCAATCAATATTAAAAGCGCTTTGCGTTCGTAAATTAAATCGGATTCCAGCAGTAAAAAATCATCATTACCTATCAAATCGGCGCAGCAATATAAAGTGTACATGCTGTTTGTTTCAGCGTATTTGTCGGATTTACAACATACAATTTGAGGATATTTGTTTGCTAAATCTTCGTAGTACGAAGATTGATGTCCGGTACCGATAATGATTTTCTCAATACCGGCGCTAAGCAGGTTTTCTATTGATCTCACAATCATAGGTATACAGCCAACGGAGACAAATCCTTTTGGCTTTGTCTCCGTATGAGCGCCAAACCGGCTGCCTGTTCCCGCGGCCATTATTACGGCTGTTTTTATCATTTCAGTATATCAGCCTCTCTATTTTTGCGATTTTTTTTAAATAATCCCTGAGGATGTCCATTGCGTACATAATGTCCTTTGGGTACAAATTGCCCAACACCGACAACCGAAATGTTTTTTCTTTCGCGCCTTTACCCGGATATATTGTGACCCCGCGTTCATACATATAGTCGTGCATTTGCGTAAAATCATACTCCGGATTTTTAGGCTCTTTTATGGCCAATAAAATACCCGACTGATATTTATCCTCAAGCAAAAATTGAAACCCTAACTTTTTCACTTCTTCCGTCAAGGTTGTATAATTTTCACGATAACGTTTGATTCGCTCAGGAGCTGTTTCTTCGAAAAACAAATCGACGGCTTTTCTAAGCGCGTAAACGATTTGTACCGGAGGCGTAAATTGCATTTGTCCGGTATTGTGAAACCCTTGGTATTGAGCGTATAAATCGAAATAGAAAGAACGCGCGTAATCTTTGGTTTTTTCCAGCAGCGATTTCTTAAATATCACAAAGCTTAAACCGGCCATACCTTCAATACATTTGTTGGATGAGGAAACGATATACTCGGCTTGCCATTTCTGCAAATCAATGGGTAAGCCGGCAAAAGAGCTCATGCAGTCTACAACGATTTCGGCTCCGTTCGAATGTACGATATCGCACAGTTCCTGAACGGGGTTTCTCATTCCTGTTGTTGTTTCATGATCGATAACGGCTACCGTAGTCGGTTTTTCGTTTGCGATGATCTTTTCAATTTCATGAATATCGGGGTAATCGCCGTATGGTATTTTATAAATGATGTGGTCTATTTTGTAACGCCGCGCGATTTCGGCTATTCGCGCGCCATACGCGCCGTTGTCAATCACCAATAGTTTGCCGTCTTGAGGCACGCCCGATGTAATTGCGGCTTCCACGCCTCCCGTTCCCGAAGAGGCAAACAATACTGATGTATAATCGTCGCCCGCATTCACGATTTTCGGCAAATCCTGCTTGATGGATTCCATCAGCAGGCAAAATTCTTCCTCACGGGGACATATATCAGGCGTCACCATGGCAAGTTTTACTTCGTCCGATGTGGTGCCTGGCCCTGGATTAAGTAAAATGTTTCGTTTGATATCGATTGAATTTTTGACAAGTGGTTCCAGATTCATTTTTACATATCCTCTAACGAAAGCGCTTTATATTCAATATGATAATTCGAATAATTACGGGCTATTTCTTTCGATTTTTTTTCAAGTAAAGAGATGTTAATTCGTTTTTTATTTCGCTTTACTTCATAGAAAATCAGTCGCTTCTCCATTTCGTTCAGCGCTACAAGGTCTATTTCAACTTCTCCTTTTTTATCCCAGTAATTTTTTATTTCCGAAAATTGTTTTGTTTCTATGAGTACGGAATTAAAATATTTCTCCAAAATCAAACCGCTGTATGTTTCATAGTCGCGCTCTACAACACCCCGCACATATTCCAAGTTTCCTATTTCGATTGCGCTGCGATATTTGTAAATAAAACGAAACCAAAAAGTCAAAAAAATATCTTCAATCAGGTATTTATTGTTTCGGCTGCCTTCTTTTGCGCCGAAAGGGCGATTGCGTTTTATCAGATGATAATCACTTTCGAGCCGCTCCAAATAGCCGCCCACCGGCATATTCAATACGCTTTCCATTTCCGCTCTATCGGTTTTGGATGACGCGATGAGCGATAGTATTGAAAAATAATTTCCGTGATCTTTTCCAAATTCATCAATCAGAACTGTACGCCCCTCGTCCAGAAAAAACGAGTTTTCTTTAAAAACAGTATCTAAAATCTTTTTTTTTGTAAATGCTTTGTTGATGACGAGCTGCTCTACATATTTTGCGATTCCGCCGGTAATCATATAGAACGCTAAAAGGTCTTCCCGCGAATAATCAGGATGAAAATCGGATAATATTTGTTTCAAAACGCTTACGGTAAAAGGTTTGATTATGATTGTTGATGCAGCCCGGCCATAAAGCGGTTCCTTATTATTTTCGAAAATCCGTTTCATGATCGAATAAATTGAGCCGCAGAATATCAGATTAATTTTTGACGTTTCTTTGTAAGAATCCCAGTAATTTTGAATATCGCTGAAAACAGAGGAATTAATATTCGCGAACTCCTGAAATTCGTCAACAATTAGAGTGAATTGCCGCGATTGCGATTGAATCATCAATGATTTAAACAGTTGAGCAAAGTTTTGAAAATTGCCGAGCGAAACGGATAATTTTTCTTCCACTTCGCGCGTAAACTCCTCGCAAAGCAATACCTCGTTCTTCTTGGCGACAAAAAAATATAACACCGCATTTGACGAAGCAAAGGCATTTTTCAGCAATGTGGTCTTGCCCACTCTCCGTCTTCCCATGAGGATGGTCATTTGAGCGAAACTACCGGAGTTCCCTTCAATTTCTCTCAAAATACCTATTTCGGTTTCTCTATCGTAAAATATCATATCGCGCTAAATACAAACGTGCCGGACATCGAAAAGCAATTATAGCAACCGCTGTTGCTGTAACCCGTGTTTCGTTAATGCTATTTCAAGTCCAGCATAAAATCTTCTTTATTCTCGTGCGTAGTGCGGGTCGGGCGCCCCAAATCATCCCGCGACGCTATATTGATTTTTATCTCCAATAGAGCCGGGCCTTCTTCATCTCTGAAAGTTTCCAAAACTAACTTCAAACCGGCAATATCGGCAGTACTGCGAGCCGTTTTATAGCCGCACCCTAACGCGATACGCGGTATATCAATTTGAAAAGCGACGGTAGGCTGCGCGCCGACGGATTCATGCGCTCCGTTATTGAAAACGATATGCCTGATATTTTTTAGCCCCGAAACGCCGATATTGGTCATAGCTCCCATTTGCATGATGAGAGCGCCGTCTCCATCCAGGCAATATACCAGTCTACCAGGCTTGGATAGCGCAACGCCCATAGCAATCGACATACTATGCCCCATTGAACCTACGGTAAGAAAATCTTTTTCATGACCTTCGCCTTTCAACTCGCGGTATTCGAATAATTCGCGCGATAATTTCCCCGTGGTGGATATAACGATATCGTCTTTCTTCAATGAATCAATCACCGTTCGCAAAGTTTCCTCCCGGCTCATCGTAAAGTTATTGGCCGGTTTATTTTTGAGCTTGTACGATGAAAACAAATCTTTGCGGATGACGGCGGCGCGCGCTGAAGATGTCGATTTGATTTGCGCAAGTAATTGAATGAATTGCTTTTCTGCGATTGTTTCGTCTTCGTCGATTACGATATAAGGAATTTGCATGGCGTCGAACAGATTCAGGGTTATTTCTCCCTGTTTAATGTGCTGCGGTTCATCCTTAACTCCCGGTTCTCCGCGCCATCCTACAATAAGAAGCATGGGTATTCGGTAAACTTTAGGGTCGGCCAGCGAAAGCAGCGGATTTACGGCGTTCCCAATTCCCGAATTTTGCATATAGACTAAAGCCGGTTTGCCGTTTGCCAAGTAATATCCCGACGCGATTGCTACGGCCGCGCCTTCATTTGCGGCGATGATGTGCCTGTCCGCCGGAGCGTGGTCGGTAATATAGGCGCATAAATCCTTCAGCAAAGAGTCGGGAACTCCGGTAAACAAGCCGATTTCATCAGCCAAAAGATCGTATATTTTCTCTGTATTTATCATGAGATGATTTTATGAAGAGACGGTTTTAGATTCCGCTGCCGAAAACTTATAACCATCTCCCATAAACGCTGTTTCGGTACAAGTTTTTCAGCGTTTATTACTTGATTTTCATACTGCCGCTTTTAGTCTGTTATTATTCTTAATAAATTAAGCGTTGATTTTTCAACACTTTTTTGAGTTTTCGATACTTTTTTAAATTTATGGAATCTACATCGGTTTTTGACGATCAGCGTCTTCTTGACGCGCTTGAATGGCATCTCATCATGAATGAGGTTGAATCGAGATGCTTTACATCTGCCGGGAAAAAAGCGGCCTCGCGGTTTCCATCAGGAAAAGATGAAATAATAAAACGCCACAAAAAAATTACCGCGCTTAAAGAGTTGATGCGGCAGGGACATTCGCTTTATTTCGGAGGAATAACCGATATTTTGGATATTTCCGTAAGGGCGGCCAAAAATTCCCTGCTTTTGCTTGAAGAGATAGTCGGTATCAAAAATTTTTTGCTCGGGACTGCGCGCCTGCGTTCTTTTTTGAAAGAACACATAGAGGTATATCCCGTACTGAAAGAAGAGTTTGATCAAATTTTTCCATGCCAAAAACTCGAATCTGAACTTGCTTTATCGCTTACGGATGACGGCGCTTTGAGCGCGGTACGCTACCCTATTCTTTCAAAACTGCGTCTTTCGATTACCTCTGTTCGTTCCGAAACAGAAAAAAAACTGTCGGCCATGGTAAACTCGCCGGCCTTTGAAAAGGTCGTTCAGGAACGTATATTTACAACGGTGAATCAGCGTTGCTGTATTTTGGTAAAAGCCGGCATGAGAGGGCATGTCAAGGGAACCATCCATGATGTTTCGGCAAGCGGCTCAACCTTCTATATTGAGCCTGACAGCGTGAAGGGTTTAAATGATAAATATATTATGTTTGTGCGCGAGCTTGAAAGCGAGACCGAAAAGATACTTGCCTCGCTTTCGTCTCTCATAGGCGAATTTAGCGATGAGCTTGCCGTCAACGCGCATACCGCGGGACGCCTTGATTTTTTCAATGCCGGCGCGCTTTTCAGCGATGCCGTAAGAGGCTCGGCCCCCGAAATAACGGACGAACCTTTGCTTGACCTTAAACAGGCGAGACATCCTCTTCTGGAGCTTATGCAACGAGGCGCTGTGGTTGCCAACGATATAGAACTTGGCAAGGACTATAACTGCCTTATAATATCGGGAGCCAATACCGGCGGCAAAAGCGTGCTTTTGAAAACAGTAGGCTGCGCCGCCTTGCTTGCTCAAATGGGATTGCACATACCGGCTTCACCGGATTCGAAAATAGGTTTATTTTCTCCTATATTTGCCGAAATCGGGGATGGGCAAAATATCCAACAGTCGCTTTCCACGTATTCGGGGCAAATAAGCGCGGCAAACGAAATGCTTGCAAAAGCGACTCCGCAGACTCTTATACTCATAGATGAGGTTATCGCGGGCACAAATCCAAGGCAGGGTGCGGCGATTGCGCAGGCCATACTTGAGGAAATGGCAAACATCGGCTGCCGCGTAATAGCTACGACCCACTATTCCGAACTGAAGGAGCTTGCCTCTTTTTCGGACGCTTTCCGTAATGCTTCCGTGTCGTTTGACCTTGATACGCTGCGCCCTACCTATAATCTTGTCATGGGCCTTGCCGGCGTGAGTTACGCTATTGAAATAGCGAGAAACTGTAATTTAAAAGAGTCAATACTTGCAAGGGCAGCCGGACTCATAGATTCAAGGGAAATATCGCTTGAGGCCGTACTTGAGGAAGCGCAGCGCTTCAAGCGCGAAACAGAAGAAGAAAGGGCGGCGCTTAATTTACAGAAAGAAGAACTGCGGAGGGAGCGCGAAAATTTAAAAGAACAGGAACGCAAACTTGCCGCCCTTTCCCGTGAAATAAAAGAAGGGCGCGGTCTTGAGTTTCTTGCCGAACTTGACGAAATGAAGGCTCAGGCGGCAGCGCGTATTCGTCTTTTGCAAACGAGCGGCATGAAAGAGGCGTCGGGCATACAGGCTGAGGTAAGTTCGCTGCATTCAAGCGTGGTTGAAAAACTCCGTAAAGAGCGCGAGGAATATTTTAGCGTGGCAAACGTTCCGGTAAATCCTCTTGAGGTTAAGCCCGGGGACAGGGTTTTTGCCGCGTCTATCGAAAAAGAAGGGGTTATCGACAGCATAAGTCAGGATATGTCAACTGCTGTGATAATTTTTGGCTCGATACGGGCGCGCTTTCCGTTCAACTCGCTTTATAATCCGGTTAGAGCTCAGGGGGGTAAAAATTTTTCTTCTGCCGCTCAGGTAAAGTCTCCCGGAATAGAGGGCGGGAGTATTCCCGCGGTTGTGCAGACAAGCTATAACACAATCGACCTGCGCGGGAAAAGAGTTGCCGAAGCCATTGATTCTCTTGACAGCGGTCTTGATTCTATGCTTAGAAGCAATGTTGAGATTGTCGTCGTGATACATGGGCATGGAAGCGGCGCCTTAAAGCAATCGGTGAGGGAACATTTAAAAATGTCGGCGTATGTTTCGGATTTCAGGCAGGGCGATTACGGCGAGGGCGGCGACGGGGTTACTATTGTAAAGATGAGGTGAGGCACAAATATCAGGGCATCCTGTTTGGCAAGCGTCAACGGGCACACGGCAGCTGATTACCCGTGATCTTTTTTAGACACTTCCTCTACTTTCTTTTTGATCTCTTCGTATCCCAAACCCTGCGCCATAAGTTCCAGTACATAGCTTTGAACTTCTTTTTTGCCTCTTTCTATACCTTCTTCACGGGCAGCCTCAATTGCGTCTTCTACATTATATTCAAGCAGCATGTTCATAACCTCCGTTGAATTTTGCCTTAAATAGTCGGCTAATATGCCGTTTTCTATGCAATACCTAACGGCTAATTTTACCGCTTCTTCTCGCGAGTACTTTTTTTCGTATCCTCTCACTTTCGCGATAAAAGTTGCATAACCGTTTAAGGTGCTACTCTTGTGTTCCAAGCCGGGATTACATCCTTTGTTAATATTCAGAATTCTTATTATCAAGTCAAGAGATTATATGTGCGACTTTTTGTAATTCGCACAAAAAGTCGCGCAAAAAAGCGACCTCTCAAACGCCGAGAGGCTCGCGGGCAGAAGCTATCTCGCCCGCCCACACCAG
>Ga0082212_10006345_pt1 | contig 15916 bp, 18 predicted proteins | sample TergutNt197P3_FD_71548 | JGI IMG/M metagenome (GOLD analysis project Ga0082212, IMG submission 71548) | Neocapritermes taracua P3 segment gut microbial communities from Petit-Saut dam, French Guiana - Nt197 P3 | ecosystem: Host-associated > Arthropoda: Insects > Digestive system > Gut ... | reverse complement strand
GGAAAAAATAGCCACACAGTCCTATGACAGATTTGATACCGGTAAATGGTCATACTACATTGGCGAAAAAGAGGTATCGGAAAAAGAGTTTGAACAATTCCTCAATATACTTGAAGAAAGCAGCGCCGTTTGGCACGAATTTACTACCAACAATATTCTTTTACATTTCTAATCATGTTTCATTCAATAAATCTTAAAAAGACACTCTTCACTTTTTTGATAACCACCGCACAACTGTTGGTTTTGTTTGGGCAGCCATCTGTCCAAAACGACATTACCCTGCTTACCCATACCCTTGTGGGCTTAATTCCGAGCATAACAGGGGAGGTTGGAAAGCCCGATAAAGTGGGAGAGAACTTTTTCTTCCGCACATTCCAAGTTGAAGAAGGCCTAACAGCAACCTTGCAGGTTTACAGGTATAAACGCCCCGCCGCCGATACCGATTGGCTCTTTGTATCACACAAACTACACGAGGTTGCCCCTGAATCTTTCCTTAACTGTTATGCACTCAACCGCCAAACAGGGGCCATTACCCAAATCGAACTCCCTTTTGACATACCCTCACCCTCCCGTTTCAATAAAGAAGAATATGATGAAAATCAGGACTACCATCGCATCGAATACACTATTTCTGAAAATGGAAATGTGCTCATATTGGCCTCGCCTGGGATGGGGAGTTATTGTGTAATGCTACTCAAATGGGATGGCAAAAGCAACTTTTCCCTCTTCAAACGGTCAAGTTACGATAGTTGGATGGAAGTCGATGACAACTATCCGGATTCCGATTTATATATACAAAACGTTATCCGCCCTAATGTTCAGCGCATCAACACCACTTCAACATGGGATTTTATCGAAGAAAAAGAGCATTTCGATTTTTCGATAGAAGGCGCATCGCTCACCTACTACTACTCTGCAAGAATTCTCGAAAAAATTGTGGCCAAAATTTTTGACCAAACGGGTTCAAAAACGGTTGAATTCTTTTTCCTTAATACAAAGTTATCGTTTGTTTACGAAGTAACCACGTTTAAATCTGGAACCAAAACGGAACGCAGGTGGTACCTCAATGGCGGCTACATCATTCGAGGCATTGGTGATAACGGTGTTAAACTCAGCTTTGATCAAATGAATCAAGAGTTTTGCAACCGTGATAATGGGACTTTTGGACTTTTTCTTTCCATCATTGAACATTAATATCCGTAGAGCTTTTTTGAGCTATCTTTGTCACATATTTTTATCACATCATAGCTATGAAACATTTTTTTTCACTTCTCACCATCTCCTTGATCTTTTTCGTAACAGCATCAAGCGCACCGGCACAACTCAAACAAACTGTTCAACAAACCACCCCTTCAACCAATCAAAGCTCACCTCAACCACAATCAACCTTTGACAACCCCTCAACTTCGGCCTCCTCCGATTGGTTAACCACCCCTTCGGGCATAGAAGTCAGAATAAGCGGAACCATAAGCGACAAAAACTTTCGTTCAGGACAAACAGGTAAAGTAGAGTTCAACCGCTTCCCTTCCACGGTCGCTGAGTGGAAAGAGGTTCGTGAACTCATTGGAAGAGAGTTGCATGGTGCCGTTGCACTGCAACTGATGGTGTCGGAGGTATATCAAAAAAACTTCAACGCGGGAAAAGAGTGTGCCAACCTCAACGCCGTTACCTCAACAGCACCGGGTGTTCTTAGACGTCTTGATGACCTCTATCGTTACGATCCCACCCGCCCCTATCAGGCTGCAGCCTACCTCACAGGAGCAGATTGGAGTAACGGTTACAACCCCACCAAGCCCTATACCATTGAGTTTAGGGTGGGCACCAATAACAGAAGCCAGTATTCAAACACCTATCAGTCAGATGTGTTCAGTTTTCAGATAAAATCCAATGGGCACGAAGGCAACAATGGATGGCAACCTGTTTCCGTTGTAAAGACCATGAAACCGGGGCAACCGGGCGAAAACGGCGCCTTTTACATCATCACCGAATGTTCTTCCATCTATTTGAGGTGTAAAGAAGCCTCTTTTACCGTTCCGTTCAAAGGGCTTGACTAAAGGGCGCTTCTAAAAAAACCAAAATCAAGGCTTAGGCAAATAACTACACATCTTAGTGTAAAGATGACAGCCATCCCCATTAAAATGTGGATTGATGCTCCCGAAGAGGGTGCGCTTAAGCAGGCGATCAACCTTGCCAACCTCCCTTTTGCCTTTGGCCATATTTGCCTGATGCCCGACACGCACGAAGGGTACGGAATGCCCATAGGCGGGGTAATGGCTGCCAACAACGTGATTGTGCCCAATGCCGTGGGGGTGGATATTGGCTGCGGGATGTGCGCCGTAAAAACAAACGTATATGCCAATGGTTTGGAACGCAAGCAACTAATCCGAATCATGGAGGGCGTGAGGGAACTTATTCCGTTGGGGTTCAACCACCACAAAGAGCGGCAAAACGAATCGCTGATGCCTCAAGTTTACCATCTTGACAACATGGTTGTTGTTAAACGCCAATATCTTGCAGCACTCAAACAGTTGGGCACCCTTGGCGGCGGCAACCACTTTATTGAACTCCAACGCGACCCCAACGGATTTCTATGGATGATGGTACATTCGGGCAGCCGAAACTTTGGATTGCAGGTGGCAGAGCACTACAACAAAGTGGCCAAAAAGTTGAACCAAGCCTATTTTTCTTCCGTAAACCCCAAAGCCGATCTCGCTTTTTTGCCTTTTGAGACCGACGAAGCACACGCCTACTATCAAGAGATGAATTATTGCGTAGAATTTGCCCTTGCCAACCGCAAATTGATGATGGAGCGCATTCAGCAAGTGGTCTCCTCCACCCTCAGCCAAGTAGCATACGATTCGATGATCAACATTGCCCACAACTACGCCGCGTGGGAAACCCACTATAACACCAAAGTGATTGTACACCGCAAAGGAGCCACTTCGGCCAAATTGGGCGAAACAGGAATTATTCCCGGTTCTCAAGGCACCAAATCGTATATTGTAGAGGGACTTGGCAACCCTGAAAGTTTTATGAGCTGTTCTCACGGTGCGGGACGGGTGATGAGTCGTACTGCAGCCATCCGCAATTTAGACTTGGAAACCGAAAAACGCAAATTGGACGATTTGGGAATTCTCCACTCCATACGAGGAAAATCGGATTTAGAAGAGGCCTCATCTGCCTACAAAGATATAACTCAAGTGATGGCATCTCAAAGCGACTTAGTGAAGGTATTGGTAGAACTTAGCCCGTTGGCGGTGATTAAGGGGTGATTCATCCCTCAAACTACTGCAAAACAGAATTGATACAAAAACAAGACTATGATTACCTTTGCCAACCTAAGAAAAACAAAACGCTATGCTCAATTTTGCCGCCCTTGACTTTGAGACCGCCAATCACGCCCCATCAAGCGTATGCAGCGTGGGCATTGTTATTGTGCGCAATGGCTGGATAGAAGAGAAAATATACCGCCTCATCCGTCCCGAACCGGAGTGGTACGCATGGTGGAACACACAGGTGCACGGACTCACTGCCGCCGATACCGAATACGCAAAGGTATTCCCGCATGTATGGGCAGAGATCGAACCCCAAATAGCCGGTTTACCCTTAGTCGCCCACAACAGCCCCTTTGACGAAGGTTGTTTAAAAGCGGTATGCCGCGTGTATCAAATGGATTATCCCGATTATCTCTTTTACTGCACCTGTAAAGCCTCGCGAAAAACCTTTGGGAACCTCTTGCCCAACCACCAACTCCATACCGTTGCGGCGCATTGCGGATACAATTTGACCCATCACCACCACGCTTTAGCCGATGCCGAAGCGTGCGCGGCGATTGCGCTAAAGATTTTATAAAGAAAACTTGCAATGGATTTTGAAAAAAAATAGACTATGTTTGCAATGGATTTTGAAAATGAATTACATTAATAGAAATATAGACAGCGAATTAGAAAAAAAGGGCATCGTCAAAGAACAGAAAGCCCCAATTCAGGAATTTTCTCGTTATCAAAAAAAAAAGGCAGAAGTGGATTACGTCATCCGGATGGGAGAAAAAATTATCCCTATTGAAGTAAAATCGGGAACAATGGGCAAGATGCAAAGTATGCATCTGTTTATCAAAGAAAAACAAGTGGAGTACGGTATCCGAACCTCGCTCGAAAACTTTTCGATATACAATCAAATCAAGGTCTATCCGTTGTATGCCATTGGAAACGTAAAGAACTGCAAGTAGCGCACTATTCAAATCACAAAGTGAACAACTATGGAACAAATACAACATTTACTCACAGAAGTGTTGATCAAAACCCGTAAGTATGAAGAAGTATTAGATACAACCTGCGGAAGATTCAATATGTTTAAAATGTGTGGCGTTAATCACTACGAAAATACTCATTCAAAGATTCTTGCCGAGTTTTTAAACCCCAAAGGATCACACTCTTTACAATCAAAATTTTTAGAATCTTTTATAGAAACTATAGGCGATGATTTTACCATCGAACATTTCAACTGCAAAGAGGCAACCGTAAAAACCGAACACTCCATAGAGGATGGACGGATAGACATTTTGATCAAAGACAACCAAAACAAGGTTATCATCATCGAAAATAAAATTCATGCGCCCGACCAGCAGAAACAGTTGATTCGCTACAACAATTACGCCCAACAATATGGCAAGGATAAGGGCAATTACCAAATTATCTACCTTTCCCTGTTTGGCGATCCAGCGTCTGAACAGAGCAGTCAGGGCGTAACATACACTCCTATTTCTTATAAAACGCACATTATTGAGTGGATGGAAAAAAACCTCTATCTATCTGTGCGTTTTCCCATGGTCAGGGAGACTATAAATCAGTATATCAATCATTTAAAATCACTAACGAATCAAAATATGAATAGAGAAATGATACAATTGTTGGGGAAACCTGAAAATATAGAGAGCGTTTTCCTAATTAACGAGAGTATTGACCAAGTTAAGGATTATGTGGTAACCAATCTATTCTTGCCTCAATTGACAGAAATGTGTAAGGAGTTGGGGCTTGAACATTGTTCAAACGAACAGAGCTACCTCAAACAAGGCGCTCGGTTCGTCATAAGCAATCCAAAATGGAGCTATTTTGACCTCTTTTTTCACTTCAATAACGCAGGAATGGGAAATTTTGTTTACGGTATCATTGCCAAAATTGTTGATGCAAATCCCCAAAAACATGAAACATATAAAAAATTACAAAAACGTCTCCCTCTTCCCGTTTGGCATCCCGTAGAAGATACTATGAATATTCATACACAATTTCCTGAGCATGCTCACTGGGAAAAAGAGGCAATGATGGCAATCCATAATGGGAAAATGGTTGAAATGTTCAAGGAAACAATCAAGAACCTACAAAACAAAATTAAAGATTTGGATACGTATATGTAAATGATAAATTACCCAATAAAATTATCACTCATGAAAAAACAAGACCTTGAAAGCATTATCGCCAAGTACAGAAAATTCGCAGGCTCGCTTCTGAATGATGAAGAAGCAAGTGAGTATTACCGTTTTGCCGATTATGTTGAAGACTATTTAGAACAGTTTGAAGATCACGAATTTTACGAAACAGAAGAAGATTTGCTTCGAGATTTCAATGAGGCAGAATCGGAAATTGACCCTCTATGGGAAGATCTGTATCCCATAGACGATGACGATAATTCTATGTAATTATCAAAATTACCATGAAAACGCGTAAAAGCAGTAAAGAAAAAACCGCCACCCTCTTCAATCGTTACGTGTGGTTGGTTGATTTAGTTTACCGTTCCGGAGGGATCACTTTTGAAGAGATCAACAGGCGCTGGTACAAAGCATCGCTCAATGAGGAGGGAGAAGAGTTGCCACTACGCACTTTCCATAACCACAGGGCTGCCATAGAAGAGATGTTTGACGTGATGATCACCTGCAACAAGCGAGACGGATACAAATACTATATTGACAATTCGGAGGATATGGAACGGGGAGGCGTGCGTACATGGTTGCTCAATACATTTTCCATCAATAATTTAATAAACGAATCTCACAAACTCAAGCGCCGCATTCTGTTTGAACATATTCCATCGGGCCAGCGATACCTCGCCCCCATCATTGAGGCCATGCGCGATCAACTCACCCTTACAATAGGCTACCAAAGTTTTGGGCGCGATGAACCTAACTCCTTTGAAATAGAGCCATTTTGTGTCAAAATATTCAAACAACGGTGGTATGTGGTGGCAAGAAGCCCCTATAAAAAAGCCCTCCTCATTTACGCCCTTGACCGAATCCAACATCTGCAAATAACAGAAAAGCCCTATAAGTTTCCCCAAGATTTTCAACCGGAAACCTTTTTTGAATACGCTTTTGGAATTATGGTGGAACAAGAGGTAAAACCCTGTTTGGTTCGCCTGAAAGTGCGGGGAAATCAACGAAAATACCTGCGATCCCTTCCATTGCATCCCTCGCAGGAAGAGGCCAATATTACCGAAAATGATTCCGTTTTTACCTATTACCTTGCCCCCACTTATGACTTTAAACAGGAAATATTGGCTCAAGGCGAACATATACAGGTACTGGAACCCGAATGGTTTGCAAAGGAGATCAAGGAGAGCCACAAGGCAGCCTTGGATCTGTATGAATGATTCGGATTTTGGAAGTAGCGCGTGGTTGTTAAAACAGAAATCCCGTATTGATATACAAACTCCCTTTTCCGTCCTGTTTGTCAAAGGGCTTGGCATAGTCTATGGCGATGATGAAGTTTTGGTTAATGCCAATGCGGAATCCGGCGCCTGCGGCTGAGTGAAAGCGATCCGATTTGCTGGTATTGACGTATGTGTCATACTCCATCTTGGATATGAGGTAGGGATCATCAATAACGCCGGTTGCAAATTGCCGGAACGAAATATCATAATTCCGTGTCACCATCCCCCCATCCAAAAAGGCGTTTAACCCCAAATAGACATTCTGCTTGGCAACATGAAAACGGGCAAATTTCCATCGGAACTCGGCATTGAGAAAAGCTACGTCAAGCCCCTGTATCCTGTCGCGCATGATGCCGCGCACGGTGCGGTAGCCCCCGATGCCGTCTTTATCAAACTCTTTTCCAATGACACTGAACACAGGCATGATGTAGTAGGGCAGATAGTTCCCAATGCTCCCCTGATAGTTCAGGCGATAGGCAAAGGTAAGGTGCTCTTTTACCAAAGGCAGGTAGTGACGGAAAGTGAGCATATAGCGGGTATATCCATGGGTAGTCCCCAAAAAGTTGGGAGCAAGGGTAACGTTGGCTTCCGCCCAGATCCCGTTAGAAGGAGAGGCTTCAAAGTCGCGGGTGTCGTACTTCAAGCCCAAACGCAGGGCGCTGGTATTTCCTCCCTCTTTTTCCTCTTGTGAGATGATGCCCCAGTTGATATACTTTTCGTAAAGGGTTTCCTCCCAAAATTTTTCCTCCTCCTTTTTCCCTTTATTTATTTTTTCTAAATTCACAGGGTTATATTTGTAGCGACTAAAGTAGTATCCGGCTTGCCAAAAGAGTTTGTTGTTCCAAAGATTCCCCACAAAGTCGGCTTTTACAGAAAAAGCGTTACGTTCAACCCTGTAAAAAGGGGTTAGTTCGTCTATATCATAATACGATTGATAGCCGTTGTATCCGTAAAAATCCATGGCTTTATCAAGAACAAGGGTGGTGGCAAACGACATCCGAATGTTGGGAATAAGGTGCTTGGCGTCATAAGTCAAGAAGTATTGCTGTGTTCCTTTTGTGTAAGCCGATGCCTCTATATACCATTCCTGTCGGGGATGAGGATAGCGTGATCCATCGCCAAAATCGTAGAGATTAAGCAAAGCGCCGTATTGAAATCCCTTATCCTGGTCAAAAGCCACCACCGGAAGGGGCCCAAAGGAGATCCCCTTTTTGATAATATCTTCGCTTTGCGCCTGCGCTCCATACACAGAAAAAGCAAGAATCAATAACAATAATAATTTCTTCATAATATGGTTCAAGTGATTAATTGAGTAGTTAATATTTTGATATTTTTGAATTGTTTACGTAAATCTCTATGAATTAAAAATTTAATGTCAGAAATAAATCGTCTCCACAATCGAAGATATTCATGCAAATAGAAAAAGGAGGGGAGAAACAAAAGAACAAACCCTACGCCCCACATCCAGGGGAGAGTGGCGAAGAGGCAAGCGCATCCCGTCAAGAGGAGGAGGGGAAGGAGCAGGATTGAGATTAAAAAGCGCACGGTATTGTGAAATGCCTTGTCCTCGAACTTTGAACAAAGAAAGACCGAAAGCAAAGTTACCGGAGCGGTGGCCATAAACGAGAAGATAAAGTAGGGAAGACCCAAGATGAGGAGAAAGAATTTCCCTGTGACAGATGAGCGGATATGCGGTATAAATAACGATTCGATTCCAATACCCAACGCCTCTCGTTGGCGGGCAAAATCGTCTGCCAGACGGAGCAATCGTTGTGTTTCCTCAGGGTTTGATTCTAAAAAGGAGTTCACGACCTGTACTGTTTTCTTTGCTGCAAGAAGGCGACTCATCAATGAATTCTTTTCCAATTTCAAACTTTGTTGTTGCTCTTTTCCATATAGTTGAGCGAGAGCAAAGGTGGAAAGGTACCATAGATCGTCTTTTATATGCAAAATGAGATCTTTCATTCTTTGGGAGAGATTGTCTCTCAAAGAATGAATCTGTTGAGGAACAGTCATATTGCTATTCTCTCGAACAAATTGGGTGACGTTTATGGGCTCTCCAATCTGAACTAAAATAGAGGAACGATACCTGAAAAAATGGCCGTACTCAACCCCCACCGGAACTAGATAAACAGGCATCTTATCTCCAAAAGTGTCGTTAGCTTGCAGAGCGATTCTAAAAATTCCCTTTACCAAGGGCATCAAACTGTGCATAGCGCGATGCGTCCCTTCGGGCAAGATGCAAAAGGGAACCCCATCTTGCAGCACATCTACCACAATATCGCTAATCTCTTCATTCTTGGCCAATGTTGCGACTCCGTCTCTTTTCCGATGAATCGGCAACATTTTCAAGAATGTTAAAAATTTTAAAATCAGTGGATTTCGAAAAATATCGGCTCTTGCTACAAATACTTTAGCATTTTGGTCAATCGCCAGAACTGCAAGAGGATCCATGAGGGTGTTCACGTGGTTGGGCGCATAGATAATGGCTCCGTCACGAGGGATATGCTCCTTTCCCCAATACTCAACCTTTCGATACGCCGACTTAAACATAAAGTCAACATACCATCGTAGTGTAAAGTAGAGCCGATTCTTATCGTGAATCCTCTTTGCCATACGTATCAATAATCTATATTTTCCCCATCAAACTATAAACTGTCAAACTATCGCGGAGCGCGTCGAGACCAGTAAAACGAAATCCCAAGTCCCGCAATTATATGCCATATTCCCCACCATGCCGTTACAAAGAGCATCCCTCCAATGGCAAGGTCGGGAGGGAATATCTTGGGATTAAAGAGCAAAACCAATCCCAACCCTGAGTTTTGGATGCCTGTTTCAATGGTAAGGCTTCTTCGGTCTATTTCAGGCAGTTTAAATAGAGTAGCCATTCCAAAACCTGTGCTCAAAACGGAGAGGTTGTGGACAAAGACCAGGAAAAAGACAAAGAAGATGTACTTTAAGAAGAGACTGAAGTTGTTGCTGAAAGCCATTACCACCATTACAATAAAGAAGATGATGGAGAAGTATTGCATCGGTTTTTTTAACTTTTCCGCTACTTTGGGCAGGAATTTGACAGTGAGTATTCCCAATATCAATGGAACGCCAAGCAGCAGGAATACCGTTTCAAACATTTGCCAATTGTCAATGTGCAAAACCTGCAAGGCATTTTGGGCGTGATTGTTTATGTAATTAACGTAAAAGCCGCCCCATAAGGCAAAGTTAAAGGGGGTAATAAAGGTGGATAAGGCTGTACTTATGGCTGTTAAACTAATGGAGAGTTCGGCGTTTCCTTTGGAGAGTTGCGACATAAAGTTGGAAATATTCCCTCCCGGACATGCGGCCACCAAGATCATTCCCATGGCTACCATAGGCGTAATCCATTTATTTAAAAGGATTACCAACAAAAAAGTGACGGCAGGAAGAGCTACCACCTGCGTAAAGAATCCCACCAAAATGGATTTGGGATACATCAGCACATTTTTGAACATTTGTGCGCGAAGTCCTAAGGCTACCCCAAACATCACAAAGGCCAGAACGATATTTATGACAAACATTCCTCCTGCGGAGAAGTTGATCCGCACAGTGTCTAACATTGATAGTTGTTCGTACATACTAAAAGAATTAGGAATTGAGAATTAGGAATCGGGGTTGGTAATCGTTACATATATCCGAATTGTTTGAGGCGTTTTTGGTGTTCTCTCCAATTGGGGACTACCTTCACAAAGAGTTGTAAAAAGACTTTTCTCTCAAAGAATGCCTCCATATCAATACGCGCCTGTGTTCCGACCTTTTTGAGCATGCTTCCGCGAGACCCGATGATAATGCCCTTTTGAGACTCCCGCATAACGTTGATTACCGCCTCAATTCGATAAATTTCAGGCTGTTCAATAAAGGCCTCTATCACTACTTCGGTGCAGTAGGGGACCTCTTTGTCGTAGTTGAGCAAGATCTTTTCGCGAATGATTTCCGAAGCAAAAAAACGGAGGTTACGGTCGGTAAAGTGATCTTTTTCGAACCATGGAGGAGAGGGGGGGAGGAGGGCAATAATGCGGTTGAAGAGGTTGTCAAGGTTGAACTTTTCCAATGCGGATGTCGGAAAAATTTCAGATTTGGGGAGAAGGGCGCTCCATTGTAATACCAACTGCTCTAATTGTTGTTGATCAGTAAGATCGACTTTGTTTATGACCAAGAGTACAGGAGAGTCAATGCGCTGCAACTTTTCGATATACTCCACATTTTTGTCGCTTGTTTCCACCACATCCGTTACATAGAGCACAATATCGGCATCTCCAATGGCCATATCCACAAACTCCATCATGCACTCCTGCAACTTGTAGTTGGGACGAAGAATCCCCGGTGTGTCGGAATAGACAATCTGATAATTATCGCCGTTTACAATCCCCATAATGCGGTGACGGGTAGTTTGCGCCTTCTGGGTGACAATAGATAAACGTTCGCCCACAAGGGCATTCATTAAAGTTGACTTGCCCACATTCGGATTTCCGATGATATTTACAAATCCCGAACGGTGAGCAGTCTGTTTACTCATAGGAACCCATCTTTAGCATTGCTATCTCTTTGGGAGTGAGAAAACGCCACGCACCGCGGCGAAGCCTTTTCTTGGTGAGGCCGGCAAAGTAAACGCGGTCTAACTTCTTGACTTCGTAGCCAAGATGCTCAAACATTCTGCGAATAATTCGATTACGCCCCGAATGAATCTCCACGCCAATCTTCTTCTCATTCTCTTCTACATAACTGATTTCATCCACGTGTGCAGGCCCGTCCTCCAATTCAATTCCTTTGGCTAACGCCTCCATGTCGGAGCGCTTTAAATTTTTGTCCAAATCAACCTGATAGATCTTCTTGCGGTTGTAGGAAGGATGAGTCAGTTGTTCGGTGAGGGCTCCGTCGTTGGTAAGGAGGAGAACGCCGGTGGTGGACTTGTCCAATCGTCCAACGGGATAGACCCTTTGTTCACACTTTCCGGCAATGAGGTCAAGTACCGTTTGTTCGGCGTGAGGGTCTGTGGTGGTGGTGACAAAATCTTTGGGTTTGTTCATCAAGATATATACTGTTTCCTCTCCCAGGAGCCGTTCTCCATTGTAGCGGATGTCGTCAGTTTTCTTTACACGGACTCCCAGTGTGGTAACCACTTCTCCGTTGACGGTTACCAAACCGGCCGTGATAAACTCGTCTGCCTCCCGACGGGAGCAGAGCCCTGAGTTGGAGAGGAATTTGTTGAGGCGCATTTCGTCCTTTTCAAAGACAGGATTGGAGCGCTCTTTGGTTCGAGATGATTCAACAGGGCGACTTTCGGAGAACGCTCTGTCTTTTCTTGGGCGGAGTTTCTTTTGCCTGTTGTCATCCTGATCAAAGAAAGAGGAGTGACGGGGTCTCTGCGGGTCAATACGCTCTCCGCGCTGTGGGTACGGCGGGCGATTTCCTCTTGGACGATCGCCGTCTTGTCTGAATGGACGGTCACCTCTTGGACGGTCGCCTCTTGGCCTGTCGCCGTCCGGTCTGAATGGACGATCGCCTCTTGGCCTGTCGCCGTCCGATCTGAATGGACGATCGCCTCTTGGCCTGTCGCCGTTCGGTCTGAATGGACGGTCGCCTCTTGGTCTGTCGCCGTCCGGTCTGAATGGACGGTCGCCTCTTGGTCTGTCGCCGTCCGGTCTGAATGGACGGTCGCCTCTTGGTCTGTCGCCGTCTTGTCTGAATGGGCGGTCACCTCTTGGACGATCGCCGTCTTGTCTGAATGGGCGGTCACCTCTTGGACGATCGCCAAAAGGTCTGTCACTTCTGTTTTCTTCGTTTGATCCTCTTTCCCGTCTCGGAGAGAATGTTTGCTGTGGTGCGCGATGGTTGTCTCTTGTGTGAGACGCAAACCCGCGTGGGGATTTTTTTTCTGTCATTTTTATAAATTTCGGCTGCAAAGGTACGCTATTATATTAAATTTTCCTACTTTTACGGGCTAAAACATACTCTACCCGCATGAAGCGCCCCCGTTTTTTTATCGTATCTCCACTCTTTAGAGAAAACCTGAATGTAGCGTTAACTTCGGTAAAAACAAATAGATTAAGGTCCATCTTAACTATCCTGATTATTGCTGTTGGAATTACTGCTTTGGTTGGGACTCTTACCGCTATTGAGGCTATCGGAGGCTCCGTGAGCGATAGTTTCAGGAGACTTGGCGCTGCTTCGTTTACAATCCGTTCCCGTTATGCTACCGCTTCAGGAAGCGAGTCACGGGCAAGAGTGAGAAATACGCCCACCATCACCTATTTTCAGGCGATGGAGTTTGTGGCTAACTACCAAGAACCGGCGTGGGTATCTGTGTCAACAACAGCACAAAATGGAGCGGTTATCAAGTATGAGTCAGAAAAAACGAATCCTACCATCGAAGTAATAGGTATTGATCCCAATTATTTGTTGATCAGTGAACTTGCTTTGAGTTCCGGAAGAAATATCGGAGATCATGACCTCTCTTTGGGAAATTTTGTGGCGATTGTGGGAAGCGATATCGTTGCGCTCTTTAAGGGTAAAGATCCGTTAGGTCTGTTTATCAACATTAACGGGATTCGTTATATGGTAGTGGGTGTATTACAGTCGAGGGGCGGCGGTTTTGGCGGAGGCCCCAATTCGCAAGTTTTGATTCCGTTGACCAATGCTCGCGCTACTTTTGGTACCGCTACGCAAAACTACAGGATTGTGGTGATGCCTCATAACCCTGAAGATCAGGAGCGTACCATGGGAGAGGCAGGAGTGTGCTTTAGAGCAATTCGCCGTTTGTCTCCTATGGATCCCAACGATTTCAGAATTGTCCGAGCAAATTCTGCACAAGAGTCAATGAATGAGATTAGGGGCTATATTACGATTGTGGCCTTTTTCATTGGAATCATCACGTTGCTGGGTGCTGCCGTTGGGCTGATGAACATCATGTTAGTTTCTGTAAATGAGCGGATTCGTGAAATTGGCACCCGCAAAGCCATGGGCGCCACCCCTCAAACCATCAAGCAACAATTTCTGATGGAATCGATTGTCATTGGACAGTTAGGAGGCATTTTGGGGATCATTCTTGGCGTTTTGGTTGGAAATATTACAGCGCTCATCATTAAGATCCCCTTTGTAATGCCGTGGATATGGATGGCGGTGGGTATCACCATTTGCTTCATTGTGGGTATTGCTTCGGGTTATTTTCCTGCCGTCCGCGCTTCGCGCCTCGACCCCATTGAGGCTTTGCGTTATGAATAAAATCGGCTTATAGAGTTTGGAAGTTCACTACTTCAATACAAAGAGGTATGTGATGGTGCCCTCCTGAACTATGGGAGCAGTGCCGCTTGTATTAAATTTTGCAAGTTTGGCGGCTTCGACTGCGGCATCCCAGAGTGTTCTGTCTTGAACAGTAGTGCCTGTCTGGGTCACATTGGCGTTTGTCACTTTTCCGTATTGATCTACCGAGATGCGTACAATAACGGTTCCTCCTATGTTTGCTTTATTGTATTCGGGTAGTGGCAGTGCGCCATCGCTTGTACGCCCTTGAAGACGGGCAACAGGGGTGCCGTCCGGATTCCCTTCGCGGGTGTTTCCGTCCGGCGCGCCTGCTTGCATGGTAGCGCCGACTACGCGGCTACTCTGCTCGGCAAGGGAGTCTCCCGTATCTCTGCTTCTGAAGAGAGCGCGCTCGTTAATGGGTTTTGGAGGCTCAGGTTCAAAGAGCGCCACATCTCCGCTCTCTCCCAGCGTGCTCTGTTGGGTGCGTGCTTGGCTTAGCACCTCTTCAACATGGGTTGCCTGCTGCACCAACCTCATCTCCTGATTCGGGTCGGGCATAAGCGCACGTGGCTCCTCTCCGGGGATGGCATGCGGAATGATAGGGGGAGTTGGTTCCAACATCAATTCTACCAAAATTCCTTCGTTTTGCGGAATGGGATAGATTGTGCGGAAACCGGTGGTAAAGAAAAAGAGCGCAACCACCAAATGAAACAGCAGGGCGATACCTCCGCCGATCAGCCTGCCTTGCCGTTCTATCTTTGTATGGAGCCAATTTACCATCCAACCATCCACTGCTATTCCGGTGCAGTGGCTATGAGAACTTTGTATTGATTGCGTTTGGCAATATTCATCACCTGCACCGCCTGTTCTATTGGAATGGTTAAGTCGGCGTAGATTATGATAGTAGGATCATCGCTGTCGCGAAGTTTTTGTTGAACAGCCGGTTCGATTTCACGAAAAGAGACAGGCACGGGATTTCCGTCAATGTGGTAGGTAAAGCGATTTTGCTCGGGATAGTGTTTGATAGAGACACTCACCATCGGTTTTGCCGTTACCTGATTGGTGCTCTTTGGAAGCAGTAATTTCAGCGCATTGGGATTTACCAATGTAGAGGTAATCAAAAAGAATATGAGCAGCAGAAATACAATATCGGTCATGGAGGCCATGCTGAAAGAAGGATCCGTTTTGGTGGTTCGTTTGAGTGCCATGGGTGTTCTCCTCCTATTTTTTGGAACCTTTTTCCTGAATCACTTCCATAAAATCAATCATATTGCGCTCTATGGTGTGCATAATGCTGCCTATGCGAGCGTTCAGATAGTTGTACCCAAAGTAGGCGATAATTCCCACAATTAATCCGGCAACAGTGGTTACCATAGCGGTGTAAATTCCGCCCGATAATAGCGTAATATCAATGTTGTTTCCCGCTTGAGACATATTGTAGAAGGCTTGTATCATGCCAATTACCGTGCCCAAGAAGCCGAGCATGGGAGCGCCCCCTGAAATGGTGGAGAGCATGGGTAATCCCCGTTCTAACCGGGCAATCTCAAGATTCCCCACATTCTCCAGTGCAGCCTGAATATCGCTGAGGGGGCGATCTATTCGCTCCAACCCTTTCTCTACAAAACGGGCGGTTGGAGAGGTCTCCATTTGGCAGAGGTGTTTGGCGGAGGATATTTTTCCATCAACAATAAAATCGCGAATGTTATTCATAAAGTGTACATCCTGTTTGGAGGCTTTACGAATCGTCCACCATCGTTCTCCAATGATATAGAGGGAAATAACAGATAGCAACAGGAGTGGGAGCATTACCCATCCCCCCTTGATTGCCATGCTGATAAGCGATACAGAAGTGGGTTCGTACAAGGTAATGGCTTCGGTGTCAATTTGTAGAAATGGAAAAATCATTTTTGTAGTGTTAATGGTTCAAAGAAAAAGTGCA
>Ga0082212_10006344_pt1 | contig 15917 bp, 12 predicted proteins | sample TergutNt197P3_FD_71548 | JGI IMG/M metagenome (GOLD analysis project Ga0082212, IMG submission 71548) | Neocapritermes taracua P3 segment gut microbial communities from Petit-Saut dam, French Guiana - Nt197 P3 | ecosystem: Host-associated > Arthropoda: Insects > Digestive system > Gut ... | reverse complement strand
GGAGCCGGCTTGGACACTATTGACGTGGAGGCGGCCCGGGCCAGGGGCATAACCGTGTTGAATACCCCCGGCCAGAACGCGGGCGCTGTGGCTGAACTGGTCCTGGGCCTCATGTTGGCCCTGGCCCGCCGCCTTGTGCCGGCTCACGCCGCGCTTACGGCCGGCCGCTGGGAAAAGAACCGTTTAAGCGGTTTTGGTTTTGAACTGGGCGGCAAAACCCTGGGCTTGGTCGGCTTCGGGGCCGTGGGCCGGCGGGTGGCCGCCCTGGCCCGGGGCTTTAATATGGAAGTCCTGGTCAACGACCCCCTGGTGCCGGACGAGGCCGCTTTCGCCTCTGGGGCTCGTCCGGCCGGCTGGCCGGAACTTCTGGCCGCCGCCGATTTCCTGAGTCTCCATCTGCCCCTGACTCCCGAGACCCGGAACCTCATAAGCCGCGAGGTCATCTTCAACGGCCTCAGGCCAGGGGCCGTGCTCATAAACTGTGCCCGGGGCGGCTTGGTGGACGAAGCCGCCCTGGCCGAGGCCCTGGCCCAAGGACATCTGGCCGGCGCCGGTCTGGACGTTTTTGAAAAAGAACCCCCGAATGCGGACCATCCCCTCCTGGCTTTGGAAAACGTCGTCGTAACCCCCCACCTGGGGGCGTCCACGGCCGAGTCCCAGGTCAACGTGGCCCGCTCCATTGCCGCTCAGATGATAGAATATCTCCGCGGCTAAAGGATGGCATGAGCGAGTCTCCCCAGGTTCAGGACGAAGCCGGGGCCGGCCGGAGCTTTGAAGCTGATTCCGCCGACGCGGCCGGGATCAGGCCGGCTGATTTCGCCGTCTGCCGGGAACTGGCCAGGGAAATAGGCCGGCTGCTGAATGGTTTCGTTCCCCCCGCCGAAGGCTATCGGCCCGAGCTGCCCCTACCGCCAAGCCGGCTCGAACCCGAGGCCGGGCGTGACCTGGGGGCGGCAACGCTTACGGATTTTTTCTCCCTGGCCTTGGAAAGGGAGGCCAGGTCCGAGGCCGGACGTCTTCCGGTTTGCTTTCCCAAGGGGCCGGAAAATTTTCGCCAGGCCGCAGCCGCCGTGGAGATGGAAATCAGCCGCTTGGCCCAGGCCGGGATCAACCTGGAGAATAATTGGCCAACCGGCCGTTCCGGCCTGGAGGCGGCTCTGCACCCCTTGGAAGAGAGGCGGTCAGCCCTGACCGGGGGCCTGACCGACCTCAGGCGGGCCGCCCGCCTCTGGCTCAGGCTGAAAGAGGAATCCGACCTCTGGCTGGATGAAGCCAAGGCTATATGGCGCAAAGCCCACCGCCTGGAAGAGAGCCAAAACCTGGTACTCAGGGCCGGCTCCGGCGACGAGGCAGGTTGGGCGGATCCGACCGACCTGACCGGAGTGGTCCTGGGTTTGCAGACCCAGGTGGATGCCGGCCGGGCCCTGGGACTGGAAAGTGAGCGCTGGACCGAAGAAACCGAGGCATTAAGCGCGGAGTTGGACGACCTCCGGGCCTTGGCCGTGGTCGGCTCCGAACCGGGCCGGGATTGGGCGGCCATTGAGCGGCGGTTGTCCGGCCGCCTGGCGGACTTGATCCGGGCTGAGCAGAATCTGGCCTCGGCCATCCCCCGCACGGCCGAGACTTTGGAGACTGCGGTCCGGACCTTGGCCGAGGCGGAAAAAAACTCGGCCAGGGGCAGCGAGACCCGCAGCCGCCTGGAGAGCATGGGCCAGGGGGTGGCCGCCCTGTGGCAATCAGTGGTTGACCGGCGCCGGGAAATGGCCCGGCTTTATTTTTTTCTGCCCGAACGCCTGGGCCGCCCTGTCTATCTGGAAAAAAATTTCCTTTCCGCGGCCCGGGTTCTGGGTCGGACCCAGGCCCTTCTGGAAGACCTGCGCCACCGCCTGTCCCTGGCCGGCGGTCGCCTGTCCTCCAGCCAGAAGCTGAAGTCTGAGAGCGCCGAACTCCTGGAGCGGCTCCGGTATCCCGCCAACCGCCTGGAGATCATCAACAAGGCCCGGCGCCGCCTCAAGAGCCTGGCTTCGGCGACGGCCCGGCCGGCCGCTACCCCGGGCGAAGGGCGCGACCTGTTGTCCTCCGCCAGCTGGGAACAGGAGCGCCTGGGCGAACAAGCGGCCGAAGCTGGTCGGGCCTTGAAAGAGCTGGGGCTGGCCAAGGCCCGCCTGGTGAGGGTTTTAGACCGCAAGAACGAACTTTTGCGGGCGGCCGACCAGGAACGGTCGCACCTGGCCGAGGAAAACCATAAGCTGAGGGCTCAGCGAGAGGAATTGACCAGGCGGCGGGACGCCCTGGCCGAAGCCCTGGTCCAGGTTCGCGAGCGGTTTCAGAATTTGCGCGAGGCCCTGCAAAAAGGCCAGGGCGAATACTTTCGGTCCCTCTTGGGCGAACAAGAGGATATGGCCGCCCGACTCAATGAACTGAGGCGGGAAAAAGACCAGGTGGAAACGGAGCGGCGGAATCTTAAAGATTTGTTGCACCGCAAGGCCGCCCAGGAGGCCGAGGCCGGGGCCAGGTTGGAGGCCCTGGCTGCGGAATTGAACCGCCATAAAGAGGAATTGGCAGCGGTCAGCCGCTCCCGCCAAGTCCTGGGTGAAACCGCGGCCGCCCTGCGGCGCCGGCTGGATCTTCTGGCCCAGGCCCACCGTTCGCTCAAGGCGGGTTTAGCCAGAAGGAACCGGCGCCTGGTCCGGGCCGAGGCTGAAAAAAATTCCTTGGACCTCACCCTGGCCCGGCAGAAGCGCAACCTTCTGCGCCTGGTGGCCGCCCGACAGGAACTGCGGGCCGAACTGGGCTCGGCCCGCCTGAAGCTGACCGATCTGGAAAATGAGCGGGAGGCCATATTGGCCCGCTTGGAAGAGGCTAAACAGGGCGCCAGGGATGCTGATTCCCAAAAGAAGCTCATGGCGGACCGCTTGGGCGGCCTGGAACTGGAAAAGAAAAGCCTGGCCGGCCGCTTGGCCGAACTATCGGCCAATGTCGAAGGCGGCCTGCTCCCCTTCATTGCCGTTCTGGGGGAGGCTTTGTGGCGCGGCGAGGCCGAATCCCGGCGGACCCGGGAGAACCATGAACTGGACCTGACCAGGATGCAAATGGAGTCGGAGGTTCGGGAGGCCAACTTGCGCTTGGCCGGCGCGGCCCGGGAATTGGAACTGGCCGGGGCGGTCCAGGCCGAGAAGGACCGGTTGACCCAGACCCTGGCCGAAAAGGAAGAAGGCCTTGACCAGGCTGTGGCGGCGGCCCAGGCCGAGCGGGAACGCTGGGAACAGGCCCTGGCCGGCCGGGATAAGGATCTGGCCGCGGCCGTAATGGCTGAGCGGGAACTGGGAGCCCGGGCTCTGACCCGCCTGAAAGGCGATCTGGCGGTCGCGGAAACGGCCCTTAAAACCGCCCGGGACGAACGGGAGAAATTGGCGGAAACCCTGGCCCTTCGGGAAGAGGAACTGGCCGAGGCCGCCGAGGCCGCCGTGCGGGCCGAGGGAGAGCGCTGGTCCAAGGTCCTGGCTGAACGGGAGGCGGAACTGACCCAGGCCGCCCTGGCTGAACGGGAACGAGGGGTCCAACTCCTGGCCCTTCGGGAAGAGGAGTTGGTTCAGACTAACCAAGCCGAACGGGGGCAATTGACCCTGGCTTTGGAAGAGCGGGAGAACCAGTTGGCCCAGGCCCGGGAGCGCCTGCGTTCTTTGAGCGAATCCCAGAGCCTCCAGTCCGGTCCGGTCCAGGAAAATCTCGTGGCCCTGTATAACCGCCGTTCCCAAAGGCTGGGCCAGGTCATTGGCCTGATGAGGCGGCGTTATGAGCGGCGCCTGGCCGAGGCCGGCCAGGTAGAGTCAACCTTAAGGGGGGATTTGGAACGCCGGACCCGGGAGATGGCGGAAAACTTTCGCCGCCTGGACGAATTGGAGCCGCTCCTGGATTATTTTTTTCAGACGGCGGAACAGAACCTGCCGCCTGAGGATCCCAATCTGGAATTGGCCCGCTATCTGCGCGAGGAAAACCGGGGGCTTACGGCCGGAGGCCGGGATTCGGCCGACCAGGTTTCCGCGGCCCTCAAGGCCAAGCTGGCCGAATTTCAACCCCTGGTGACTTTTTTGGCCCGGTCCTTCGTGGCCGGCGTGGGTGAACTGGCCCAGGTCAGGCATGAGAGGGAGCTCCTGGAAGGTTCCCTGGCCGAACGGGAAGCCCTTTTGAACGACCGGAGCGAGGAAGTCGCGGCCCTGAAGGACGAGTTGGCCCGGGTTGATCGCGACCTGGCTGAAAATGACGGCCGCCTGGAGGCCGCCTGGGCGGCCATGAACTATATGGGAGCCCGGGCCGGCGACCGCCTGGGAGAAATGCGCGGCCGCCTGGAAAACCAGACCCGCCAGGTGGACAGCCTGACTACGGAACTGGGCCGGCGGGAGACGCGCATCCGGGAACTGGAAGAGAGGCAGGATCAGCTCTCCCTGTTGTATTGGACTTTGGTGGCCCAAGCCGGTGCCGGAGCCGGGATCCCGTCCCCGGAGAGCCCCCCGGACCTGGCCCCGGCCGATTCGGCATCTCCGGACTTGGACCAGGCCCGAAGCGGCGGCGGTTTCAACCTGGGCCGCCAGATATTGGAAGGGGCCAAGAAGGTGGCCCGACGCAGCCTCTTCAGCCTGGTCCTGGCCGGTTCCCTGGTCTTGGCCGGTTCAGCGGCCGAAGCCCTGGCCAGCCTTCCAGACCCGGCCAAAGTTCCGGCTTCCCCGCTTGGCCTGGCCACCCGCTTTGAGTCGGCCTATATCGGCCGGCCCGTGGGCCTGGAATTGGTGGAGTCCAGTCTCCGCCTGGCGGGCCGGGAGGCGGTGGAAGAGCGTCTGAAGATCATTAGCAGAGAGATGGCCACGGTCCAGGGTTTGACCGAGGAGGAGTTCAAGCACCTGATCCGGGCGGCCCGCGGGCCGGAGACAACTGTTCACCTAGCCGATTTCAGCGGTCGCGAAGGCGCCCTGGCCCTGATCCAGCCCCACTGCCCAAAGCTGGCCCGCCAGATGACCGCCTGGCCGCCGGAGATCCTGGCCCCCGGCCGATTGACCGAGTTCCTGAAAAACGCAGCCGGTTTCAAGCCCGGGGAAGGCGGGTTCTGGGAACGGCTTTTCTTCGACCTCTGGGCTGAAAACGGCGACCAGTCCGCGGCCCTGGCCAGGTTGCTCAAATATATGGCCGGCCGGGACCACGCCGAGCCCCTCCTGGAATTCGCCGGCCGCCTGGCCCCCTTCGCCCCGCTGGAAAACCTGGGCCATGACCGTTTCGTTGACTTCATGTCCGCCTACCTCAAAACGGCTTGGGCCGGTGGCCGCCCCCGGGAACTGGCCGCCCGGCGGATGGCCGGCGATCTTTATTTCAACCCCCGGTTTTTCCGTCTGCCCCTGACTCTCTTCTCCGTCCTCATCCAACAGGAAGCCGAAGAAGGTCTGGCCGGCGATCTGTTTCGCCGGGGGACCACCCTGGCCCTCCACCATCGGGCCGCCCACCTGGCCCGCCAGACCAGGCGGGCCGCTGTGTCCTGGAAGGCCGGCCAGCCCCTTCTGTGCGACCTTGACGAGGCCTTGCACGAGAAAGATATTTTCATCGAGGCGCTCTGTCGCAAAAAATTGGCCCTGGTCCAGGCCCTGAACCGTTACCTGAGCGCCGGCGACAGCCTCCTGGCCGCCCTGCCGGCCTAAAGAATAATTCAGGTCGAGGAAAATATGCTCTCCCCATTCGCTACCACGGCCATCGGCTCCTTCCCCTATCGGGAGGTCGGGCCGGCCTTGAGGGATTTGGCCGCCCTGACCGTTCCGGCCGCACCCCAGATGGTCGGTCTCAGCTTTTGGGAAGATATGTTCTGGAGCGCCCTGGACGGTCTTCCGGCCCTGGCGGTAGATCCGGACAAGCGTCAGGTCCGGGCCCGGAGCCAGGGCCGGGAAGAGGAACTGGCCGATTTTTACGGCCGCTTCCTGGCCGGAGAGAGGGATTTCCTGGCCCTGGCCCCCAGGTCCCGCCTGGGCTGGGACGCCTTTATGGACCGGGCCGCTTCCGATCCCGCCTTCGGGCCGGATTTTTTAAAAATTCAGATCCTGGGGCCCGTGACCTTCGGCCAGATGGTTTTGCTGGACGACGGTCAGAAAACCCTGGGGGACGACCCTGAACTGTTGGAGGCCACGGCCCTGGCTCTGGGCGGCAAGGCCGCCTGGGCGGCTGCCCGAATTCGGGATCTGGGAAGGACCCCGGTGGTCTTTCTGGACGAGCCCGGTCTGACCGCTTTCGGTTCGGCCTTTTCCACCCTGAGCGCGGAAAAGATCCTTGAGACCATGAACGCGGCCGGAGCCGTGGTCCGCCAGGACGGCCCCGCCCTCCTGGGAGCCCATGTCTGCGGCAACACCGATTGGTCCCTCCTGCTTCGTTCAGACCTGGACATAGTCAATTTCGACGCCTTCACGATCCTGGAACAGTTCTGTCTCTACCCCGGACCCATCAGGGCTTTTCTGGAAAGGGGCGGGCGCATAGCCTGGGGCCTGGTCCCGGCCGCCGGCTTCAGCCCGGACCTCACGGTCGAGTTTCTGGCCGGCCGTCTTCTGGACGCCTGGCGGATACTGACCGGCCAGGGCGTGCCCTGGGAACTTCTGACCCGCCAGTCCCTGGTCGCCACGGCCTGCGGCCTGGGGACCCTCCCGGAAGAGGCGGCGGCCCGGGCCATGGCCCTGGTGTCCGAGGCCGCCGTTTATCTTAAGCGTGAGACCGGAATGTGCTGACCGAATTGACTGTCAGAAACCTGGCCCTCATCGAGTCCCTGACTATCACTTTCGGGCCCGGGGCCAATCTTATGACCGGTGAGACCGGGGCGGGCAAAAGTATTCTGGTGGGAGCCCTGGGTCTTTTGACGGGCCGCCGGGGCGGAGCGGAACTGGTGCGGGCCGGCGCCGAGGAGGCCGAGGTCGCCGGCCTTTTCCATCTGGCCGCCCCGGAAACCTTGGCCCCTCTCCTGATGGAACAGGGTCTCCCGGCCGCTGATGAACTTCTTCTGCGCCGAGTGGTGACTGCGTCCGGACGAGGGAGGGCCTACATCGGCGGCTCGCCGGTCTCGATGGCCCAACTGGCCCGGCTGGGGGAGGAACTCTTGAGCATCTCCGGCCAGCACGAGCAGCAGTCCCTGATCAAGCCGGGCCGTCTGTTGGATTATCTCGACCGCTTCGGCGGCCACGGAGACATCCTGGCCGAAATGGGGGCCGCCTGGACGGGCCTGACCCGGGCGGCCGGGGAATTGGCGGCCCTGGAAGAGAGCCTGCGCGAAGATGCGGCCAAACGCGATCTGTATGAATTTCAACTGGAAGAAATAAAAAAACTTGAACTTAAGCCCGGAGAGGATGACGCTCTCCTGGCGGAAAAAAACGCCGCCCGCCACAGCGGCCGGCTGACCGAGAGCCTGGCCGCCTCCGTGGCCCTTCTGGGCGGCGAACCGGGCAACGTGGTGGAGAAGCTCGGCCGGGTCCGGCGCGGCCTTTCGACGGCCGCCGGCCTGGACCCGCGTCTGGCCGAGGCCCTGGCCGCGGCGGATAACTGCTATCACCAACTGGCTGATTTGGCGGTGGAATTGGAAAATTTCAGCCGGAACCTGGAGGTTCAGCCCGAGCGCCTGGAATGGGTGGAGGAGCGCCTGAATGACCTGGCCAGGATCAAGCGCAAATACGGCCTCAACCTGGAGGACCTCATGAACCGGGGCCGCCGGCTGGGGGAAATTCTGGATCGCCTCGACGGGGCCGGGCTGGACCGGGCCAGGCTGGTCCGCGAAAAAGAGGCCGCCCTGGCCCGAGCCCTGGAGGTGGCCGGCCGGCTCTCCCGGGCTCGCCGGGCGGCGGCCGAAAGCCTGGTCTCGGTCCTGACCGCCGCCTTGAGACCTTTAGGTTTTCCCAAGATGACCATGGAAATCGAACTGGAGGTTCCCGATGACAAGGCCGGCCGCCTGGGGCCGACCGGCTTTGACCGGGTCGATTTCCTGTTCAGTCCCAATCCCGGGGAAGGCCGGGCTCCCTTGGGCCGCATCGCCTCGGGGGGGGAACTGTCCCGGGTGCTTTTGGCCTTAAAAACGGTGGAAAACCGGCCCGGAGACCAAATGCTGGTCTTTGATGAAATAGACGCCGGCCTGGGCGGGGCCGCGGCCGAGGCTGTGGCCGGGAGTCTGGCCGCGTTGGCTGACCGGCGTCAACTGGTGGTCATTACCCATCTGCCCCGGGTGGCTGCCCTGGCCGGCCGGCATTTCCGGGTGGCCAAGAGTCCGACCGAAGACCAGGCCCGCACCACAACGGCCATAATCCCCCTGGAGCCCAGGGAAAGGGTGGAGGAACTGGCCCGGATGCTGGGGGGGGCCAATCCCAGCCCGGAGGCGGCGGCCCTGGCCGGACACCTGTTGGGCGCCTGAAATTCTGGCCTTTTAAAATTCAAAAAAAATCCAAAAATTTTTCTTGCTATTGATCAAGAAAAGGTGTATAAAAATTTCCATGAACGAACGTTCATATGGCCACCATCACGAACTAACGTTCATACGACAACCAACAAAATCGAGAAAGAGAGGCGGACGCCATGGATGACAATGTTTTTAAACCAACGATCGAAACAGTGGCCCAGAGATGCCTCTACGGCAATTGGATGACTTTGGGTGTTGAGACTCTGGATCGGGATTATGACCTGGTCTGGGCGGTCCTGGCCGCCCGCATCCGGCCCATAGGCAACCTGGTCCGCGACCGTGTCGGCCTGGGGACCGAAGTCCGCTTGGGCCGGCCTTTCCCTTATTGGACAGCCATTGAACTGAGCCCAGGCGCCCCGGTGCCGGCCGGCATGGTGCCGGTGTTCATCCCTTCCGGGACCTACCTGTCCCTGAACCGGGGGCCCAGCTTAGCTGAAACCTATGATTTTATTTATAATTACTGGGAAAATTCCCAGAACGAATATGTTGTCAACCGTTCCGGTTTCTGTTTTGAGCAATACGGACCGGTGGGGCGGAACCAGGAGGAGGTGACCCTGTTCATGCCCCTGGCCAGCCGTGACGGCTGGTCCGAGGCTGATCATGAAGTCCGGACCGGTTAGGACGGCGGATTTTTGCCGCCCGTTTTTTTCGTCATTTTTGGCCTTGCGCGATGCGGCGGCCTTCAGGTATAATAAAAACGGTTTAACTTATGGCTAGGCCGAAAACAGCGACCAAAACAGCGAATGACGGTCATGTGAGAGAGCGGCCTTAGAAAGGCCGCCACCGAAGGGGCAAGGTTAGCCGAAACTCTCAGGTTCCAGGAGCATGACCCGACGCCCTCTGAAGCTGCCGCTCCCACCGGGGGCAGACGCGACAGAGCCTTGAAGAAGCCGTGAGGTGACTCTAGGTGTCTGTCGCGCTTTTGACCAACAACCCCGGTTGGGGTCGCTTCGTCGGCTCCTGAATGCCTTGGGAATCGTCCAGCCCGCAGGTGTTGCGGGCCAGTTCTCAAGGCCAGTGTTTTCTGGTTGAAGGCTCCCCCCTGGAGGTTCTTCTGGCCGGACGCCAGCTTCTCCACACCGGTTGGCGGCTTCTCCACCATCCCCTCTACGGCAATTTTCGTCCTCATCAGCAACCCTACCGTTCTCTTCTCTGGCGCTTGGAATATCCCACTGTCCAGACCGGGGAGGGCCCATCGTCCCTCCCGGCCGACGAGTGGTCTCTGAGGCTTTTGGAAGAAGCCCTGGTTCTGTATCAGAACAGCCCGGTCTTAAGTCCGGAACAGGCCCCCCCCGCGCTCCGGGAAGCCTGCGCCCTGTTGGATTTTGAACTCATGCGTCTGACCTTGGAGCAAGCTGGTTGGTCCGAGTCGTCTCCGGCGGCCTGAAAGCCAGGGAGGACTTGGGGACGCATGGCCTGTGAAAGGAGGTTCCCTTGAAACTGGAACTGCATAAAATCGCCGTCAAACGGATAAGTTTCGGTGAGGCCACCCGGGTGGAAAACGGCCTTCTGACGGTCAACCGGGAAGAACTGAAGGCGTTTCTCTTGGAAGACAAGGCCCTGGCCGGCGTGGAGCTGGACCTGGCCCATCCCGGTGAAGACGTGAGGATCATGCCGGTCAAGGACGCCTTGGAACCCCGGGCCAAGATATCCGGCCCGGGCCAGGTCTTCCCCGGCTTCATCGGCCCTTTGGACACCACCGTGGGCGAAGGCCAGACCCTGGTGCTGGAGGGCGCGGCCGTCTTGACCGCCGGCCGTCTGGTCGCGGCCCAAGAGGGCATTGTGGACATGAGCGGCCCGGGAGCCGACTATACGCCCTTTTCCCAGACCGCCAACCTGGTCTTGGTGCTGACCCCGCGGGAAGGGGTCAAGCTCCATGAGGCCGAGCAGTGCTGCCGCTTGGCGGGCCTGAAGGCGGCCCACTACCTGGCCGCCAAGTGCCAGGCCGCCGGGGCCAAGGCCGACCGGGTGGTCAGCTATGATTTTCCGCCCCTAAGTGAGGCCATGGGCCGCCATCAGAACCTGCCCAAGGTGGCCTATGTCTATATGCTCCAATCCCAGGGCCTGCTCCATGACACCTGGGTTTACGGCGTGGACGCCAAAAGGATCCTGCCCACCCTCATCAGCCCCACGGAAATCATGGATGGGGCCATTGTCTCCGGCAACTGCGTTTCAGCCTGCGACAAAAACAGCACCTTCTCCCACCAGAACAACCCCATCATTGAGGCTCTTTTCAAGCGCCACGGGACGGAACTGAATTTCGTGGGCGTGGTCATCACCAATGAAAACGTGACCCTGGCCGACAAGCAGCGCAGTTCCTCCCTGGCCATCGGGCTGGTCCGGATGCTGGGGGCAGAGGCAGCCATCATTTCTGAAGAAGGTTTCGGCAACCCCGACGCCGACCTGATCCTTAACTGTGTTAAAGCGGAAAAAGCCGAGATCAAGACCGTCCTGGTCACCGATGAATTCGCCGGGGCCAACGGGGCCAGCCAGTCCCTGGCCGACTCCTGTCCCGAAGGCGACGCCGTGGTCACTGCCGGCAACGCCAACGCCACCATCATCCTGCCCCCCATGGCCAAGGTCATCGGCGACCTGGGCCAGGCCGATGTCGTCGCCGGCGGCTTCTTCGGCTCCCGTCGTCCGGACGGTTCCCTGGAAGTCGAGATCCAGGCCATTACGGGCGCCACCTGCGAGCTGGGGCTGAGCCGGATCGGCGCCTACACCATCTAAAACCGGTTCCGAGGAGTACACCATGGCATATCGCATCATCCATTACGTCAACCAGTTCTTCGGCGGCGTAGGCGGCGAGGAAAAGGCCGATCACCCGCCTGAATTGCGCGAGGGGCCGGTCGGGCCTGGCCTGGCCTTGAAGCAGGCCTGGGGGGACCAGGCGGAGATCAAGGCCACCATAGTCTGCGGTGACAATTACTGCGTGGGGCATCCGGAAGAGGTGGCCGCCTTCATCGGCCAGGCCCTGGACAAATATCAGGCCCAGGCCCTGGTGGCCGGTCCGGCCTTCAACGCCGGGCGCTACGGCCTGGCCTGCGGGCTGGCCGCGACCGCCGCCGCCGCCCGCGGCCTGGTCACCCTGACGGCCATGTTTCCGGAAAACCCGGGCGTGGATATTTACAAGGCCAACACCTTCATCCTGCCCACCGCCGACAGCGCCAAGGGCATGGGCCAGGCCGTGCCGGCCATGGCCGCCCTAGCCGTAAAACTCCTGGGCGGACATAAACTGGGAAGCGCGGCGGAAGAGGGCTATATAGAGCGCGGCGTGCGCCTGAACACCTTCTATGAGGAAATCGGCGCCGAGCGGGCGGTCACCATGCTCTTGAAAAAAATCAAGGGCCAGCCCTTTGTTACCGAGTACAAGATGCCCGTCTTTGACCGGGTGGCGCCCCGCCCGGCCGTCAAGGATCTAAGCCGGGCCACCATCGCCCTGGTCACCTCCGGGGGTATCGTGCCCAAGGGCAACCCGGACCACATCGCCGCTTCCAGCGCCCGCAACTACGGCGCCTACAACCTGGAAGGGGTGGTGGACCTGACCGCCGAAACCTTCCAGACCGCCCACGGCGGCTATGACCAGACCTTCGCCAACCAGGACCCCGACCGGGTGCTGCCCGTGGACGTAATGCGTCAGCTGGAAAAGGAAGGCCGCATCGGCCGTCTCTTCCCCACTTATTTCGCCACGGTCGGCAACGGCACGGCCGTGGGCAACGCCGCCAAGTGGGGCGTGGAGATCGGCCGGAAACTCAAGGACGCCGACGTCCAGGCGGTCATCCTGACCTCCACCTGAGGGACCTGCACGCGTTGCGGTGCAACGCTGGCCAAATCCATAGAGGATACAGGCGATATGCCCGTGGTGCATATGGCCTCCATCGTGCCCATCTCCCAAAGCGTCGGGGCCAACCGCATCATTCCCACAGTGGCCATTCCCCACCCCTTGGGCAATCCCGCCCTCTCCCGGGAGGATGAGGTGGCGGTCCGCCGACAGTTGGTGGAAAAGGCTCTCACGGCCCTGGCGACCGATGTGTCGGGCCAGACTGTTTTTTAATTTTAAGGAGGTTTCTATGGGTAAACTCGACGGCAAGAAACTTCTCCTCCTGGGCGAAAGGGACGGCGTTCCCAGCCCGGCCATGGAGAGCGTCTTTAAGAACAGCGGTGCGGAAATAGTCTTTTCCGCCACCGAGTGTTTTGTCTGAACGGCCGCTGGCGCCATGGATCTGGCGAACCAACAGCGGATCAAAGACGCGGCTGAAAAATTCGGCGCTGATGACGTCATAGTGATCCTGGGCTCTTCCGATGCGGAGGGGGCCGGCATCTACGCCGAAACAGTCACTGCCGGCGACCCGACCTTTGCCGGCCCTCTGGCCGGAGTCGCCCTGGGCCTGCCGGTCTATCATATCTTTGAAGACGCCGTCCGGGCCGAGGCCGACCCGGCGGAATGGGAAAACCAGGTCAGCATGATGGAGATGGTCCTGGATACCGCCGCCCTGGCCAAATCCGTGGCTGATATGCGGGGGGCCCACGGCAAATCCGTCCTCTGACCCTAAAATAGCCCCGGAGGCCGGGCTCTCGTCCGAGCCTCCGGGGTTTGTTTTTCACTCGTGCCAAACCTGATTGAATGCAATTTAATATCAAGTGGAGCCAGAAAGATGCCTACGGCTCTTTTAAGGGCCATACCCAAGGTCGATCTTCTCCTGGAGCGGGTCGGAACCGTGCCGGACCTGGCCGCGGCTCCGCGCGTCCATCTCCTGGCGGCCGTCCGCCGCACCTTGGCCAACTTGCGCCGGGACCTTCTGGCCGGCCGCTTAGACGCCGTGCCCGGGCCGGATGACCTCCTGGCCGCTGTCCGCGCCCACCTGGCCGAGGAAACCGCCGTAAGTCTCCGGCCGGTGGTGAATGCCACCGGCGTGGTCCTCCACACCAACCTGGGGCGGTCGATCCTGGGCGAGGCCGTGGCCGCCCGGGTGGCGGAAGTCGCGACGGCCTATTCCAACCTGGAATACGATCCCCGGGCCGGGGAGCGGGGCAGCCGTCAGGCCCATGTGGAAAAACTCCTCACCCGCCTGACCGGCGGGACCGCCACCCTGGTGGTCAACAACAACGCCGCGGCTCTGCTTCTGATCATGGCCGCCATCTGCGCCGGCCGGGAAGTCATCGTCTCCCGGGGCGAGCTGGTGGAGATCGGCGACTCCTTCCGCCTGCCGGAAATACTGGCCCAGGGCGGGGTGGTGCTCAAGGAAGTCGGCGCCACCAACAAGACCACCCTGGAAGACTACGCCAGGGCCATTGTTCCAGAGCGCTCCGGCTGTCTGTTAAAGGTCCACCCCAGCAATTTCCGCATGATCGGCTATACCCACCAGCCCACGGTGGCCGAGTTGGCTGGCCTGGCCGCGGCCCGGGGCCTGCCCCTCATCTGTGACATAGGCAGCGGGGCGATGGGGCTTAAAATGCCTGGAGAGCCGGATCTGGCCGAGGTTCTGGAGGCTGGGGCCGACTTGGTCTGTTTCAGCGGTGACAAGCTCCTGGGCGGTCCCCAGGCCGGCCTCGTGGTCGGCCGGGCCGACCTGGTGTTTCGGCTGAAGGGTCATCCCCTGGCCCGGGCCTTGCGCATCGACAAGCTCTGTCTGGCCGCCCTGGAAGCCACCTTGAGGCTGCATCTCGACCCGGACCGGGCCCGTCGGGATATTCCGACCCTGGCCATGCTCCACACCCCAGACGAGGAACTCCGAGCCCGGGCCGAGGCCCTGAAAGCAGCCTTGGCCGCCGCGGCCCCGACCCTGAACCTGGCCGTGGTGGAAGCCCTAGGTCAGGCCGGCGGTGGCGCGGCCCCGGAATATCCCCTGCCCTCTTGGGCCGTGGCCCTGACCCACCCCCTTCTCTCGGCCGAACGCCTGGAGGCCGCCTTAAGGCAGGGCGAACCGCCCGTGGTGGGCCGGATCCACCGCGAGCGCCTGCTCCTGGACTTAAGAACCATCCAGCCGGGACAGTTCGACCTCCTGGCCCGGGCGGCAGCCGCACTGGAAGATTTGACTGGCCGGGAATGAATATGCTAAATTGGCAAGTGGGAATATATGGGTAACTGGTGTGCCCCCTGGTCTTCAAAACCAGTGTTGGTGGTTAATAGCCGTCTGGGTGGGTTCGATTCCCACATATTCCCGCCAACTTATTTAATGAAATCAATAATATAACCCCCGCCGGCACCCCCTAAATTCTTTGCCATTTCTTTGCCACCTGTTGCCAGGGTCTTGCGGCCCTCCAAAAGCTGGCGCAGGTCCTCCCCGCCGGTCTGAAAATAGCGCCTGAACGCCGCCCCGGTGCTGTGTAGGGTCATGGCCATGATCTGCTCCGGGGTGTAAATCTCCCGGTAGCCCATGGCCGTTGAGTGCTTGGTTCCAGGGTATAGAGAGACGCCCTGAATACCCAGGCGCTTGCAAGCCCGATCCCAGGCATAATAAAGCAGTGTTCCCCCGAAGCGGCGGCCGGGCCGCACTTCGCCCCTAGGCGACTCATGGCGGAAAAAAGGTATGGCCGGGTCGAAGGCCACCCCAGACCACTACGAATCAGCCTCGCCCGGCCGGGCCGGGATGAGGGGTCGGGTGACCTGAATCTCACGCCGAGCTACGAATCCGTAGGTCGCAAGTCCGAATCTTGCCGGGCGCACCAATTAAATCAAGCGCTTACAGCAATTATACTGTAAGCGCTTTAAAGTTTTTCCACCTGATTTCTACCCTATTTCTACCCTGGGCGCAGAAATGCCTTTTTCAAACTGCTCCAAACTGCAACAAAACCCATCAAAAAGCCAGGCGGCAAAATTATTCCTTCCGCTTAAAATCCACCTCATGTAACCAAAATGTTAGCCTGATAAACCCAGATCCGTCATTAGAAAAGTTTAGGCGGTGGCGGCATGGAGAAAATGGGAACGAAAGAGACAGGGTGATCAAAGTTTTTGGATTGTTCCCACAGACCGGTGAACCAGGCTCTTCTCCGCATGTTCATGGCCATGGTCAGAAGCCGTTGACCGGTCCCCCGGCTCCGGGATCATTCCTCGCCGGCGCCCAATACGCCCCATTCCTTCTCGGCATCGGTGACGATTCGGCGAAGGCCGGCTTTGATCTCGGGCGGAAGTTCGGGAACCTGGTGGGTCTCCAGGATATGATGATACTTGGCCAGAGCCCGGTCGGGCATGGCGGTGGAACCATGTTCCTCCCAGCGGCCGCGCATGGTCCGGTCGATCAGCATCGGCTGGGACTGGATCATGCGGTCGTTGAAAGTATTTTTGTGGGCCAGGAAGTTTTTTCCGATGCCCACCTGGCGGATCAGATCCACCGACAAGGTGTAATCGTTGACCGGCACCCCGGCCAGGATGTGCTTGATCATGGCCGCCATGTCGGCGTCCATCAAGAGTTGTTTGAAGCAAAGGGTGACCCCCATTTCCAACATGCCCAGACCG